>Ga0315904_10006815_pt1 | contig 15499 bp, 14 predicted proteins | sample LakEriMetagenome_6_FD_203529 | JGI IMG/M metagenome (GOLD analysis project Ga0315904, IMG submission 203529) | Freshwater fungal communities from buoy surface, Lake Erie, Ohio, United States - Buoy 12 MA120 | ecosystem: Environmental > Aquatic > Freshwater > Lake | place: USA: Lake Erie, Ohio... | reverse complement strand
CGGCGCAGGTATCCGGCGAGGCAGACGAGATCGGTTTCGGCCGCCGCAAGGCAGGCGTCGATGCGGTCTGCGAGCGCGTCACCGGGCGGCACGACCGCCACCCGAAGCCCGAGTTCGCGGCAGCGGGAGACGCCGGCGATGTCCTCGCGGTGCGCGACGACGAGTCCCACGCGCGCGGCGAGGCGGCCGTCGCGGCAGGCCTCGTGGATGTTCCGGGCGGTGCGACCTCCGCCCGAGATGAGGATGGCGATGCGGGCTGGCTGGCTCATTCGCGCGGGGCAGGGGGAGTTTCGCGGAACGGGATGGACCTGCCGGTCGGATCCACCGCGACCATGGTCAGCTGCGCCTCGGTGACGCGCGACCAGGTTCCGTCGAGGCGCTCCGAGTCGACGACGACCTGCACGTTCACCGAACTGCGGCCGAGGCGGATGGTGCGCGTCTTGAACTCGACCACCTCTCCGACGACGACGGGCGCCTTGAAGTCGACGCGGTCGACGCTCGCCGTCACCCAGCGGTGCAGTCCATGGCGGCGCGCCTCGACATAGCCCGCCTGGTCGATGTGCGCGAGGATGATGCCGCCGAAGATGGTGCCTTGGTGGTTCGTGTCGCGCGGCATCATCAGCACGCGCAGCGCGAGATGCGGCTCTGCAACCGGCGGAAAGTCGGACATGATGTCATGGTATCGAGCCTCGATCTCGCCGATGGCCGCGCGAATCGGCGTCGCACCCGAGTTCTTTCCAAGTTTCGTATGCGTCTATTCATCCGATTTCTCGCAATGGCCTGCAGACGATGCCTATGCTCTTGACAAGTTGGGCGAATTTTAGGAGTTTCATCGTTCCTGAATCGGCCCAGGACTTTGGCGAAGCGATCGCTCGATGAGCGCTGCGTCTGTCGCGGGTTCGATCAACCTCCAAGGAAAAGTGCCGCATTCCATCTGGATGCGGTCGTACGAAGACGCGGATGCCGGCGCAGCGCGCGGGTATCGCCTCTTCGGGTCCGATCGAGACCGTATCCCTGCGGTCCGTTCGGCGTTCTCCCCTGAAACTCTGGCACGGCCTGTCGGCCGCCGCGCCCGTCGTGTGGTGTGACATGCCCGAAACCCAGACCGACTCTCCCAACATGCAACTTTCCCGCACGCCACTCTGGCAAGCCGTTCGCCTGCCCCTCCGACTTCGGATCCTCGAGACGGCGCGCCGCCTCGGGGAAACCTCGGTGACGGAACTCGCCCAGGCGGTCGGCTTGAACCGAACCGCGCTCTACTTCCACCTCCGACACCTCGAGAAGGCGGGTCTGCTGGTCTCACGCGCCGGCGCGCCGACTCCGGGGCGCAGGGGCAAGCGGCCGCGCTACTACCGCTGCACGGTCGGCGATATCTCCCTCGAGGTCGAGGGAGACTCCAAGCGCGACCAGCAGAGGCTTGCCGAGTTCTACCGTCCGTGGCTGACCGAGAGCCGCGCCGCCGCGCTCGACCGCCGCGCCGGCGGGGTGCCGGGCCGCCGCATCAGCCTCCACTGGGAGAACTTCACCGACGAGGAATCCGGACGCCTCCGCGCGCTTTGCAACGAGATCGACGAGATCGCGCGCCGCGCCCGCGGCCGTGCCAACACCACGCGCAAGGCGCCGTCGGCGACCCATCACATCGGCGTCATCTTCACGCCGGTCGAGGGCCAGGTCATGCCCGGTCCCGAGATCAAGGTCAAGGAAGCCAAGTCGAAGAAGTGACGCCCGTCCGCCGGCACGCGTGCGGTGCCGGCATCGCGCGACGAACATCCGCAGCCGCTTCGCGCATTCAGCGCGTGGCGGCTGCGGTCGTCTTCGCGGAAGCGGTGCGCGCGGTCTCGCGCGCGGGCGCTGCGAGCATCGGCTTCAGCCAGCGTCCGGTCCAGCTCGCCTTGTCGCGGGCGACCTGCTCGGGCGTGCCCGTCGCCACCACCGTGCCGCCGCGGTCGCCGCCCTCGGGACCGAGGTCGACGATCCAGTCGGCGCACTTGACGACATCGAGGTTGTGCTCGATCACGACGAGCGTGTGCCCCTTGTCGGCGAGACGCTCGAGCACCGTCAGCAGGCGCGCGACATCGGCGAAGTGCAGGCCCGTCGTCGGCTCGTCGAGCACATAGAGGGTCGGCGCGTCGGTCGCATTTCCGAGCTCGGTCGCGAGCTTCACGCGCTGCGCCTCGCCGCCCGAGAGAGTCGTCGACGCCTGCCCGAGCTGGATGTATCCGAGGCCGACATCGCGCAGGCACTCGAGCATGCGGTTGATCTTCGGATGCGCGTCGAAGAAGGTGAGCGCGTCCTCGACGGTCGCGTCGAGGACATCGGCGATCGTCCTGCCGCGGTACTTGATCTCGAGCGTCTCGCGCGAGTAGCGCTTGCCCTTGCAGACCTCGCAGTCGACGAACACATCGGGGAGGAAGTGCATCTCGATGCGCTTCACGCCCTGGCCCTGGCAGGCCTCGCAGCGTCCGCCCTTCACATTGAACGAGAAGCGCCCCGGCTCGTAGCCGCGGATCTTCGACTCGGGGACGAGCGACCAGATGCGGCGGATCTCGTCGAAGATCCCCGTGTAGGTCGCGGGGTTCGAGCGCGGCGTGCGGCCGATCGGCGACTGGTCCACCTCGACGACGCGGGCGATCTTGCCGAAGCCCGTGACGCGAGTGTGCGCGCCCGGATTGACATTCTCGCCGAGCACATGCCTGCGCGCGGCCTGAAGCAGGATGTCGTTGACGAGCGTCGACTTGCCCGAGCCCGAGACGCCCGTCACGCACACGAGCCCGCCGAGCGGGAACGCGACATCGATGTCCTGCAGGTTGTTCGCGGCCGCACCCTTGACGACGATCGCGTTCGACTCGCTCACCGCGCGGCGCTTCTTCGGCACCTCGACCTTGCGCCGGCCCGAGAGATACTCGCCGGTGAGGCTCGTCGGGTGCGCCGCGATCTGCGCGAGATTTCCCTCGGCGACAAGCGCGCCTCCGTGCCGGCCGGGCCCGGGGCCGATGTCGACGATCCAGTCGGCCGCGCGCATCATGTCCTCGTCGTGCTCGACGACGAGGACCGTGTTGCCGATGTCGGAAAGCCGCCGCAGCGTCGCGATGAGGCGGTCGTTGTCGCGCTGGTGCAGGCCGATCGTCGGTTCGTCGAGCACATAGCAGACGCCGACGAGGCCGCTTCCGACCTGCGTCGCGAGGCGGATACGCTGCGCCTCGCCGCCGGAGAGCGTCGAGCTCGTGCGGTCGAGCGAGAGGTAGTCGAGCCCGACCGATGCGAGGAACCCGAGGCGCGCCTCGACCTCCTTGAGGATCGGCGCGGCGATCTGCCGCGATTCCTTCGAGAGGTCGATCGACTGGACGAAGGCGAGCGCGCGCGACACGGTCATCGCCGCCACATCGCTGATCGACAGCGCGAGCGTGCCGCTCTTGAGCTTGACCGCGAGCGACTCGGTGCGCAGGCGCCGTCCGCTGCACGCGGGGCAGGGCGCCTGGCTCATGTAGGCCATGAGGCGCTCCTTCACATTCTCGCTCTCCGTCTCGGTGGCGCGGCGCTTGAGGTGCGGCAGCACGCCTTCCCACTCGAACGCGAGCTTCACGCCCTCGGCCGACGAACCCCACATCAGCGCCGTGCGCGTCTTCGCGGATAGATCCGCGTACGGCGTGTCGAGGTCGACCTTCGCAAGCGCCGCGAAGCTGCGCAGCGCGCGCGCGTAGTAGATGTTCATGCGCCGCCCGTTTCGCCGCCACGGCTGGATCGCCTCGCGCAGCGACTTCGTCATGTCGGGCACGCACAGCGCCTCGTCGAACTCGTTCACGGTGCCGAGGCCCGCGCACGCGGGGCAGGCGCCCTGCGGAGAGTTGAAGCTGAAGAGCCTCGGCTCGAGCTCGTCGAGCGCGCACTCGGGGTGGTCGGGGCAGGCGAACTTCTCGCTGAAGCGGTGCTCGACCCAGCCGTCCTTCGCGCCGGGTTCCTTGCCCGCCGCATCCTCGACGAGCACCACCAGCGAGCCCTCGGCGAGCTTCAGGGCCGTCTCGACGCTCTCCGCGATGCGTTGGCGCGCCGGCTCCTCGAGCATGATGCGGTCGACGACCGCATCGATGTCGTTCATCTCGTAGCGGCCGAAGCCGAGCGGATTCTCGCCGCCATTCTTCAGGACCTCGCGCAGGTCGACCACGGCGCCGTTCGCGCGCGCGCGCACGAGGCCCTGCTTCTGGAGCCCCTCGAGCACCTCGCGGTGAAAGCCCTTCTTCGCGCGCACGACGGGCGCGCACAGCATGGCGCGCTTGCCGGCGAACCTCGTCACCAGCGTCTCGACGATCTGGCTCGGATTCGACGCAGTGATCTCCTTGCCGCAGACATGCACCGACTTCGACTTGCCCTTGCCGGTCTCCTTCGCGTGCCAGCAGGTCGGCGTGCCGCAGCGCGCATAGAGCAGACGCAGGTAGTCCCAGATCTCCGTCGTGGTCGCCACGATCGAGCGCGGGCTGTGTCCGCCCGAGCGCTGCTCGATCGCGATGGTCGGCGGCAGGCCCTCGATCGCCTCGACATTCGGCTTCTGCATCTGGTCGAGGAACTGGCGCGCGTACGCGGAGAGCGACTCCATGTACTTGCGCTGCCCCTCGGCGAAGATGGTGTCGAACGCAAGCGAACTCTTGCCCGAACCGGACACGCCCGTGATCACGACGAGCTTGTCGCGGGGGATCTCGACCGAGAGGTTCTTGAGGTTGTGCTCGCGCGCACCTCGTACACGAATCGACTTCTCGGGCGTGGCCATGGGGGTTCGATGATAGGGGAGCGGCGCGTCCGACCCTCGTTCCGCGGCCGCGGAAGCGTTGGAATAGGACCTTCATGCCGGCGTCCATGGCGGCGACAGCGGGAATTTGAACGCTTTTTGCGTCTGCTTGCCGTGAACGGCCGAATATCACAGTAGGAATTGTTGCTCCGATGTCTCCGGCCACTCCGACCCCCGGAATCAATCCCATCCCGACCGCGACCCCGAAAGGACCGGCGGCGGTGTCGATTCCGGGCGTTGCTGCCAAGTCTGCGGCCGGCACCGCCGGTTCCGCGGCAGCCACGACCGATGGCCCCACGGTGACGGTGCCGAGTCTCAATGCAGGCAAGCTCGTCCCCGGTTCGGAAGAGTGGCGCGCGCTGGAACGGCGCGCGTCTTCGTTTCGGATCTGAGTCGATTCAGAGCGCGCGCGCCATCACGGGATCCTGGAAGGTCTCGCCGCCCCATTCCCAGGGCTTGGTGCCGACCACCTGCATGCCGAACCGGCGGTAGAACGCCATCGCGCGCTGGTTGCGTTCGTAGACGCCGAGCCACAGCGTGCGTGCGTCGCGCCGGGCCGCCTCGTCGAGCGCTGCGCGCATGAGCGCGGCGCCAACGCCGTGGCCGATCCATGCCCTGTCGAGATAGAGCCGCACGAGTTCGATCGGCCGCGGGCCGCCGACGCAGGTCGGCGCGTGCGACTCGGCGAGGTGCGCATAGCCGGCGAGAAGTCCGCCGTCCGCTTCCGCGACGAGCACCGTCGATTGCGGGTCGGCCAGGATCGACTTGATGCGTTCCACCGTGAAGTGGCGCGCGCAGTAGTCCGCGATCACGCCATGATCGTCGGTGTCGCGGTAGGCGTCGAAGAACGAACGGCTCGCAAGCTTCGCGAGTGCGGCGCCGTCGTCGTCGTCAGCGTTCCTGATCGAGGGAGGTCGCGGGGCGGTCAAGCGGACCAGTTTACGAGCAGAACCGCGAGATCCTTGCCGTCCACCTGTCCATCGCGGTTGATGTCGGCGCGGCAACCGGCGCAGGGCCCCCAGGCGTTCAGCAGAATCGCGAGGTCGAATGCATCGACATCGCCGTCGCAATCGAGGTCGGGCGTCGGTCCTGGCTCGACATACGAGAACGACGGAGCGGGCGTCACCCACGCGACCGAGTTCAGGAACATCGCGAGCCGCGGCTGGCTGGGCATCCACGACGATGCGCAGCCGTTGAGCGTCGCGTCGCCGCACCATTCCTCGTCGTTCACGATGATCAGCCGCCCGGTGCCGCGCGTGAACGATGCGGCGAGGTTGCCGCTCGAAGCGATGCACGGCTGTCCTCCCTTTCCGAGCGAGGCGAACACGCGGTGGAAGGACCATCCGAGCGTGCCGCTCACGACTCCGAACGGGCCGGAGGTCATGGCGTTGCCGGGCAGCACCAGGCCGTTGCCCTCGCCGATACCGCCGTCGGCGGCCCCGACGAGCGCAGCGAGTTCCGAGCCGGCGTCGTTTGCGAAGGCGAACACTCCGCCACCTGCGTTGAGGAAACTGCCGATCGCCGCGACCTCGCAGTCGGAGAGCGCGGGCTGGACGGGAGACACGAACAGGATGTCGATGCCTTGAAGCGCTTCGTTGGTGATCAGCGGCATCGGCGGGGCGAATGCGATGTCTCGTCGAACGACGCCGCCCTTGCCGAAGTTCGCGTTGCTCTCGAGCGCGCCGCGGACGGTTGCGAAGAAGTTGCCGTCGAGGAATGCGTACGAGATCGTGCCGCAGCTCGCGCTTCGGTCCTGTGAAAGGGTGCCGATCACGATGGCATCGCCCGCCTGCGCCGAGGACGCGAAGGTCAGGAGCGGAAGGAGCGCGAGGATCCGAAGCGGGGAGATGGACGGGGTCTTGTGCATGTGGTCACTCGGGTGCTCCGGACGACTCGAGCACTCCAAGCCAAGACCGTACTGCGACTCCGCGGCCGCGCAAGCGAGATCGGTGGATTCGCTGCGCTAGCCGCGGGCAGGTCGCCCGACAGAGGCACAGAAATGCGTTCTCGGCGCTTCCCGCGACCGCAACCGGAGGACTCGGGCGATCGGCGAACCCCATCCGCGCTGGTCCGTATCCGCCCGCAAGGAGCGCCGCCGGCCACATGCCCCGCACCGCGTGGAGCGAGGGCAGGTCCTTCGACGGAACCGGGCCGAGACGCGCTCGAAAGGGGAGCAACCATGCAGATTCGTGTCTTCGACGGACAGATCAAGACGAGCGAGGCGGAGCTCGCCTACATCGTCGATCGAATCGGAACCATCGTCGGCCGCGCGTTCGGCACAGCGGCGGAGGTCGAGGTCAGGCTCAGCGACATCAACGGTCCTCGCGGAGGTTTCGACAAGCGCTGCGCGATCCTGGTGAGCGGTCCGCGCGTCAGGTCGCTGCGGATCGAGAAGCGAGCGAAGTCCTACTACGACGCGATCGATGCCGCGGCCGCGACGCTGCGGAGGGCGCTCTCGAAGTCGCTCGAGCGCGCCGGACTCAGCGTCGTCGACGGCCGAATCCGACGAAGCCCGCGGCGCCGATGAGCGCGAGCGCGCCCGGTGCGGGGATGGCGGCAGGTTGCGGAAACGCGGTGCGGAACTCCCAGACGAGGGCCTGAAACCTGTTCCCGAGCGGTACGCTGGAACGGGGCTCCCAGAGCCAAATGGAGGAGAGTGCCGATGAGCCACGACATGGGACCGGAAGAGGAGATGCCAGAGGATGAACTCGAGGACGATGTCGACGATGACGCCGAGAGCGACGAGCAGGAGGAAGATCGGTACGAGCGCGAGCCCGACCCGCCGGAGATTGGCGACACGGTCGACGGACGCGTCCTCGTGTGCCGAGGCGACGATGTTCCGGACCAGTTCATGGGCTGGCTCGAGTGGATCGTCGACGACTACAACCGACTCGAGCGGGTCGCGGGCCGGCATCGGTCGCTCTACTCGGACATCGACTTCAACGCGGGCCTCGTGTCGTTCCTCGAGGAGCATGGAGTCTCGGTCGATTCAAGCCACTGGGAAGGGGCCTGCATCAGCGGCATCTTCCAAGAGGGATATGTCGAGAAGGACAACATCAAGGAGGTCGAGCGCCGGATGACGGAGGCGCTCGCCGAGGCGGAGAAGATGTTCCGCGACGCGTTCCTTGCCGAGCTTCAGCAGAAGTTCAGCCAGACCGTCGAGGACATGGATGTCGAGGAACTCTCGAGTCTCGCCAAGCTGGAATCCCTCAATGTCGTGAAGGAACTCGAGGGGCTTCGCAGGGAGATCGCCACGCTCAAGGCGGACAACGAGGAGATGAAGAAGATCTTCAGCCTCCGCGCGAAGCGCAAGGAATCCTGACCCCGTGAGGAATCCTGACCCCGTGAGGAATCCTGACCCCGTGAGGGCCGTGCGAGGGCGTCACTTCGCGCGCGCGCTGAGAAGCTCCACCACGGCTTCCGCGACGCCGGTCGCGGACGCGGGGTTCTGGCCGGTCACGACCCGTTCGGACACCGCGACCTTCTTCTCGAAGTTCGGCGCCTCGACGAAGCGGGCGCCGCGGGCGCGCAGCTTCGACTCCAGCGCGAAGGGCACGATCTTCTCGAGCTCGACCGCGACCTCCTCCTCGTCGGTGAAGGCCGAGACTTCCTTGCCCGCGACGAGATACATGCCGCTCGAGAGTCGCGCGTTCACCAGCGCCGCCGGCCCGTGACAGACCGCGGCAACCACGCCGCCACGCTCGTAGACCGTGCGGATGAGTTCCTGCACGCCCGCGTCGTTCGGGAAGTCCCACATCGTGCCGTGCCCGCCCGAGAAGAACACCGCGTCGTAGGGGACCGACATCGCCTTCGCGATCGAGGTCGTCGACTTGGTGCGCGCGACGAGCGCCTCGTCGTCGAGGAACGCGGCGTTGATCGGGTCGCTGCGGTCGACGCCGTCCATCGGCGCCTCGCCGCCCTTCGGCGAGAGGAAGTCGATCTCGTAGCCGGCCTTGTGGAACACCTCGTAGGGGTGCGAGGCTTCCGACAGATAGAAGCCGGTCGGCTTACCCGTGTCGCCGAGCTGGCCATGGTTCGTGAGCACGATCGCGATGCGCTTGGGGGCCTTCGACTCCGGCGCTTCCGAGCCCCTCTCAGGACTCGCGGCGCAGCTGGAGAGTCCGAGGACGGCGAGTGCGGAGAGGGCGATCGCCGAGAGGCGGGGGAGGATCGTTCGTTCCATGGGGCCGCGATTGTAGACGCGAAGGTCGGCGCAGCAGGCGAGGGCGCGGCCGTGGTAGGTTTCCCCCATGCGGACCGATGCCACCAGCCGTCGACCATCGCCTGCCATCGGGTACGCCCGCATCGCCGCGGGCGTGGTCGCCGGCATCGTGGTGGGCGCCTGTGCGAACATAGGCGTCATCTACGCCGGGATGGAGGTGTTCCCGCCGCCCGAGGGCACCGATGTCAACAGCCTCGAGAGCATCAACGCCAACATCGGGCGCTACTCGGTGCCGCAGCTGATGGTTCCGTTCGCAGCGCACGCGATCGGCACGCTGGTCGGCGCGTGCGTGGCGGCGCTCTTCGCGTGGAGCAGGCGCTCGAGCCTGGTCGCTGCGATGGGCGTCGGCGCGTTCTTCCTCGCAGGCGGAGCCTCGATCGTGCTGAAGATGCCGAACTCGCCGCTCTGGTTCAGCGCGACGGATCTCCTGCTTGCGTACTTCCCGATGGCGCTTCTCGGGTGGCTGCTCGCGCGGCGAGCGCGGAGAAACACATGATCTGCGACCTCCTCATCTCGGCGTTTCTTCTCTACGCGCTCGTCGAGTGGCTTGGCGACGACGCGATCGACTACACGAGCGCCGCGGTGCTCGCGTTCATCGGCATCGCGATCGTGCTCGTGTCGCACATGTTCCTGCGGCCACAGCTCGGCGACTCCGCGGCCCTGCTTGGCTACGCGATGGCAGCGGTCGCGGTCTCGGGCCTGCTCTTCCTGAAGTACGGCGTCGAGGTGAAGCGCGCCTTCCTCATCGGAGGGCTCTTCGTGGTCGGAAGCATCGCCTGGAAGTTCGGCCTCTCCGTCTTCATCGCGTCGGTGTTCTAGAGTGCGCCGAACAGGCTCGAAGGCCCGTCACCGCCGCTTGCGGCCGCGGCCGGCACGGGTGCCGGGCATGCCGGCCTTCGAGGGCTGGCGTTCTCCGCCCTCGCTCTTCGACGAGCCCCGCGCGCCGCGCGGGCGCGCGTCGGCGGGCATCGACTTCAGCTTGCTGATCTCGTCGCGGAGGCGCGCGGCCTTCTCGAACTCGAGGCGCTCGGCGGCCTCCATCATCTCGGCCTGCATCTGGCCGAGGAGTTCCTCGCGGTCGAGCGCGTTCTCGTCGTCCGACTCGTCCGTCGCGCCGGCGGCGCGGCGCGCGGTGCGGTGCGCGGCGAGCTCGAGCTCGATGCCGCGGCGGATCGCCTTCTCGATCGTCTTCGGCACGATGCCGTGCTCGGCGTTGTACGCAAGCTGCTTGCGGCGGCGGCGCTCGACCTCGTCCATCGCCTTCTGCATCTCCTCGGTGATCTCGTCGGCGTAGAGGAGCGCCATCGAGTTCGCGTTGCGCGCGGCGCGGCCCATCGTCTGGATCAGGCTCGACTGGCTGCGGAGGAAGCCCTGCTTGTCGGCGTCGAGGATGCAGACGAGCGAGACCTCGGGAAGATCGAGGCCTTCGCGCAGCAGGTTGACGCCGACGAGCACATCGAACGCGCCCTCGCGCAGGTCGCGCAGGAGCTCGAGCCGCTCGAGCGTCTCGATCTCGCTGTGGAGGTAGCGGACGCGCATCCCTTCCTTGTGGAGGTACGCGGTGAGGTCCTCGCAGAGGCGCTTCGTGAGCGCGGTGACGAGCGTGCGCTCGCCCTTCTCGGCGCGGATGCGCGCTTCCTTGAGGAGGTCGGGCACCTGCGTGCGCGCGGGGCGCACCTCGATCGGCGGGTCGACGAGACCCGTCGGACGGATGACCTGCTCGGCGACGACGCCGTTCGCCTCGCTGAGCTCCCACGGGCCGGGCGTCGCGCTCACATGGATCACCTGCGGCACGAGCTCGACGAACTCCTCGAACTTGAGGGGCCTGTTGTCGAGCGCGCTCGGCAGGCGGAAACCGTGGTCGACGAGCGTCTGCTTGCGCGCGCGGTCGCCGAAGTACATGCCGCGGATCTGCGGGATCGTGACATGGCTCTCGTCGATGATGACGAGCCAGTCGTCCTCGTTCGCGCCGCCCGGCGCCTGACGGAAGTAGTCGAGGAGCGTCCAGGCGCGCGCACCCGCGGGGCGCCCGTCGAAATGGCGCGAGTAGTTCTCGATGCCGTTGCAGAAGCCGGTTTCCTCGAGCAGCTCGAGGTCGTGCTTGGTGCGCGCAAGGAGGCGCTGCGCCTCGAGGAGCTTGCCTTCGCCCCGCAGCTCGAGGACGCGCGCGTCGAGCTCCGCGCGGATCGATTGAATGGCGACCTGCTTCTGCTCGTCGGGCATCACATAGTGGACGGCGGGGAAGATGAAGGTCTTCTGCTCGTCGGCGAGGAGCTCGCCGCTCGTCGGGTCGAAGAGCTGGATCGTGTCGATCTCGTCGCCGAAGAGATCGATGCGGATCGCGTACTGCTCGTAGGCCGGATAGACCTCGATGCAGTCGCCGCGTACGCGGAAGTTGCCGCGCGCGGGCGCCATCTCGTTGCGCGAGTACTGCATCGCCGAGAGGCCGAGCAGGAACGCGCGCCGGTCGAGCTGCATGCCGCGCTCGATGAAGATCGTCTTGTTGCGGTACTCGGTCGGGCTGCCGAGGCCGTAGAGGCACGAGACGCTCGCGACGACGATCGTGTCGCGGCGCGAGAGGAGCTGGCTGGTCGCCGCGAGCCGCAGGCGGTCGAGGTCCGCGTTGCGCGACGCGTCCTTCTCGATGTAGATGTCGCGCTGCGGGATGTACGCCTCGGGCTGGTAGTAGTCGTAGTAGCTGACGAAGTAGCTCACCGCGTTCTTCGGGAAGAGCTCCTTCATCTCCTCGTAGAGCTGCGCGGCGAGCGTCTTGTTGTGCGACACGATCAGCGTCGGCCGGTTCGTCCGCGCGATGACATTCGCCATCGTGAAGGTCTTGCCGGTGCCCGTCGCGCCGAGCAGCACCTGGTGGCGATGGCCGCCGTCGATCGACTGGACGAGCTCGTGAATCGCCTGCGGCTGGTCGCCCATCGGCTGGAACGGGCTCTGGATGATGAAGGGCGTGTCGCTCATCGCGCGGGGAGTAGCGTACGCGCGGTCATGCCGAGGCGAGCAGGGCGCGCGCGGGCTTCCTCGCGAGGCGAATCACGGCGGGACAGGCCGCCAGCAGCGCGACCGCGACGACGATGGCGCCGCCGATCGCGAGCGGCGCGTACGGAATCACCCACGCGAGCCGCAGGCCTGCGAAGTCGCGGTAGAGCTCGACGCCCATCCATGCGAGCTGGAGGCCGAGGGCGGTGCCCGACACGAGCGCGGCGAAGGCCATCACGATCGTCTCGCCGAGGACGAGGCCCACGAGGACGCGCGTCGACCCGCCGACCGCGCGCAGGATGCCGAACTCGCGCGTGCGCGCCGAGATGCCGGCCGCGACGACGCTGCCGACGCCGATCGCCGCAAGCGCAAGCGCCGCGAGGGCGACCGCGCTCGTGAGCGCGAGGATCGTGCCGCCGACCTGGTCGACGAAGCCCCGGATCGCGCGCCCGCTCGAGAAGACCGCGCCGGGCACGGCGTTCGCGACTTCGTCGCCGAGGCGCTTCTCGCCCGCCTCGTCCATGTCCGGATCGAGCTTCATCTGCATGATGTAGGCCTCGCGGGTGTCGAAGTGCCGCTCGACGGCCTCGAAACTCATGAACACGCAGCTCACGGCCTGCTCCATGTAGATCTGCCGCATCCCGAAGGTCTGCGTGGCGATGTCGAGGCCGGCCGCGGTGACCACGCCGACGATCTCGAACTCCGCCTCGTTCTTTCCCGAACCGAGCCGCAGCTTCGAGCCGACGCCCATCCCGCGCGCGACGAGGAACTCGGGCGCGACGAGGATCGCATCGCCCTGCTCGAGCCGCGGAATCGCGGTCTCGGGGCTGCCTTCGATCCAGTCGAGGCGGTTCATCTCGATGAACGGCCTCGGCTCGAATCCGACGCACACCACATTGGTGGGCCCGAGGCCGCGCACGCCGAACACCTGCTCGCCGGCCATCTTGAGCGGCAGGTAGCCGATCGGCAGCGCGCCGGTGACGCCGTCGAGCTTCGCGAGGCGCGCCTGTTCGTCGGGCGAGAGGCCCGAGGTGCAGAAGATGAATCCGTCGGCGAAGCGCACGCGCTCGCGCAGGTCGCGGATGATCGCGTCGCCGTTCGAGCGCGTGCTGACGAGGATCGACACCGCGACCATGAGCGCGCCCGCCGTGCAGCCGAGCCGCCACGGCATGCGCGCGATGCTCGACGAGAGAAGCCCGCGAGGCAGGCCGAGAGGCCGCTCGAGCAGCGGGCTGAGGACGCGCGAGACGCCGAGCGTGATCGGAACGCTGAGCAGGAACCACGCGATGTGGAGCAGGGGCAGCGTGCCGAACGCGTAGATCCAGAAGCGCGTGTCGCGCGACGCGGGCAGCAGCCCGAGCGCCCACACGCCGAAGATGCCGGCGGCGATCGAGATCGCGACGAGGATGAGTCCGCGTCGCGGCGCGCGCGCGCGGATCGCGATCGCCTCGAGCGGCGAGATGCGTGCTGCGCGGAAGGCGGGAAACAGGCCGCCAAGGATGCCGCTCAGCGTCGCGCCTGCGACCGCGAGCGCCGCGCCGCGGGCATCGAAGGTGAGGCCGCCCGGCACGAAGTCGCGGTAGATCGCGACGAGGATGGACAGGAGCCCGAGGCCGATCGGCACGCCGAGCAGGCCGCCGCCGAGGCCGATGACGAGGCCCGTCACGAGCTGCGCGCCGAACAGCTGCGCGCGGGACGCGCCGATCGCGCGCGCGATTCCCATCTCGCGCAGTTCCTCGAGCACCGCGGTCGTCATGCCGGTCGCCACGATCGCCGCACACGACAGGAACGCGATCATCGTCGCGAGCAAGGTCGACAGCTGGCTCGCCTCGACCTGCCGGTCGAGACCCGTGCGCACGCGCTCGGCGGGCTCGCAGAGCATCGGGTCGCGAAGCGTGTCGGCCCGCGCCTGGGACCACGCCTCGACATCGGTGCCTTCCGCGAGCGCGATGGCGATGCCCGTGAGCTTTCCTTGGCGCTTGGTCGCCTCGGCGAGCACGCCGCGGTCGATCTCGACGAGCGCGCGCTGGAGGGCGCCGAGCACGGGACGCTTGTAGATGCCGACGACCTTCACCTCGAGCGGCTTTCCGAAGCGGACGATGCGGAGCGTGTCGCCCGGCTTCGCCTTGAGCGCGCCGGCGGTGCCCGGATCGAGGACGATCTCGTTGGCGCCCTCGATGCGGCGGCCGCTCTCGATCTCGACTTCGCGGAAGAACGCGTCCTCTTGCGGCTCGATGCCGCGAGCCTGGACCGTGGCGCGGAGGGGCTGACCGGTTTCTCCGAGGCTCGCCTCGTTGGCGAGCGTGATGGATCCGCCGAGGCGGCCGGCCGCCCGCTCGACGCCGCTCCACTTGCGAACCTCGTCGAGCAGCGACGCGTCGAACGGCTCGGCGTAGCGGTGGACGATCCGTGCGTCGGTCGCGCCCATCGCGCGCGCGATCGAATCCTCGAGGCTCGCCTGCGCCGTGCGCATGCCGCTTGTCACGGCCACGACGAGGCTCGCCGCGAGCGCGACCGCGGAGACGAGGAGCGCGGTCCTACCGCGCCGACCGAGCAAGCTCCTGCGCGCGAAGGGCCAAAGTCCCCGCATCGAGCGCTCCTTCCTCGTTCGACTGGGTGCCGGTATCGAATTCGCCGGCCACGCGTCCGTCGCGCAGCACGATCACGCGCTCGCAGTTCGCGGCGGCAGCGGCCTCGTGCGTCACCATGAGAAGCAGCGTGCTGTGCTCGCGGGCGATCTCGCGCAGGAGCGCGAACAGGCGCGCTCCCGCCGCACTGTCGAGGTTGCCGGTCGGCTCGTCTGCGAGCACGACGCTCGGCGAGAAGAAGAGCGCGCGTGCGATGGCGACGCGCTGCTGCTCGCCGCCGGAGAGGGCGTCGGGGCGGTGGTCCGCGCGTGCGCCGACGCCGAGATCGTCGAGCAGCTTGCGCGCGCGCGTCTCCGCATCGCGCCGCGACATCCCGTCGAGCAACGCGGGCAGCACGACATTGTCGAGCGCGGTCATCGACGGCAGGAGGTTGAAGTGCTGGAAGACGATGCCGATGCGGCGGCGGCGGTAGAGCGTGAGTTCCTGTTCACCGAGCGAGTCGATGCGCACGCCCGCGACCTCGACGGTGCCGGAGGTCGGCCGGTCGAGGCCGGCGATCAGGTGCATCAAGGTGCTCTTGCCGCTGCCGGAGGCTCCCATCACGGCGTAGAACCCCGCGCCTTCGATGGTGAGATCGACGCCGCGAAGTGCTTCGACGGAGCGGGCGCCGAGGTCGTAGGACTTCGTCACACCGCGACAGATGATGCTGGGCGGTGCTGCCTGCATGGTTCGGTCGGGCTTCTAGCGTAGGCCCCGCGTCGCTGTCGACGGGTGACTTGCTTCGGGCAGGCGGCTTTCAGTGGCCGTGCTTCCAACAGGCCACCCTTAGTGGCCGTGCTTCTTGTCGTAGTCCGCTCCGTTCGGCAGCGCGAGGATCGCGGATGCGTCCGCCACCTCGAGCTTGAGAAGCCAGCCCTT
>Ga0315904_10006813_pt1 | contig 15502 bp, 8 predicted proteins | sample LakEriMetagenome_6_FD_203529 | JGI IMG/M metagenome (GOLD analysis project Ga0315904, IMG submission 203529) | Freshwater fungal communities from buoy surface, Lake Erie, Ohio, United States - Buoy 12 MA120 | ecosystem: Environmental > Aquatic > Freshwater > Lake | place: USA: Lake Erie, Ohio... | reverse complement strand
TATCGGCCAACCGCTCGGGAACCTCCCGCAGCAACCGTTCGTACCCCAGCGACACCTGCCGACCATTGGGAGCGGTCACCCGTGTTCCCGACCCCTGCCGGCTTTCCACGAGGCCCAGGCTGGCCAGACGCCCCAGGGCTTCGCGAACCACCGAACGGCTTACCTGGAACTGGCTGCTGAGGAGCCGCTCGGGAGGAAGTCGCTGCCCCGGAGAATACTCCCCCTGGACAATCGCCCGCTCCAGTTGCCGACTGATGTCGGAAACCCGGTCGAGCGTGTTCTCGGCCAGCGCTGCGGCCCGGCCAACATTCACCCGGGAAGCAGTTGCCCCCGAAGAAGTCGCCTCCGAGGAATTCGCCCCCGAAGACTTCGCCAGGGCCACAGAGGCACCCGAAACGGTCGGAAGAGAAGAACTCGATGCAGCCGCCCGTGACCGCCCGAGACGAGAATGATCGACCTCATGTCGACCAAGAATGACAGGGCTCATGCCCAGGAACTCACAGACGCAGCACACACGTTGTCGGTACTGCTTGACTTGCCTCACGGCATCTCCGAACTTAGAGATTGGTCAGACCAGTTGCAAGCCCCGAATGGGGTGCGGTGCTCCCGCATCCATCTCCCGCCTCACGCAGCTCAACGGTCTGTTCCGTTTCTCCCAACCTCGCAACGGTGTTGACCTGCTGTGACATCCGATTCGCCCGCAGCCGCTCCTCCCCGCGATTTTTCTCGCCGCATTTTGCCCGGCAAGGCAACGCCCCGCGCTACGCCGTGGCTGCGGTCGCTCGTTCCCTGGGTGCTGCTCGCGCTGATGCTGGTCGCTCCCGGCAGAATCGGTGCGGAAGAGCTGCCGGAGAATTTCTTCGAAGACCAGGTCGCAAAGATCCTGGAACGGCGCTGCCTGAGTTGCCATGGCGACGAGACCAAGGGGGGACTGTCCCTCGCCACCCGCGCACTGGCGTTGAAGGGAGGAGACTCGGGGACAGTCCTCGAAGTCGGTGATCCCGAGTCGAGCCTGCTGCTCGAGGAGATTTCCGGAGAACAACCGTCGATGCCGAAGGGCGCCGCCCCGCTCTCGCCGCCCGAGGTCGAAACGATCCGCCGCTGGATTGCCGGAGGAGCCCCCTGGCCAGAATCACACACCCTGCGCAACCGACAGTTCGAGGGCCAGACGTGGTGGTCCTTCTCACCACTCCGGCCGGTGGCTGTTCCCGCGGTCGATCCCGCGGTTGCGAACTGGATTCGCAATCCTGTCGATGCCTTCATCCTGACCCGACTGACGCAGGAGGGGCTCACTCCATCTCCCGAGGCGGACCGGGCCACGCTGATCCGCCGCCTGTCGTTCGACCTGCTGGGACTGCCTCCCACGCCGGCCGAGATTGCCCAGTTCGTGAACGACTCCGAACCCCGCGCGTACGAACGGCTGGTCGATCGACTGCTTGAGTCGCCACACTATGGCGAACGCTGGGCCCGGCACTGGCTGGATGTCGTCCACTTTGGCGAGACGCATGGCTACGACAAGGACAAGCCCCGCCCCAACGCCTGGCCCTACCGCGACTATGTGATCCGCGCCCTCAATGCCGATCGTCCCTTCGGCCAGTTTCTCGAACAGCAGGTCGCCGGCGATGTCCTCTTCCCCGGCACGCGTGACGGGATCGAGGCGCTGGGCTTTCTGTCGGCGGGTCCCTGGGACTTCATCGGGCATGCCGAGGTCCCCGAAACCAAGATCGACGGCAAGGTGGCCCGCCATCTCGACCGGGACGACATGGTCACCAACACGCTGCAGACCTTCAACAGCCTGACCGTGCAGTGCGCCCAGTGCCACAATCACAAGTTCGACCCGATCTTGCAGGAGGACTATTACAGCCTGCAGGCGGTCTTTGCGGCGATCGACCGGACCGACCGGCGATATGACGTCGACCCGGCCCACGCCCGGCAGCGGATGGAACTGCTGGCCCGGCGAGGCCAACTCGAAGAACAGCGGCGCGAGATCGAGAGCGTCGTATCGACCCGTGGTGGTGATCCGTTGAAGCGGTTCGACGCGCGCCTGGCCGAACTGCGTCCCAAGGCGCAGAGCGCGGCCCGGCAGGGAGTCGAATTTGGCTATCACAGCGAGATCGCTGCCAAACCCGACCAGGCCAAGTGGGTGCAGGTCGACCTGCCCGAGCCGGTCATCGTGCGCGAATTGGTCCTGAGACCGTGCTACGACGACTTCGGCGGAATTGGCGCGGGCTTCGGATTCCCGGTGCGGTACCGGGTCGAGGTCGCCGATGACGCCGGATTCGAAACGAACGTGCGGACCGTCGTCGACAAGACCACTTCCGACCAGTTGAACCCGAGACTGGCGGCACAGGCTTTTCCCCTCGCCGACGGGAAGGCGGGACTCACCGTGCAGCACATCCGGGTGGTCGCCACCAGGTTGGCAACCCGCTCGAATGACTACATTCTCGCGTTGGCCGAACTGGAGCTGAAGGATGCCGCCGGTCAGAACATGGCGCGGGGAGCCAAAGTCCACGGGCTCGATTCGATCGAGGCGCCCCCGCGTTGGCGGGCCAGCAACCTGACCGACGGTTTGTTCCCCCAGGACGCCTCCGAGGCGGCGACCGAGTTGACGCAGTTGGAGGCCGAACGCGAACGGCTGTGGAACTCGTTGATCACGCCGCAGGAGCAATCGCGACTGCAGGCGACAACGAGCGCCCTGGAGCAGGTTGCCGAGGGGTTGGCCCAACTTCCTCCGCAGGCCGTGGCATATGTCGGAACCGTTCACAAGGGGGATGGACCGTTTCGCGGAACAGGACACGAAGGGGGAAAACCACGGACCATTTCGATTCTGTCACGGGGGAACGTGACCCAGCCGCTGCGCGAGGTGGGTCCCGGGGCCATTTCGTCAATCGCAGCACTGCCGGGACGCTTCGAGCTTCCTCCCGAGGCGACGGAGGGAGCCCGGCGGGCCGCCCTCGCGAAGTGGCTCTCGAGCGGCAACAACCCGCTCACGTGGCGGTCGATTGTGAACCGGGTCTGGCAATACCACTTCGGCAAGGGACTGGTTGAGACTCCGGGGGACTTTGGCCGCAATGGCCGTCTCCCCAGTCATCCCGAACTGCTCGACTGGCTGGCGACCGATTTCCGCGATCGAGGCCAGAGCCTGAAACAATTGCACCGCACCCTGGTCTGCAGCGCCACCTACCGGCAGGTCTCGACCGAGAACCCGGCCGCATCGCAGATCGACGGCGACAATCGACTGCTCTCGCGCATGAGCCGCCGCCGCCTCGAAGCCGAAGCGATCCGCGATGCCGTCCTCGCAGTCTCGGGCCGTCTCGACCGGACGATGGGTGGCCCCAGCTTCCAGGACTTCGTCATCGACAAGCCCGACCACTCACCCCACTACGAGTACGAGCTGGCCGATCCGGAGGATCCCCGGCTGCACCGGCGCAGTGTCTACCGCTTCATTGTGCGGTCCCAGCAACAGCCCTTCATGACCACCCTCGACTGTGCCGATCCTTCGATGCTGGTCGACCGCCGGAACGAGAGCCTGTCGGCCCTGCAGGCCCTGGCCCTGCTCAACAACGGGTTCATGCTCTCGCACTCGGCGTTTTACGCCCGCCGGCTGGAACAGACGGGAGGGACCCTGGAGACGCAGGTACGTCAGGCGGTGACCGAATCGCTCGGGCGTTCCCCCGCCGCGGAAGACCTGGCCGAACTGGTCGCCTACGCCCGCGAACATGGTCTGGCCAATCTCTGCCGGCTGCTGTTCAATCTGAATGAGTTTGTGTTCGTTGATTGAGCGTCTCGCGCGCCGGCAGGAATCCCCGCGGTGAACCGTCGAGGGAGACTCTGACGGCTGGCAGACGGAGCGTCGCCGTTGGACCGGCTGCCCATGGGTCTCTCGGGATGCCATCGGATCTGGGATGTGCTTGGGGCCATTTTCTGTTTGGGGATTCGGGTGCAGCATGTCGCGCAGGCAGGATGACCAGTTCCGGGAGCCCGACGACTTGCCAGTCGCCCGGCAGGCACAGCGCAAGGTGTACCTGCATGTGATCCTGCCGTTGTTCATCACCTCGATCATCGCCTACCTGGACCGGGTCAACCTGAGCTATGCCGGGTTGAAGATGAACGATGATCTGAAGTTCTCGAACGAAGTCTTCGGGCTGGGTGCGGGCATCTTCTTCGCGGGGTATGTGCTGCTGGAGATTCCCGGGGCCCTGATTGCCGAGCGGTACAGCCCCCGCTGGTGGCTCGCCCGCATCATGCTGTCGTGGGGATTGTTGTCGGGACTGATGGCGTTCGTGCAGACTCCGTTCCAGTTTTATGTCGTGCGGTTTTTTCTGGGAGTGGCCGAGGCGAGCCTGTACCCGGTGCTGTATGCCTCGTGCATTCCGCGCTGGTTTCCCCCGGCCGAACGACCGCAGGCGATCGCGGTGATGCTGACCTCGCTGCAGATCTCCAGCATCATCGGAGCCCCACTGGCGGGCTGGCTGCTGGGACAGGCGTGGTTTGGCTTCCAGGGCTGGCAGATTCTGTTTTTGGTCGAGGCGATCCCGGCAGTGCTGTTCGCCTTCGTGCTGGTCTGGTGGACGGCCGACACCCCGGCCGAGGCGCGGTGGCTGACCGAACACGAACGGGAGTATCTCGAGCGGCGGCTTGCCGCGGGACAGGCGAGTGTCGCCCGACACCAGCGGTACACCGTCGCCCAGGCGTTGGCCAACCCAGAGGTGCTCAAGCTGGCACTGACCTACTTCCTGTGGATCACCGGCTTCTGGGGTGCCACCTATTGGATGCCCAAGGTGCTCAAGGAGCAGTCGGGCTGGTCCAACCTGGCAGTCGGCTGGATGCTGGTGGTCCCAATGATCCTCAGTCTGCTCTTCATGCTGGCGATCGCCCGCAGCTCAACCCGCACCGGCGAAAAACGGTGGCATGGTGCCGTGGGATTGTTCCTGGGGGCCGTCGGGCTGATCCTGGGGGCCCTCGCCACCAACCAGGCGACCGCCTATGTCGCCCTCTGCCTGGCACTGGTGGGAGTCTATGCCCCGTTTGGCGTCTGGTGGTCGTATCCCACAACCTTTCTCACCGGGGCTGCCGCCGCCGGGGCGATCGGGTTGATCAATTCGCTGGGGAATGTCGGGGGATTCATCGGCCCCTACCTCACCGGCTATCTCAAGGAAAAAACCGGCAGCTACAGCGCCGCCTGGATGCTGCTGGCCGTCAGCCTGCTGTTCTCGGGACTGCTCATGCTGACCCTCGGCCGGAAACGTTCCACCACCTCCCCCGATCTGTGACCCTGCCGGTGGCCCCACGGCCCAGCCAGTCCACTTCCGTCCCAGCGACCCGATTCAGTCCCCAGGCCGCAGTCCGGGCTGAGGTCACCTGGCCGACTGAAACCTTCGTCACAGCCGGGCGGTCTATTCCACGACGCTCCGAAGGTGCGGTGCCGGGACCGGGCGGCGGCTCAGTTCTCGTCGGGCTGGGGATTCATCATCCCCTGCACGGGACCGAGTACCGGATCGCGGTCGGGGTGCCGGGCGGCTGTCAGCGAATAAAACACCGCCGTCAATCCTGCACTCAGAGCCGAGGCGACAAACATCGCGAGGTAACCCCACGTTCCCGCATGGGCCAGTTCTCCCGTATGGACAATCAGCGAACCGTCGGTGTTCCACTGGTTCCCCCAGTCAATCAACATCCCCAGCAGGGGAGCCGAGAGGGCCAGGCCAACCTCCTGGAAACCGAGAATCAGGGTCGTGCCGGTCCCCCGGTAGGCGGCCGGGAATCGGCCTGAGCCGAGCGAGACCACGGCTGGAAACAACAGGGCATGCCCAAACCCGCAGACGGCGCCGGGAATCACCAGCCAGACATCCGACCGCACCACCAGGAACAGCAACTGCCCGAGGGTCAGCCCGACCAGCCCCCACTGCACCATCCGGTGTCGGCCAACACGGGCCCCCCAGTCGCGCAGGTACCAACGGCACGTGAAGGCCGTGATCGAATACGGCAGGAAGAACGGCGCGATGCCCCCCAGCCCGGTGGCGGAGACATACCGGCTGAGAAACACCGTCGTCACGGCAAAGCTCGTCCCCATCGCCATCGAGACCAGCAGCACGGGCCCAGGCCAGTAGTGAAACAACAGCTTCAGGGGTCCGACAAATTCGGGAGGAGCCTCGTGGTGTTCTTCGCGCGTCAGTTCCAGCACCAGCAGGGTGTGCAGGATCCCTCCCAGCAGCGTTGTGCCGAAGGTGACGAGGAACGGAGTCTGCCCCCCCGGCCAGAGTTGAAAGATCAGGTCGCCGAGGTTGGTCCCCAGGATGGTGCCGATGAACCCACTGCTTCCCAGGCTGCCGATGACCTCGGTCCGCCGCCGGGGGGGAACCTGGTCCTGGATATTCACGATCGAGCAGGTGAACATCCCGGCAATCCCCAGTTGCTGGGCGATGCGGGCGATCCAGAGCCACGGAGCGACCGAGGTCGCGGCGAGGTGGGAGGCACAGCCAAGAAACAGCAGAGACGACGACGTCAGCCAGACCTTGCGGGGTCCGTAGCGGTCAATCGCCCGCCCCAGCACGAGCCGAAACAGGATTGCCGCCACAAGGCCACTCTGGACGATCCAGCCCGTGAGGGTCTTGGACCCACCGAAGAAGGCGACATAGTCGGCAAACCGGAAGGTGAGCGAGTTGGCCGACACCAGCGCAAGATTGGCGGCATAAGCCAGCCAGAACTCGCGTGTGTAGATGGAGGCTTCTTCGAGGGGAGACGAGACTTCAGCGGCGGGAGGCATGGCGGTCGGTCGATCATAGGAGGGCAGGTCCGAATGGGGCAATCCCCGTGCCCAACCGTGACAAACCGGTCTTGAGGCGTTGCCCCCGATCTGGTACGACGCGGCCCGTCTGGGGAGAACCGAAGGGATTTCCTGAGGGGAATTCCCCCATCGGCCCCCTGTGCCGTGCCCCGGGCTCATCCCGAAAGCGGGCAGGCGGGTGATCGATTTCGCCCCCCGGACAACCGTGATTTCGGCCAGGACCAGGGGACCAATCCCGTGATGCGTGTGATCTGCGGAGTGCTGCTGTGGGTGGGGGTGAGCGGTTGTGCCGCCCTGACCCCCCCCGCCCCGCAGGCGTCCGCGGCCAACCACCTGCTGGAAGCCGCCCGGGCGAAGATGGCCAACCGCCCCCCCTCGTACAGCCTGCGGGGTGACCAGGCGAACGCGATGCCCCAGGGCTCCCGCTGCGTCATCGAGACGAGTGATCTCGACCCGGTCCGCGTGGTGACAGGAACGGTATTGCGGTTGGACGGCGAGAGCGTGGTGCTGCGTGACGGGATTGAACGACGGCTGTCGCGCGACTGGGAACTCGCCGCCATGACGGGTGACCAGCGCGAAGCCGACCGCAACCAGATGCAAGAGCGGGTGTTTGCCGAACTTCGGCTTCCCCTCGGAGAAATCCGTGCGGTCGAGGTGTATCTGAATGCGGAGCAGTCGAACTGGACCCGCATGGACGACGGCTGGCAGCCCGCCGGGAAACGCCGGCTGACGCCCCAGACGGCCGACTCGCACGAGCCCTGAACCTTCGGCGTCGCCGATTGCGTTCCCTCTGGCCAAAGGCTGGGAGAGCCGGAACCGTGCGCCCGAAAACGGGTGCTCCGCATGCCCGAATCGTGGGCAACATCGCCTGCCGAAATGCCCCGAATCCCCCGAAAGCGGGAAACCGGGGTTTCAATCATTGCCCACCGTGATCCGGTCGGGTAACCTTTTGAGCCCAACGTGTGTCAGATCTCACCACAGAGGTCTTTCCACACGACTCGGTAGCTCAGCTGGTAGAGCAACGGACTTTTAATCCGTAGGTCCTGGGTTCGAATCCCAGCCGAGTCACTTCCATTTTGGCCATTCTCTGAGCGATACGATCTCGGGAGTGCCCCCAGTGCCAAAAGTTCTGGCCGTATTTTCGACCGAATTCTTCCCACGGCTGAAAGCGATCCGAGGAGAAACTCTGTCTATGCGTTTCCCCGGTGGTGTACACGCGCTACAATCGAGCAACACGCTCGGTGTGGGGGCGCCGCCACGGGAATCTGGTCCGGACGCATCCCGGCTGAGAGTCGACGGGACCACAACCCCGGTTCTGCCGTTGTGGGAGGATGAGCGATGCCAAAGCTGAATCGCGGGCGGGTGACGCGTCTGGACGACATGCAGGGACTGACCGCCGAGGAACTGATCGACCGCGCGGTCAGGATGGAAGCCCAGGCGAACGATCCGCACTCGACTGATGACCCGGCGTGGCTGCGACGCTGGGCCGAGAAACTCCGCGCTCTCGCCCTCCAGAAAGCCCGCGCCCGCGATCGCCGATCCCGATCCCGCGAGTGATTGACTCGCGTGGCCTCTGCTCGCCAACATCGTTGGAACTGAGCGCTCAGCCAGTGCCCCCTCCTTCGTGATCCGGAATGACTCGTTCGACTCCCTCTCGCCGTCAGGCGGGTGTTCTGCTGCATGTCACGTCACTGCCGGGGGAATTCGGCGTGGGGGACCTGGGAAGCCCGGCCTTCACCTTCCTCGAATGGCTGGCCCGTGGCGGGCAGACGATCTGGCAGATCCTCCCGCTCAGCCCCCCGGCATGCGGTGGTTCTCCCTACACCGCCTTCTCAGCATTCGCCGGGAACCCCCTGCTGATCAGCCCCGAGAAACTGGTGCAGGCCGGCCTGCTGGCCGCCGGCGACCTCGCCGCTTTTCCGACGGGGGGTGACACCCGGGTTGACTTCGAAGCGGTCGGCACCTGGCGGCGCGGGTTGCTCCGCCGCGCCTGGCGGAACTTCCAGGCCCGCTCGTCCGCAGACCGCCAATGCCTCTGGGACTTCGGCTACCAGCACGCCTGGTGGCTCGATGACTTCGCCCTGTTCCTCGCCCTGCGCGACAACCTCCCCGATCACGACTGGACCGGCTGGCCCGAACCGTTCCGCCACCGCGATTCGCACGCCCTCTGGCAGGCGAAGCAAGAGTTCGCCGACGACTTCGGCTTTCACCAGTTCTGCCAGTACCTGTTCTTCCAGCAGTGGGGCGAATTGCGGAACCGGGCCCGCGAGCTGGGAATCGAAATCCTCGGGGATGTTCCCATCTTCGTAGCCCACAACAGTTCCGATGTCTGGGCCCGGCAGGACCTCTTTCAACTGGGGCCCGACGGACATCCGACGGTGGTGGCGGGGGTTCCTCCCGACTACTTCAGCGAGACGGGCCAGCGGTGGGGGAATCCCCTGTACCGGTGGGATCGCCTGGCCGAGGAGGACTACCGGTGGTGGATCGACCGCATCCGCATGACGCTGGAATGCGTCGACCTGCTGCGGATCGATCACTTTCGCGGCTTTGAGGCGTACTGGGAGATTCCCGCCGACGCCGAGACCGCCCAGACCGGACGCTGGATTCCCGGGCCGGGGCCGGCGCTGTTCACGGCACTGCGGCAGCAACTCGGCACCCTGCCGATCATTGCCGAAGACCTCGGCCTGATCACCGCCGAGGTTGAGCAACTGCGTGACGACCTGGAACTGCCCGGGATGCGGGTGCTGCAGTTTGCATTTGCCGACGACTCGGGGACGAGTTGTCACTGGCCGCACACCTGGGTGCGCAACTGCGTCGCCTACACCGGCACCCACGACAACGACACCTCGCGCGGCTGGTTTGAGGCACCTCCCGCCCCGACCGAAACCCCGGAGCAGTGGGAGGCGGAACGGCAACGGGCACGCGACTACCTGGCCAGCGATGGGACGGCCATTTCGTGGGACATGATCCGGGCGGTCTACGCCTCGGTGGCCGACCGCTGCGTGATCCCAATGCAGGACCTGCTCAACCTCGACACGACCGCCCGCATGAACATCCCGGGAGTGGCCGAGGGAAACTGGGGCTGGCGCGTTCACGGTGAACAACTCACTCCGGAACTGGCTGGTTCCTTGCGGAAACTGGTTCGACTCTACGCCCGGGGCTGACAGCTCACGACAACTCGGCCCGAGTTGTCATCTCTGAAAATCATCTGCTCCCCGGTCCGTCACGAAGACCGCAACCAGCGGACCTGCCCACCGCGACCGGGGAAACCCTTCGCAGAAGTACCACCTCCCTCACCAGGCAAGTATGATCCGCCTTCCGGGGTGGGGAGTTGAATTTTCCTGTGAACTCGAAGGACCTGCTGCGATGGGACATTGGAATGCGCGGGGCGGCCGGGCTGGCCTGAGGATGGGAGTGGGCCTGCTGGTTGCGGTACTGCTGGTGGTGGGGCTGACCCCTGCCGCCGCGCGGGCCCAGGCACTGACCCAGACCCGCCCCGAGTCGGTCGGGCTGTCGTCCGAAAGGCTCGCCCGGCTGGGACGGCAACTGGACGAGTATGCCGAGAAAAAACAGCTTGCCGGCGGTGTCGCCCTCGTTGCCCGCAAGGGACAGGTCGCCTATGTCAAAGCGTTTGGCCAGCGCGACATCGAGGCGGGTGCCCCGATGCGCGAAGACAGCATCTTCCGCATCGCCTCGCAGTCCAAGGCGGTCATCAGTGTCGCGGCAATGATCCTGCAGGAAGAAGGCAAACTGCTGACCACCGATCCCGTCGGGAAATACATCCCCGAGTTTGCCGAGACCACGGTGGCGGTTCCCAAGGAGGGAGGTGGCTATGACGTCGTGAAGGCCAAGCGCCCGGTCACCATCCGCGACCTGCTGACCCACACCAGCGGCGTCAGTTACGGCGGAGGAATCGCCAAGGACAAGTGGGAAGAAGCCAGGATCACCGGCTATTACTTCGCCGACCGCGATGAACCCATCGCCGCCACCGTCGCCCGCATGGGCAAGCTGCCGTTCGATGCCCATCCGGGAGAGGCGTACATCTACGGCTACAACACCGACATCCTCGGAGTGGTCGTTGAGAAGGCCAGCGGCAAGCCACTCGATCAGTTCCTGCAGACGGCTCTCTTCGAGCCGCTCGGCATGACCGACACCCACTTCTACCTCCCCCCCAACAAGAGCGACCGGTTGGCGGTGGTCTATGCCCCCACCGGCCCGACCGGCCTCAAGAAGTCTCCGGACGGGGGAAGTGATGGTCAGGGAGCCTACGTCTCGGGACCCCGCAAGAGTTTCTCCGGCGGTGCCGGTCTGCTCTCGACCGCCCGCGACTACGGCCGGTTCCTGCAGATGATGCTCAACGGGGGTGAACTCGATGGACACCGCATTCTCTCGCGGAAGACCGTCGAACTGATGACGGTCAATCACCTCGCCAACGTCAAGTTCCCCTGGACCACCGGTGTGGGATTTGGCCTCGGCTTCTCGGTGCTGCAGGATGTCGGTGCCCGCGGGACACCCGGCAGCGTGGGAGAATATGGCTGGGGAGGAGCCTATCACTCCACCTATTGGGTCGACCCGCGCGAGGAACTCGTTGTCGTCTACTTCACCCAGTTGATTCCCGCCGGGGGGATCGATGACCACGGCAAGCTGCGAACCCTCATCTATCAGGCGATCATCGACTGACCGTCAGGAACTCCGTCGCATGGGCCACCACACCGACACATGCCACTCCACAGCCTCGCCGCCGCGCTGTTTCCATGGGGAACGCGCGGTGCGGCTGCTGGTGTTGCTGGGGGTGATCAGCTGCGCGATCCCCGGCAGCCGCTGTGCGGCGGACGACTCCCCGACCGCCGAGCCTCAGGTCGCAATCCAGCGGGTTTCCTCAGAACGCAAGTACGAACTGGGAACCGCCCGCCTGCGCGCCGAGCCGTATATCGACCGCAAGTACTCGCTGCGGAAACTTCCGGAACGGCTGGTCGATGCCCGGATGGTGCGGACCTCGATGGACGACGACTACGTCGCCACCGACGACCACCTGCGACTCGAACTGCCAGGCACAACCGAGGTGCTGGTCGCGGTCGATACCCGTGGAGAGCGCCTGCCCGGCTGGATGAACGGGTGGACTCTCTGTGATGAGAGCCTGACGGTCGACAACATCGAGTATCGCCTTTACCACCGCATCGTGGCCGCAGGCGTCGTGATCCTGGGAGGCAACGACCGCAGCAAAACCGGGGCCCGCAGCAATTATTTCGTCCTGCTGTTGCCGTCCCAGGCACGGCCCGCAACTCCTGCACGCCAATTTGCCGCCGACCAGTTCGAACAGCAGGTCTGGCCGCTGTTGCAGCAGCGTTGTCACGCCTGCCATGGAGCCGACCTGCAGGAAGGGGGCCTGCGACTCGATGTGAGGTCCCGCGCCCTGCAGGGGGGTGACACGGCTGTCGCGATCGTGCCGGGGTCCAGCGAGCGGAGTGAACTGCTGGCTCGCCTGACGACCGACAATCCCGCCCGGCGGATGCCCCAGGGGGACGAAGCACTTGCGTCATCGGAGATCTCCCTGCTGAAAACGTGGATTGAGGGAGGTGCCCCCTGGCCCGATCCGCTCGCCGGTCGCGAAACCCCCTCGACGCACTGGGCCTATCAGCCGATCGGTTCTCCCGTCGTCCCCGAAGTCGGCTTGGTCGGCTGGGGACACAATCCGATCGATGCGTTTGTCTTGTCCCGGCTCGAGCAGGCCGGCCTCGTCCCTTCACCGGAAGCCGACCGCTCCACCCTCATTCGACGGCTCAGCCTCGACCTGCGCGGCATCCCGCCTGCCCCCGAAGAGTTGCAGGCGTTTGTGAACGAGACCTCGCCAGACGCCTGGAACAGGCTCGTTGATCGATTTCTCGCGGCACCGCAGTTCGGCGAGCGCTGGGCCCGGCACTGGCTTGATCTCGCACGCTTTGCCGAGAGTGACGGCTACGAGAACGACAATCCCCGTCCCCACGCGTGGCGATTTCGCGACTGGGTGATCAACGCGACCAATGCCGATCTCCCGTTCGACCAGTTCACGATCGAGCAACTGGCGGGAGACCTCGTGGACGACGGGAGCGCTGCGTCGCGGATCGCCACCGGATTCCATCGCAACACACTGCACAACTCGGCCGGGGGAGCCGATGGCGAGGAATTCCGGACCCGGGCGGTGAAGGACCGGACGGCCGTGACCGCCACTGTCTGGCTGGGGCTGACCTGGCAATGTGCCGAGTGTCACACGCACAAGTACGATCCGATCGCCCAGCGCGAGTACTACCAGTTCTACGCGTTCTTCAATGACGCGGACCATGACCAGGTGGGGGAGGCGGCAACGCTGCGGAAGACCGAGCGGGTGACGCGGGTGCATCGCCGTGGGAATTTTCTGGAGCCAGCGGCTGAGGTACCTCCCGGTGTTCCCGCATTTCTGCCGGAACTGACTCCCCGGGGCGAGCGGCCCGACCGTCTCGACCTGGCCCGCTGGCTGGTGTCTCCCGCGCAACCTCTCACGCCACGTGTCGCGGTCAATACGGTCTGGCAGCACCTGCTGGGGGTGGGACTGGTGCCGACCCCCGACAACTTCGGCGTCCGGGGGGAACCGGCGACACATCCCGAGTTGCTCGACTGGCTGGCGGGAGAATTCGCCGGTCGAACGCCCGGCCAGCGCTGGATCGAACCCTGGAGCCGCAAGTCGTTGATCCGGTTGATTGTGACGTCGGCCGTGTATCGACAGTCGTCGCGGCAGCCGAAGGAACCTCCGGCAGCCGATCCGACAAATCGCCTGCTCTGGAGGCAGAACCGGGTGCGTCTCGAGTCGGAAGTCGTACGGGATGTGGCCCTCTCCGCGAGTGGACTGCTGGTTGCCGAATTGGGGGGCCCCTCCATCCAGCCGGTGTTGCCCCGGGGACTGGGTCAACTGTCGGAACTGAAGAACGAACGGTTCCAGGAGACCTCGGGAAACCCGTACCGCCGTGGTTTGTACGTGCATACGCAAAGGACCTATCCCTACCCGATGTTTGCGACATTCGATGGTGCCGACGGGAATGCGTGCCTCGTGTTGCGTGACCGTTCGACCACCCCGTTGCAGGCACTGACACTGCTCAACGACCCGGCCATCGACGACTGTGCCCGACGCCTGGGAGAACGTCTGCAGGGGGGGACACTCGACGACACCCACCGGCTCGTGCTGGGATGTCACCTTTGCCTGTCGCGGGATCCGGGCGAGCCCGAGCGAGAAATTCTGCAACGGCTGGTGGGGGAGCTGCGGGACCTGTCAGCCACAGAAGCGCAGGTCTGGCATGGCGTCGCCCGGGCGCTGTTGAACCTCGAAGAAACAATCACCAGGGAGTAGGGAGATGAGTCCAGCCGGTGAGCGCCTCTCGACCACCCGTGGCGACGTGCGTCACATCACGCAGACCCGGCGGAATTTCTTCACCGTGTCAGCCGGTGGGGGTGTGGCCGGGCTCGCCGCCCTGGCGGGTCTGCTGCAGCGTGATGGAGTCCTGGCCGCGGAGACGGCACCATCCGCGAATTCGCTGGCACCGCGTCCGCCGCACGGTTTTGGCCGGGCGAAGAACTGCATCCTGATCTTCCTGGCGGGCGGGACGAGCCATCTCGAACTGTTCGACCCGAAACCGCGACTGGCCGAACTGGATGGCCAGCCCATTCCCGAGTCGTTTCTGAAGGGAGTGCGGTTTTCGTTCGTGAAGCCGGGGCAGTCGGTGCTGATGGCAAGCCGGCATGGATTCCGGCGCTACGGCGAGTGCGGCCTGGAGTTGTCGGAACTGCTGCCGCACATCGGTGCGTGTGCCGACGAGATCGGACTGGTCCGTTCGCTGCATCACGGGGCATTCGACCATGCTCCCGGCGAACTGGAGATGCTGACCGGGCGCGATCAGCCAGGCCGTCCAAGCCTCGGGGCGTGGCTGACCTATGGTCTGGGGAGTGAATCGCAGAATCTGCCGGGTTTTGTGGCGCTGGTGAACCAGCGGGGTCCGGTGGCACGGGCGATGGCGTGGGGAGCGGGCTACCTGCCGTCGATTCACCAGGGAGTGTTGCTGCGGGGAGAAGGCGAGCCGATCTTGAACCTCGCCACCCCCGAGGGAATTCCCGCCGGTCAGCATCGGGCTCAACTCGATGCCATGCGGCGGCTGAACGAGGTGAACGCCGGACGGGCGCGTGACCCCGAGATTGAAACCCGGATCGCCGCCTACGAGCTGGCCTTCCGGATGCAGGCGGCGGCACCGGAACTGATCGACCTGGGGAGCGAGACCCAGGAAACGCGTGCGCTCTATGGTGTCGATCGGCCTGGTCAGCCGGGGGCCTTCGCACGCAATTGTCTGCTGGCGCGACGGCTGGTGGAGCGCGGCGTGAGGATGGTCAGTCTGTTCCAGAGAACGTGGGATCACCACAAGGACCTCGACCGCGACCTGCAGAATCAGTGTCGGGAGGTCGACCAGCCGATTGGCGGACTGCTGCGCGACCTGAAGCGCCGGGGGCTGCTGGAATCAACATTGGTCATCTGGGGGACCGAGTTCGGGCGGACGGCGATTACCGAAAATGCCCAGCCGGGGCGCGAGGCAGGCCGGGACCATCACCCCCACTGCTTCAGCCTCTGGATGGCAGGCGGGGGGGTCAAGGGGGGGACGGTGGTCGGTTCGAGTGACGAGCTTGGCTGGCACACGGCGACCGATCCGGTGCACACTCATGACT
>Ga0315904_10006812_pt1 | contig 15502 bp, 17 predicted proteins | sample LakEriMetagenome_6_FD_203529 | JGI IMG/M metagenome (GOLD analysis project Ga0315904, IMG submission 203529) | Freshwater fungal communities from buoy surface, Lake Erie, Ohio, United States - Buoy 12 MA120 | ecosystem: Environmental > Aquatic > Freshwater > Lake | place: USA: Lake Erie, Ohio... | reverse complement strand
CAAATCAAAGCCCCCACCGCCACAAGCACCAGGAACGCAAAAGCGAGGGCAAAATCATACGCGCTCACTTTTTCCCGGTTTTGCGCCGTATGAAATCGGTAATAAACCCAGGGTTGGCCTCCAGTTCGTCTGCCACCTTAAACACGATTTCGGAAATTTCCTTTACCAGCATCCCGATTAAAAACCCCAACGCCGCATAAGTAGAAGGGGTGTCCTTAAAGCCCAGCCAGTGCGCCAGGAATGGCCCGATGGCCACTGATGCGCCAACCCCCAGGATAATCGCCGCGAAGGCCTCCCATACCTTCAGTCGGCGGTGGCGGGCATAGATCAACGCGCCCATAAATGCCCCAAAGGCCAGGAATGGGGCGTTGCTGCCGAGTCCTTCAATAAACTTTTTTATCTCGCTCATTTCCCGGATACTTTATTTTCGTACCATGCTTTACAAATCTCCCAGGCCTTTGGCTGGGTTTGAACGTACGTCCATATCGCGGGAGCAGGCCGCCCCGGGTCATCGTCCACGTGCAAGGTGCTACCCATAATGCCGAAACGCCTAAAGCCTGCATCCCAAAAAGCATCTAACAACTTTATCCAATCCCCCGGATGGCTTATCCCCGCCGCTGGTCGCACGTCCACCGCATAACCTTGTTCGTGCGCGCTCTTAGGCACGGCTCCCGGATGTGTGCGCCGGATGCGCTCAGCATCGGCGGCGGTGCGAAAGGCATGGTTTACCTTTATCGCTTGCCCGTAGATGTCGCGCGCCGCTTGCAGCTTAATCAACGTGCCGACGCGCATCATGCCACCCGTGCCCGGAGCGGTCTTGCTGTCAAACTCGGATAAATTAAAGTCGCGTATGCTTATCATTTCGCTATTTTTTTAGCTCTCTTAGCATTCGGATTAAATACACCTTTTTGTCCATTTCTTTAGAAAAAGCCGCTAAGTCTATGTGCATGGCCTCGCGCTTTGCGTGCATTGCGTTTATTTCGTCTTGCAGCTCCGCAATGTGCAAGTCTAAGAGGTCGGGTAGGGGAGGCTCATCCGGCCACAAAAGATCATGCTTGGTCATCTGATCTCCGGTCTCCACGGTGTCCAGTTCTGCGCCGTGCGCCGCAGGAAAACGACCCTATCCGCATCGCACCAAAGTGCCGGGCTGATCTGGTATAGATTCATCGGCCCGGCTGCATTAAACGCGCTAATCCGCATCGTTGCCCCGACCAAGTACGCCGCCTTTGCAGTACCGCCGCCCCACGTTGCCCGTAGCTTGCTTTGTGCATTTCGGGAAAACACGATTGGGATAGGGGATACCCCCGGCTGCTCAAGCTGCCAAGTGTCCATTAAAAAGGTGCTGTCGTACTGCATCTGTACCTCGGTGAGCGGGCTAACATTATACGCCGCCTGAAAGCCGTTGTCCTGTTGGATAATCGTCGTCCAAAGCCTGTCGGCTTTTAGCACTTCGGTGGCGGCTTGTGCAAGTGCCGAAGCGCGCCGAACCATTGCGCCTTCGGTGTAGTCGGCAAATTGCTCTAAGTCTCCGATAAGCTGCGAGGTCTCGGCATAGCTGCCATTAGCCTGCGTTGTGCGCTGGACTAAAAAGAAATTGCTGCCCTGTTGCACGCTATACGCTGTGTCGGTCTGTGCGGTGGCGAGGCAGGGGAGGAGGGAAAGAAAAAAGAATATGCGTTTCATAGTGTGGAATTTTAATAGATTGAGTAAAAGGTATTTATGTTGCTTTGTATTCCGCTGCGATTTGCGCTTTGGTCTGTATCCCAAATTACAAGCTCCTGAAAAAAGCCTTTTTGCCAATTGTAAGGCGCACCTCCGGCATTCATAATGAAGAAATCGTAACTCATTGATCCAGCTGTAGGATTGTTTGTGCTTGTGTTATTTTTAATCGCCGAACCATTTTCGTGATACATTGAACTCCTATCTGCTGCGGTTGCATTGTCGGCATCAGCATCTATATAAATTAAAGTTTGTGCATTTGCCGTGACAAGATTATTTGCGCTAATATTTGTAATTGGTTGCGGGTCACTCGATGCTCTGGTTACAAAATGCCCTATCGCATTATTTCTACTAACACTCGATCTATCATCATGGAAAAACGCCATACCGCGTGCGCTTCCTGTTAATCTATTTGAACCAAAAAAAGTAAGCACATCATTTGGATTAGTAACATCACTTGGTTGACCGACCCAGTAAAAGGAGTGCGCTGTTCCGTCGTGCATAAAATTTGCCCATGCATTATTGTTTGGAAAAGACATTTCATCGTCAGTTCCGTCGCCATATAGTGCAACTTCATTTTCGCTTTTTTCAAGTACACCAGAATTTACAATACGTGGCTGTCGAGACGTTGTATCTTGTCTAAAGTCTCGCGCGTTTCCAGATTGATCGTAAATTACCCTAACAAAGCAATTTGTAGAAGCGCAAAATGTTTTTAAAGTGGCTGTATCTAAATAATTAGAAACAAAACCTATTGTATCTAAAAGACTATCAGATGACCTTCTAACTACAATACAATCCCCTGTGTATGCAGTGCGTAATTTTCTAAAAGATAAAGCTAATTCTGCATTTGGGTAATCATCCAAAACAAGTGCCGCCGCCGGAGCCGCAAACTGATAAGAGTTAATATATATCTGCCCCGCCGCAATGCCCGGCAACAGCAACAAAAGCCAAAGTATTTTTTTCATATCTTTTATCTTATATAGTAAATTGTAATTTTTAGCCCCTTCGTACCCGTGCCTGCCGTGTCTATGTCTATGGTCATCTCCGCATCATCTGCAATTGCACTATCCGAAATCACCGCCGCCGTGGCAGCCGTTACGCTTGTTTTTTCGTTAGCGTCTATCGTTAGTTTTGTCGCGCTCATTATCGTTGTGCCACTTTCATTAATGTCTATGGTAGGAGTACCCGACGTAGAAGCCGTGTTTACATTTGCTCGAAGTCCGGTAATGGTCATAGCAAAAGGCGCGCGAAAAGTTACCTTAGCCGTGCCCGTTGTCAACGCCGTAGTTTCATCCGATGCGGCTATGATCATGGCCAACGTATCGGATTTTGACCTAAGCACCCCGCCCGACAAGGTCAACCCCGCCCCAACCTGCACCGTGTCCGTTGTGCCGTTGCTTTGCGCGCCGAGTAACCGCGTTGCATCCCCGGCGCGTCCTGCAAAGTTTGTCTTTGCACCCGTTACGGCAGCACTGTCTATTGTCCACGTTGCGCCGCCGCCGGATACGGTGATATCTCCCTTGTCGCCGTCTCCAACGCCGCCGCTGCCTACCTTTGCGTAAGTGCTTAGCATCGCGGCGGTGTCTGCGGCATTTATGTAGGTTAGCAGCATTGCCGCCGTGTCTGCTGCATTTATGTACGTCGTTAACATTGCCGCTGTATCTGCCGCGCTGATGTAGGTGCTTAGCATTGCCGCCGTGTCGGCAAAATTTACATAAGTGCTAAGCATTGCCGCCGTATCGCTAATATTCAACTTTGCAGCTAATTCAAAATCGCGGGCAAATACGGATGTATCGGATATGTTTAGCTTTAGATTTATCCTGTTGGATAGCGATGTAGTATCTTGTTTTTTTAGATACGTGCTAAGCATTGCTGTGGTATCGGATATGTTTAGCTTTAAGTTTATCCTGTTGGATAGTGAGGCTGTATCCGCTGCATTTAGCTTTGAAGCCAAAGCGTTATTAGCCCAGGCCTTCGATGCAAGCACCGACGTATCCGCGCTCACCGTGCCCGTCGTGGTAATAGGGGAGGGGCTGACCGTTATCCCATTGCCCGCGCTGATGCTTGTTACCGTGCCGGAGCCACCCCCACCGCCACCGCCACCCGCGCCGATGCTGTCTTTGACGGCCTGCGCCAAATCGTCCCACGTCACCGCGCCCGCGTCTATGCTCCAGGTCTCGCCGAAGCTGCCAGAGACGCTAATATCGCCTTTGTCGCCGACCAATTTTACGCGGGTATATTTTGCGATGCTGTCCAAACGGCTTTTCTTCCAAGACCCACCCTGTATGTAGTACAGTTTTACCGTGTCGGCTGCCGTGCCCGCGCTGATCTCCGAATCGCTAAGGACGTTGACCGTGTCCTTTGCGGTCTGTGCCCCGGCCAGGGCGGGGAGGATGAGGAATAAAAATAATATGCGTTTCATAGTGTGCGTTTTTTTAATTTAATTACCTGATGCAGTGCCGACCCAGTACCAAACATTATTAACCCTGGGAAACGTTATACATATTAGCCGAAAATTTGGCACGTCCTGAATATCAATTCCATTTTTCACAACCCATTTACTCACTGCCGTATCGTAATATCTAAAATAATTACCTGTTGCAGTTTTTAACGTAATTGTGCCAGCGTAACTATCGTTATAGTTTTCGGTGATAAAATTTATTTCAAATCCATTGTAAGTAAAAGAAGGGTCTGGTAATACAATTTCTTTATTTGCCGTTGTAAGGCTATCTATATATGTATATACGTTCAATTTTCTAAAAGCCCCAAACGTGCCATCAATCCAATTTGCAACGGAATTTGATGCGCTATCGTTTAAAATATAATAATTTATGCCGTATTGAGATGGCCCTACCGCGTAATTTGCAATTTTTAAAGTTGTTACTGCTCCATCCGCAATATTAGCCGATCCAACCCCCTTGACCGCCAACAACTCCCCAGAGCTATTTTTCCCGTACAAGCTATCCACCGTGCCGGACGCACTGCGTCTAATTTTAACTACCCCACTACTGGCAATAGTAAAATCCGGGTCAAGGCCGATGCTGTCCGCGCTCGTATTCCCGCGCATCGTTATCTGTCCTCCGGTCATATAAATTTCTGCATTGTTGCCCCCGGTTTCATCCTGCTTAATGCCGTACTGGTTTACCACGGCATTATTTCCGGTCGTGGTATTGCCCACCAGGACAAAGTCTTTTTTGATTTGCACATAGTCCGCGCCGCCCGCTGCCTGCCTAAATTGCAAATCTGCGTTCCCCATGCTGATTAAGCGGTTGCCCTTCAACGTCGCGTCCATGTTATACAGCGAGGTATCTTTGCCCGGCTGCCAGATCGTGCCGTTGTAGCGCAGAATATCGCGCGCTACCGCGCCCTGCGTGTTTACGTTGTGCAGCTCCCCCAGCTCGTAGCCATTTTGCACCTTTACGAATATCTCGCCGTTGTTCTTTTTCGTGATCACATAGCCCACAAGTACGCTATGTACAGGGGCTGTCGGCTTATCGTGCGTAAAGCCGCCCGGCACGGTATCCAGCCAAAGGGCTTCCCCTTCCGTTAGCGCGCTTGTATTTATGCCCTTAATGTATCCGCTTACGAAAACAAAGCCGCTATCGTTATTATCTATTGCCTCCGCTGTTATGCCAAAAGTCACTGAGCTGCTCATTTCCGCATCCGCATCCGCTAAACTAATTTGCGGACGTTGCCCCGTTGCGCCGGAGATATAGACAACTTTGCCCTTTGCAATTTGGCTTCCGGTAACGTTGCGCACCAGGTGCGCCTCGGCTTGGCCCAGGGGCATTTCTATGTCTCCGCTCATGCCCAGGTGTACCGTGCCGCTTTGCGCATTCCAAATCATTTTGCCCGTTGTTGCCGTTCCCTCGTAGGTCGTTACAAATTGTATGCTATCAACCGGATTGAATTCACCTGCCGCTAAAATGCTATCTTTTAGTGCCTGCGTTAAATTATCCCAGTCCACCACCGCCGTATCTATCATCATCACTGCCCCCGCATCGCTTACGATTATGTCGCCCTTGTCGCCGTTGGGTATCGGGTCAAATTGCACCTGCTGACCGTTTACCGTTAAAAATATCGTTGTTTGCGACCCGCTTTCGACAACGCCCACCACCGCGTTCCCATCCCAGGGGAGGCGCACGTCCGTTAAATTGTCCACCACGACCGAGGTTTCCCCGGATGCGCCCTGCGTTACGCTTAGGTTGGTTACGCTGTTTATGGTCATCGTGCTATCCGTTGCCGCAAGCGTTATGTAATCACCCGCAACAAAAGCAACGCTATCCCCCGTGCTGCTGCGTAACGTCACCGGACTTGTTGCTCCTGCAAAGCTCAAATCCGTTTCCCCCGTGCCACCCAGTGCAATGCTGTCTTTTACCGCCTGGCTTAACATCGCATAGTCAACGTGCCCCGCCGGGATCGTTACGTCTAAAAATATTTGCCCATCCTGCGCCGCCGCAACTTCCGTAACGGTAACAAGCCCCGTGCCCGTTATCGTTACGGCGTGCGTTATGGTCGTTACGGTAAGTATTCCAATCACCGCGTTCCCATCCCAGGGGAGGCGCACGTCCGTTACGTTATCAACTATTACCGTTGCGCTTGTGCCGCCTTCGTCGGTATCGCTAAGGTACAGCGTTGCCCCGTTACCTCCATCCGCGCCAACGCCAAGCTGTTGCGCTGCGCCGCCGTCCACGCGCTGCCATCCCTGTTTTGTTTTGATATAACGGTACAGCACGGCGTTGACCGTATCCAGGAGAAAGTACGCATTAGCAAGTGCGGCGGGCTTCACCGTTACCGTATCCGCGACCGTGCCCCGGTAGATCAGGCCGTCGCCCGTGGTCTGCCATCCCAGGCGCGACTTGTTCCCGGTGGCCGGGAACTGCCCGTAGGCAGCCCCGGCGATGAAAACAATCAACAGTATGCCTAAAAAACGATGCAGCATTATTGTATAGTTGTAAATACAATTTCGTAATTACTTCCGTCGTAGTGCGAATTCGGGTCTATCGTGATCACCGCCCCGGCCTTGCTCCACTGGCTACCCAGTAGCTTTTGCCCATTTTGATATACCGTAATTTGCGCCTCGTTGGCAGGCATTGCCCCGCCGTTTGCTGTAATGGTTAACGTGCCTGAGCTTGTATCTAAAAACTCCTGCCCAAAAATTCGCACGCTTTGAACCTGTGGTTGCGCGCTGATGCTTTGCCCGACGTATGCGCCAACGCCGCCGCTTCGTAGCGTGCCGCGCGTTGTCGTGCCCCGGCTGCCTAAGTTTTCCTCCTCTATTAATTCCATGGTCTTTTCCGTCCATCCGCTCGCTGCGCTTTGGAGCCGGAACCAGTCGCCGGAGGTGATTTCAGTCTGTGGATCGAAGTCGCAACCTGTGGTAATCCAGTATGCCGATGCGTAGTATATAGCCAGGTGCGGCAATAGGCATTTCTCCGCCGGGGCTAAGTTCTGAAAACTGCCCCGGATATAACGCTGTACTGGCGTTAGTTGCCCGCGGATGATTTCGTTTGCCAAAAGTTGGCTAAAGGCTTTGCCCGTACCTGTGTTGCCCACCTTCCATGAATCGCTAAGCACCCAGGCCGAGGCATTGTCGTAAACTTCTATGTGCCCGGGTGCCACGGTGGTGGGGCCGTCGCCTATGCGCGTGCTTACCTCTATCTTTTTGCTTGCAAAAGCATTGTTTTCAGCTGCATATCTAAGCACGTCGCTTTGTCCGTCGAACGTGCCCACCTGCAACACTTCCAGATAATTTGTAAATACGGAAAAGGTATATTCTATGTCTCCTGGCAGTTGTGCCGGGGTGCTGATGGATTTTTCTACTCCCGACATCGTATAGGCTTTGTATGCTTCGATGTTGAAGGCAATTTCTCCTATTGCATTTGCAGGCAGGGGAGGGGTGACCAGGTTTAGCCGCATGATCGTAGCCACCGGCACCGGATCGCCGTCTTCTAAAATAATTTGCGAGGTGATATAGTAATATTTGCTTGTGTCCGTTGTCCAGGCCGCTTCGCCTTCTGTCCAGCCTCCCACCAGGCGATGATTCCCGGCCCGGATAAGCACGCGAAAGACAAAGAAGAAGTTTTCGAAAGGATTTACATCTATCCATTCACTTTCCAGTTTTAGCGTTGAAGTGTAGCTAATGCGGGTCTCGCCGCCAAAGCCTGAGACAAAGACCCCGGTTGAAACCAGGCTTGTATTATGCGTGAACACTTGCCCGGCCAACAGATTAACCGCTTGCAGGTGCTGATAATCTACCGTTAGTTTTTTGATCGGTGCGTAATAGCTAAAAAAGCCGCCGGAAAAGCGTAGCAGTTCCGACGTGTTTAGCGCGGTCTGATTGTGCGTAATACTTAGATTTTGCCCGGTGGCGATGCTTTCTGTGCCGTCGAGGTGGTACGAAAAAACGGTCTTGTTGTTGCCCGTTAAGTATTCGTTTACCTGGATAAACCAAAAGTGTTTACCGCTAAACATAATCCGCGCCCCCCAGGCCGTTGCGATCTGGTCAAGGATATCGTAACAACTATAAAAACGCTCGTTGCCCTTGTTGTCCACCCAGTAAAAGGCGTTGCCGTTGATCCTGGAGCGGCTGAGCGGGTTGATGTTGCTTGAATAGGCATAGCTATCTTCGTGCCAGTTGCAAACGACCTTTAAAATGTTCTGATCTATCGTCTGCATATAGTTGACAATGCCGGATAGCTTTCCAATGCACCGTAAAATTATTGTTGTGAACGTATCGAATCCGGTGTAAGATGTTGTACCTGCAATAGCGTAGTCTATGCCCTTCAACAAGCCAATGCCGTCGGTGGCGGTGATGTTTGCCACATAGCCAATCTGCAAAGGCACATCCTCGATGCTTATCAAGTCGGTGACAATGTACCCCGTCCAGTTCTGCACCAGGCCGTCTATGTCGCTATATTGGAAGGATAGTAACAAAGAACTTTCCTCAGCCGTTACCAGGCTATCAATAAAGTCCTGTATATCCTGATGATCAACGACAATGCCAAGTTGCAATTCACTGCCAATAACGCCAACAAAGCGTTCCTTTGTATCGTCACCGCGCCAATTAATCTTTAAGGAAACGGCCTTAAACTCTGCACTTACACCGGAGTAGTTGCTATCCGATATAACGACCGAATAGGTACTTTGCTTTTCGCTTTGCCATTGCCCTTGCAACCTTGTTCCCATCAGCGCACCCGGTTTTGGCGCAGCTGTGCGCGTTCAACTAATAGCAACAAGTCGTTGCCGCTTATCCTGGCCTCGGCAACCATGCCCCCACCTCCGGCACCATCCAAAAGGCTGCGAAGTTTAGAAAGCGGCGCGATGACCTCCGGGTCAATTCGGGCGTTCGGGTTGTCGCCGACGGTGGCGAGGGTGGGAGCGTAGGCAAGACCGCCCTTTGCGAGTTTTGGCGGAGATATTTTGTTAACAAGCGTATTAAATAGCAACGCCGCCGCGCCGCCCGCCGCGCCTGCGATTGGTACAGCCAGTGGCCCAAGTGCTTTTCCGATTGGGCCTTTTAAAATATTACTTACGATACCAGTTACACCTTCTTTTATAAATGCGCTAATTGTTTGCCGTGCTGCCTGCAACGCCGCATTTCCAAGTTTTCTAAGATTCGTTTCCCCCTGCGCTGCTAAGTCGGCAAAGGCAGAGGCGGCGGCGAGGGTTGCATCACCAAGACCCTCAACAATTGTTTTTGGCTGCTGTATGGATAAAAGCGTTTCCCTAAATCTTGCTGCTGCCGCCTGCGCCTGGTCAAACGATGCCCCCAGGCTAAGCGTTGTTGCTGCAACAGCTTGTGTAGTCAAATCAAGGGTTTGGAGTAGGGGTATATCGAAAAATTCACGGGGTGCGGCGGTGGCGGGGGAGGGGGTTGGCTGACCCTGGGCGGAACCGGAGCCCCTGCCCGTTGCTCCATTTCTTGTAAAGCCATCCGTTTCAAATGCCGTTGTTAAAGCCGCGTTAGGTCGTGTTATTTCAGGCAAACTAAACGCACTTGATATTTTAGCCTTTATGCTGTCAATAACTCCATCTAAGCGGTTTGTTCCATCCTCAAAGCCATCAGCAAAACCTTCGCCAAACGTTTTGCCAATATTAGAAAAGCTTTGCTTACTTGCAGCATCACCAAAGGCTTTAAAAGCTTCTCTAAAATTACCCTGGCCTAATTGCCTAAACCCTTCAGCTATATTTCCAGCAACATCACGGGCTAAATTTGCTAATGCTTTAAATCCATCAATAAGACCGTTGATAATTTTTCTTACAATCTCAAAGCGATTGTATAAATATATAGCTGCTGCTGTTAATGCAACTATTGCCCCAACTGTTATGCCAATCGGAGTAGTTAGAAACACAAATGCTGAAAAAAGTTTTTTAACGCCACCGGATAAGATCAAAGCACCTTTTACTGCCAACTGGTAAGCACTTGCTAATTTTGCCACTATAATTAAAACGGGGCCTATTGCCAATACAAAAATGCCAAAGCGCAATATATTTTTTTGAGTGCTTTCGTCAAGGCTTGCGAACAAATCTACCAGATATTGCACGCCGCGCGCAAGTTTATCAAGTACTTCGCTCAGATTGAAAGTTTCGTTGATAGTTGCTCCGAATTGCGTTAACGATTGCCGCAAGCTGTCGCGTAAATTTTCAAAAGCATTGGACAAGCCGCCCTCTACCCGGTCAAGTTTTGCAAGTTCTTCTGTTATTTTGGCGATAAATTCGGCGGATGTAATGCCTAAAGCCTGTAATTGTTCTGAATCCGCCGTCCCGAATGCTTGAACCAATGCAGGTCGTATTTCAAATATCCTTTCGCCCAACTGATTTATTTCTTCAGCTGATATTTTACCTTTTGATGCAATTTGCGTTAACGCCAACACCGCGCCATCAAGCTCCGCCGCCCCACCGCCGGAGCGCGCCACCGCGTTGCCAAATTGCTCTACGACCCGCGCCGCTTCCCCGGCATTTAGTCCAACGGCTTGCAGGCGCGTTGATGCCCTTACAGCTTCATCGAATGCAAGCCCCGGGGCTTCGGCGATCCGGCGCAAACGTTCTATTTCCTCGCCAACATTTGTACCCTCTTTGGCAACGGCTGCAAATGCTTTTTCAAGGCTTTGAAAATCCCCGAACGCTTGCACGGAAGCCGCGCCCAGGGCGGCCAAGGGTAAGGTAAGAGATTGCGTAAGGTTGGTGCCAATATTTTCAAAGGTGCGCTGAAAGCGGTTGATGCGGCGTTCGACCTGCTGCATCCCGCGCTCAAAGTCCCGCACGCTCGCGCCTATCCTTACGTTCAAATCCGCTATTCCTGCCATATCAAATCGTTCTTACTATGTCTAAATTAACGTCCAAGCCTTCGCGCACGATGATTTGTGCCGCTTTGCGCTTCATTAATTCAAGTGCTTTGCCTTTTACTTGCTGGAGCGCGGGTATCATAATGCGATTTCGGAAGGCTACCGCGCTGCCGTAAACAATATGTGCATAGTATCCATCTATCTTGCTATCGTTGTCAAATATGCGCTTTGCTGTTCCGGTAATCGGGCCACGACCACGATAATAAGGGCCAATAATAACCTTATAAGTCTTTTTCTTATACTTCTGCCTTCTTTCGGCAATATCTACGATAGACCTTTTAAGGTTATCAGGATGGTATTCACCTACCTTGCGCCCTTTGCCCTTTGGGGCTTTCAATTTGCCTATAATTTTAGGCGTGTTGTAAGTATAGTGAATTTTGTTATTTACAAATGCGTTTTGCGCCCGCTTTCTTGCACTTGCAATAATAACCGGAGCGGCGGCAGCGGCAATTTCCTGCCGTAAATCCCACCGCTTTATTTCGCGAAATAAAGCAACAATGCGGCGCGTAAAGTCATCCCCGCCTTCAAGCCGGGCGTTAACGGTTGGCGTTAAATCCACCCGTGACCGTTGCCTGTTTTGAAATCGATTAAAATTGCCGCTTACTGCCATTGTGATTTCATTTCAGCGTCCCATTTTGCAAATAATTCCCGCCGTGCCGCTTCCTCGGCTGCTTTGTCCACCGGAGCCGCTGCCGTTGGCCTGATCTCCCACGGAAAAGTGATAAGGTCTTGCGGCTTTAGCGTTTTGCCCTTGCTCATGTGTGGCTGCAAACTAATTGCGGCCATCCACCGCGCGCGTTCCCAGTCGTCCTGCCGTTGCGTGCTTAGTGCTTCGGCGCGCGCTTCGATTGTTAGGATAACGCTTTTAAGAGTCATATCCCAGAAATCACTGGGCGCAATGCCGTAAGTACCAACTGCGAAACGTTCTACCTGCCCCAGCGTTAGCGCTTCGCCTTCGTCGGGGCTTTCGGGTTTCCCTCAGCGCCGGGCATGGACTTTGCGACAATGTCCATGGCCTTTTCCAGGAAGGCCGGGTTTTCATCCAGCAGGTCGCAAACGTCGAGGAGCGTATAGGGAAAGTCTTTTCTTTCCTTCCGGTGCCCGTCTTTTATGCCGTGCCAAAGCAGGCTAACCAAAATTTTAGGCTCCATGTTTTCCCCGAGCTTCGAAAAGTCGGCTAAGGTCATGTTATGATCATCGCAAAAATGTGCGAGGGCGGCCATGCCAAAAGAAAATGGTACCTGTCCGCCCTCGATTTGTATATACTGTGTTGCTTTCATAAATTGAATTGATTTTGTTAGGTTGTCATCGTCACCGCGCCCGTAATCGTCCAGGTTGCGCTGTACGTTGCGTTTTCTTCAACTGCTGCGCTCATTTCAAGGCTGGTAATAAATGCCGTGCATTGCCAGTACGGGGTTCCGGTCACGTTGGGCTGGAATTTCACCAAGAGCTTTGTCCCTGCATTGTAGTGCGTAAACAAGTCGTCCACGCCCAGGTTCGTGGTGTCAAAAGCGATCAGCCCTTCGCTTTGCAGCGTGCCGGAGCGGCGGCCTGGCTCTGCGGAGGTGTAGGATGCGACGTTGTCCTTTGTTAGCGTTTCCCGCGTCTCGGTAGATAGCGACATGGTACAGTTTGTCGCCTCACCGATGGCTATGCCGCTTGCATAAATTCGAAAATTAGTTCCATTTACAACCGTTGCCATGTCGTTTATTTTAAGTTGCTAAAAATTTATTCTTCTTCCTCCACGCCGTAAAATTCTGGCGGGAGGTAGTAATTATTTACCGTTATGGGCTGCCGTTCTTCCGGCGGCTTTGGCTTATAGTCGCGCCGGGTTTGATCTTCATGCACGAATGCCACCCCGCCGCCAACAAGCTCCGCTGCCATTTCCTCGGTTACGTCCGGCTGATCGCCGGGCTTCCACTTAAAAAATGGCTTTATTATTTCAACGATCATCTGTTTTGCCTGAATTGATACTCCTGCTCAACTATAAAAATGTGTTTGTCCAGGTGCATCGAGCCGCTACTTTGCCCGTTAAACTTGCAGCTTTGAACATTTACCCCGTCATAAGTGCCCGACATCCGATCAAGCGCGGCGCGCACCTTTTCGGCAAGGTCAATCGCAACAGCGTAGCTATCTGCATAGATCATTAATCCAACACTTACAATGTCTAAAGGCGATACACCGTCTTTTATATCCGTCGGTGCTGTGTCTGCTACGCTATACACGATAAACGGATACGTTGCATCCTGCGTTGCCATATCCGGGTAAATGCGCGTGCTGGTGATGGCCGTTACCGCCGTCGTTGCGCTTAGCTTGCCGTATATTGCTTTTCCAATCATGGCTTTACGGCTTTTGCGCTCAGCACATTGTATTGTCGGCAGTTGCTTTCGCTTATTGCTTCAATGTCGTAGTAACGCGAATCGTGCAGGATGCGGCTAATTTCGTTTACATCCGTTCTTTTTCGGATGGTGAAATTTACATAGCTAATTGCCGTTTCCTGCCCGGCCTCCTCGGTCTCTTTGCTTTTGTTTAGCCTGTATTCGATATTTGCCCAAACGCTTGCAAGATTAGACCATGATTCGACCCTTTCGCCGAATGTGTTGGTCGTCTCGGTCTTGTTTTGCAGAGTGATATACTCCTGCATCCTGCCGATGCGCTCAGTGCCTTTGTATTTGCTCTTTAGCTCCATACAAATATCCTGTATCCTGCTGCTTGTAAAATGTATTCTGCCGCCGTTGGCATTTTCTTTACATAGTCCGTGCGGTTGTCGTACATATCCGCAATAGTTAGTAGCATCGCCGTTTTTATGGCCGCCGGTACTGCGCTTGAATTGTCATAGCCTGCTGTATAGATTGCCGAAGCATTGCCCGGCGTGTTCTGCGTATCCGGCCAGGTCTGATCATATTTGCGGATAATGCGCGGGGGCATGGTTACCGTATCAACCCGGTAAATCCCCGATGCCATAACTTGCACCGCGCCCGCGCTATCCAGATAATGCAGCCCGGAGACTTCGCGCAGCGGGCTGATGCGAAGATTTAGCGTGCCGTCCTGCGGTAGCCCATCGAAGACCTCCAGAACGGTTTGCGGTAAAAGGGCCAGCGCACAATGATTTTCAACCCACTGCCGCGCGGCGGTGATAAGCGTGTCAATAAGTGCGTCATCAGACGTACTATCAACCTTTAGGTAATTCTTTACCTCCGACCTTGTCAGCGGCTCCGTTGTGGGTGCCGTTGTTACCTTGTACGCCACGCTGTATTTTATTTTGTTGTGCCTGTGCTTTTTCGTATCCGATTGCAGGCTCGGCAATGCCTGCCTGAATCAATCGCTGCGCTTCTTCCGGGCTGGTCTGGTAAATCGTGCCGGCGGGCATGGAAAAACCCACGCCCGCCAACGGTTTTATCAATCGGATGCTTATCATGCCTGCAAAAGGACTTTGATTGCACCCACCGGAATAAGTTTGCCGTCGTATCGGCTAAATCCGTAGAAGCCCACACTGAAATTATCCAGGAAGAGTTCATCGGTACGGATAAATACCGGGTTAAGCACCTCGCGAATCAGATAATAAGACCAATTGCCAAAGGCCACCGTCTTTTTTGCCGTTGCGATGCTTTCCATAGACTGATTGATCACGTATGGGAATCCCCAAATCGTAGAAGGCTCGCCGTCGCGCACGGAAGGCACCCATAGCGGCGTTGAATCTGAGCTACCAAGTTGCAGCTTTTTGATTGCGGCAAGGGTGCTGTCATTCATCATAAACGCGACGTTCGGGCCAACCCGGTACGCTGGGTCAACGCTGTGGATAAGGTCGAGCAGTTCGGCGGCGGTGATTGCCGTTGCGCTCGCCGTAGTCTTGCCTGTTGGTGCGCCGTTGCTTGCTGCCAGGATGCCCGTCGGCTTTGCGCTGCCGTTGCCTGTCGTGAAATCGGTGTTGATGGCGCGCCCGAGGCGGATAGCCATCATCTGATTAATTTCTCCGGCTGCGTTCACCGCCTCATCCTGCAACCATTCGCGGGATACGATGATCTTAGTGCGGTAGGTGTATGCAGAAAGCTGGATACGTGATATGCTAAAATCCTGCGTAGTTGTCGCGGATGCTTCCGCCGTCAGCAGCGCACTTGTTGCAGTGTCGTCAACGTAAGGCTGATTCCAAATGCCCCCGCCGGAGGTGCGCACGATGCGCGCGGCGTTGTACATCCCGCCGTACTGCTTTAGCGTCATCACAAAATCCGGTGAAAGTTCGGTCGGCACCACATAGCCGCCATAAATTGCCCCGGTGGTCTCCGTGGTGATGGTGCTTGTGCCCCGCTGTTCGCCCGCTGCCAGGGCTGCCAGGCTTGCCTGATCCATGTACTTTTCCCCGCGCCGGATGTACTTATCAAAGGCTTCGCGGTAGCCAATGGCGGGCATTGCCTGTGGCTCGCTGATGCTAATGCCGT
>Ga0315904_10006811_pt1 | contig 15505 bp, 15 predicted proteins | sample LakEriMetagenome_6_FD_203529 | JGI IMG/M metagenome (GOLD analysis project Ga0315904, IMG submission 203529) | Freshwater fungal communities from buoy surface, Lake Erie, Ohio, United States - Buoy 12 MA120 | ecosystem: Environmental > Aquatic > Freshwater > Lake | place: USA: Lake Erie, Ohio... | reverse complement strand
CGTGGATCATTGCGATTCTCCCTTGTGCTGACCCATATTCCCGCACGCTACCAGCGCCGCGGCGCGAGACAATGGCCTTCAACCGTAAGCCTTAGCGCAACAAACCATATTGGTAATGTTTCACGTGCAAATTGCCGAAATGGCAATTTTTGGCCTTGATGCGGCCGGAACGGGCGCGCGACAAAAGGGCCGGGCGGCCGAATGAGGCGCGCATGACCCCGCAATGACCCCACAATGACCCCCCAACGCAAAGACCCCGCCGACCTGACGCCGACGGGGTCTTATGCTGACCAAAGGGGATGTGGTCAGAAGCGGTAGGAGACCCCGGCGCTCAGCACCCAGGGATCGAGCTTGTGCTTGGTCTCGATCGCCAGCGTGTTGCCGACATACCAGCGCGCGGTGGTGTCGATGAAGTAGCGCTTGGCATCGAAGGTCAGGCCGAAGCCCTTGTCGCCCAGCGGCACATCGAAGCCGCCTTGCAGCACAAAGCCGAATTCGTCCGACAGGTCGGTATCGGTCACGCCGAGCGGCAAGGTCGCCGCACCCGGCTTGTCGCTAAGCCACATGAAATAGGCCGCACCCGCGCCGACATAGGGCTTCACGCCTCCAAGATCGAAGTGATACTTGGCGGTCACCGTGGCGGGCAGCAGCAGTGCGTCCGAGACCAGTTCGGCGCCGGCGGGCAGGCCGGCGGTGGTGTCGACATCGTGCTGGGTGGTGCCGGCAATCGTCTCGAGCGAGATATTGTCGGTCACAAACCATTCCACCGCCAGGGTCGGCACGAAATTGTCGCTCGCCTTGGTTTGCAGGGTGGCGGGCAGGCCGGGCAGATTGACATTGATGTCGGTGATCTTGCCGTCCGGCAGCACCGCGGTGCCGAGCAGCTTGAACTGGATGTCTCCGGCGCGGTCGGTCTCGTCGCCGCTGTCCTGCGCCAGAGCAGGGGTCGCGGCCAGCGCCAGCGCGGCACCGCCCAGAGCAGTGTGGGCCAGCATCACAAGGGTCTTCATGGTATTGCATCCTTAAGCGGCAGCAGCGGCCACCCTCCGTGGCCCAGGATGTTTGCTGCCTGTGGCGCCCCGATAGACCCGCTCGTCGCCGCGCATCATTGATCCGGATCAAAGACCTTTGCGTGGCACGCGTTCATCACCGCAGCACCATGGCGACACTGAGCACATCTTTCGGGCATGAGAGCATGGCGGCCTTCCGCGATACCCTGCCCGTCGGAACCGGCGGGGCGGCCGTGGCGGACCGGCTCTGCGCGATCGGCTATTGCCTGCATCTGGCCAAGGGCGAGGCGCTCGCGCCCGACACCCATGAAGACCGGCTGGTCCATGTCGTCAGCGGCGCGGCCAAGCTGGTCGCCCACCGGCCATCAGATACGCCTGCCAGCCAGGTGCTCGCCTTTCATTTCGCCGGGGACATGATTTCGGTGCTGCGCCACAGCGCCGATAATGCGTGGGGCGATTTCCGCCTCGTGGCGCTCGCTGATTGCGATCTGGTCGTGTTCCCGGCGGATCGCTTCCTCGATATTGCCCAGAACGATCCGGCGGTGCTGCGCGCCGTGCTCGCGCGCAGTCTGCAGGCGCTGCACCGCAGCCGCACGCGGATGATGCAGATGGGCCACAAATCGGCCGGCGCGCGGATCGCCGATTTCCTGGTAGCCATGGCCGAGCGGCTGACGGGGTGCACCGCCGGTGCCTGCGCCTTTGCCCTGCCGATGAGCCGCCGCGATATCGGCGACAGTCTCGGCCTCACGATCGAGACCGTCAGCCGCCAGCTGACCGAGCTGCGCGAGGCGGGTCTGCTGGAAACCGAGGGGCGCTCGATCATCAGCCTGTCGGATATTGCCGCGCTGGCACGGCTGGCGGGACGGGCGAGCAGCCCACCCGGCAGTCAATCGGGCTTGACACCAAAAAGCTGACACAATTTTGATCTAGATCAACAACGGGGCGACGGGGGCTTGCTAGGGCAAGCCGACGGAAGGGATAATTCAACATGGAATCAGTCGTAAGACGGCTGGGAGTCTGGGCGCTGGTCCTGCTCGCAGCCATTGCCGCTATCGCGCTGACACCGGACAGCGGGTTTGCCATCCACATGGGGATTGTCGCCCTGGTGGCGGTGATCCTGATCCTTGCCACGCTCGGCAGCTATGATCCGATGGCACGCGCGCAGAGCATCTTCCGCATGCCGCCCGGCCCCTCGCGCTACGATGACGACGTGATCCGCTGGGGCGTGATCGCGACCATGTTCTGGGGTATCGCGGGCCTGCTCGCAGGCGTTTACATCGCCGCACAGCTGGCCTTTCCGTGGCTCAATTTCGAACCCTACCTCAATTTTGGCCGGGTGCGTCCGCTGCACACCAGCGCGGTGATCTTCGCCTTCGGCGGCAATGCGCTGCTGGCGACCAGTTTCTACGTGGTCCAGCGCACCTGCCGCACCACGCTGGCCTTCCCGCAGCTGGCCCGCTTCGTGTTCTGGGGCTACCAGCTGTTCATCGTGCTGGCGGCGACCGGTTACCTCCTCGGCATCACCCAGTCGAAGGAATATGCCGAGCCCGAATGGTATGTCGATCTGTGGCTGACGATCGTCTGGCTCGCCTATCTTGCCGTGTTCGTCGGCACGATTTTGCGGCGGCACGAGCCCCACATCTATGTCGCCAACTGGTTCTATCTCGCCTTCATCATCACCGTCGCGATGCTGCACGTGGTCAACAATCTGGCGATCCCGGTCAGCTTCCTCGGGGCCAAGAGCTATAGCGCCTTTGCCGGCGTGCAGGATGCGCTGACCCAGTGGTGGTATGGCCACAATGCGGTGGGCTTCTTCCTCACCGCGGGCTTCCTGGCGATGATGTATTACTTCGTGCCCAAGCAGGCCGGGCGGCCGGTCTATTCCTACCGCCTGTCGATCATCCACTTCTGGTCGCTGATCTTCCTCTACATCTGGGCCGGCCCGCACCACCTGCACTACACCGCGCTGCCCGACTGGGCGCAGACGCTCGGCATGGTGTTCTCGGTCATGCTGTGGATGCCCTCGTGGGGCGGGATGATCAACGGGCTGATGACCCTGAACGGCGCGTGGGACAAGGTCCGCACCGATCCGATCATCCGCATGATGGTGCTGGCGCTCGCCTTTTACGGGATGAGCACCTTCGAAGGCCCGATGCTGTCGATCAAGGCGGTGAACAGCCTGTCGCACTATACCGACTGGACCATCGGCCACGTCCATTCGGGCGCGCTGGGGTGGAACGGGATGATCACCTTCGCCTGCGTCTACTACCTCGTGCCGCGGCTGTGGCAGAAGGAGCGGCTCTACTCCTTGCGGATGATCAACTGGCACTTCTGGCTCGCGACGCTGGGGATCGTGTTCTACGCCTCCTCGATGTGGGTCGCCGGGATCACGCAGGGCCTGATGTGGCGCGAATATGGCTCGGACGGCTATCTGGTGAACAGCTTCATCGACACCGTCGCGGCGCTCCACCCGATGTATATCCTGCGCATGGTGGGCGGGCTGATGTACCTGACGGGCGCGCTGATCATGGTCTGGAACATCTGGATGACGATCCTCGGCAAGCAGCGCGACGAAGCCCCGATGGGCGACCTTGCCTATGACGACACCGGCGATCACCCGATCCTCCCTCAGCCGCAGGCCCAGCCCGCCGAATAGGCGCAGGCGCGAAGGAACGCGAAACATGAGCAAAAACGCCCCTCACAGCGACGTTTTCGAAGGCCACAAGCGGCTCGAGAAGAACGTCACCCTGCTGGCCGCCGGAACGCTGCTGGTGGTTGCCATCGGCGGGATCGTCGAGATCGCCCCGCTGTTCTGGATCGACAACACGATCGAGCAGGTCGAGGGGATGCGCCCCTACACCCCGCTCGAGCAGGCGGGCCGCGACATCTATATCCGCGAAGGCTGCTACACCTGCCACAGCCAGATGATCCGGCCCTTCAGGGACGAGGTCGAACGCTACGGCCATTACAGCCTTGCCGCGGAATCGATGTATGATCACCCGTTCCAGTGGGGCAGCAAGCGCACCGGGCCGGATCTGGCGCGCGTCGGGGGCAAGTATTCCGATGCGTGGCATGTGCAGCATCTCAAGGCACCGCGCTCCGTGGTGCCACAGAGCATCATGCCGGGTTACAGCTTCCTCGCCGAGACCGCGCTCAAGGTGCCCGATCCCGCCGCCAATCTCACCGCATTGCGGCGGGTGGGCGTGCCCTACACCGATGCCGACATCAAGGCGGCCGCCACCGATCTGACCGCGCAGGCCGATCCCGAGGCGGATGCCGGCGATCTCGCCACGCGTTACCCCAAGGCGCAGATCCGCGATTATGACGGCGATCCGGGGCGTGTGACCGAGATGGATGCGCTGGTCGCCTATCTCCAGATGCTCGGCACGCTGGTCGATGTGAACAGCGCCGCGGCGCAAGAGGTGCTGAGCGGGGAGAAGAGCCAATGAGCCTCTACACCGCGCTGCGCCACTTTGCCGACTCCTACGGGCTGGCGATGATTTTCGCGCTCTATCTGGTGCTGTGCCTGTGGCACTTCCGTCCTGCGGCCAAGGGCCATGTGGAGACGGCCAAGCTCTCGATTTTCAAGGATGACGACGATGTCTGATAAGATGGGGACCGATAACCGCATCGACGCGCCGACCGGCACCGAATTCGTCGGCCACGAATGGGACGGGATCGAGGAGCTCAATACCCCGCTGCCGCGCTGGTGGCTGTGGACCTTCTACGCCACGATCCTGTTCGCGCTGGTCTATGTCGTGCTCTATCCCGCCTGGCCGCTGATCGACCGCGCCACCGCGGGCACGCTCGGCTGGTCGAGCCGCGGCGATCTCGCCAGGGAATTGAGCGCCGCCGAGGCTGCGCGCCAGGGCGTGTTCCAGCAGATTGCCGCGACCCCGATCGAGCAGCTCCCGAACTCGCCCGAACTGATGCAGGCCGCGATTGCGGGCGGCGCGGCGGCGTTCAAGGTCAACTGCGTCCAGTGCCACGGCGCGGGCGCGGCCGGGTATCAGGAATATGGCTATCCCAACCTCAATGATGATGACTGGATCTGGGGCGGCACGCTGACCGATATCGAATACACGCTGCAGCACGGGATCCGCTGGGAAGCGGCGGACGCCACGCGCGTCAATTATATGCCCGCTTTCGACAGCGTGCTCGATCAAGGGCAGGTTACCGCAGTGACGCGGCACGTGCTCTCGCTCAGCGGCAAGGCCCAGCCCGACGCTGCCGGGGCGCAAGCCTTTGCCGACAACTGCGCCGCCTGCCACGGCCCCGCCGGTGCCGGGATGCCGGTGATGGGCGCGCCTGCGCTCAACGACGCGATCTGGCTCTACGGCGGCAGCGAGGCGGCGGTGAAGAAGCAGATCCTCGCGCCCCGTCACGGCGTCATGCCGGCGTGGAACGGGCGGCTCGATCCGGTGACGATCAAGATGCTGGCCGCCTATGTGCACTCGCGCGGCGGCGGGCAGGATCCGGCTCCGGCGGCCGCGCCAGCAGCCGCGCCGACCGGCGATGTCGCGCAATCCGCCAAGGCCAATGATGATGGGTAACCCCGGCGAGCCCGATCGCGCCGCAGCCCCGGCGGGCAAGCCCCGCGACTGGAGCGGCGCGCTCGGCTCGGCCGACCACAGCATTATCGGCAATGAACTCTACGCCAAGGGCAAGACCGTCCACAACAAGCGCATCGACGGCCCGTTCCGGCGCTTCAAGTGGCTGATCATGGTCGTCACGCTGGCGATCTACTACATCACGCCGTGGATCCGCTGGGACCGCGGGCCTTACGCGCCTGATCAAGCCGTCCTGATCGATCTCGCGAACCGCCGCTTCTACATGTTCGATATCGAGATCTGGCCGCACGAATTCTATTTCGTCGCGGGCATGCTGATCATGGCGGGGATCGGGTTGTTTCTGGTCACCAGCGCGGTCGGGCGGGCGTGGTGCGGCTATGCCTGCCCGCAAACCGTGTGGACCGATCTGTTCCAGCATATCGACCGCTTCTTCGACGGCGACCGCAACGCCCGCGCGCGGCTCGACAAGGCGCCGTGGACCGCCTCCAAGATCGCGCGGCGCACCTCCAAGTGGGCGGTTTATCTCGCCATCAGCTTCTGGACCGGCGGGGCGTGGATCATGTATTTCGCCGACGCGCCGACGCTGACGCAAGATTTCTGGCGCGGGGATGCGGCGCCGGTCGCCTATGCCACGGTCGCGATCCTGACCGGCACGACCTTCTGGCTCGGCGGGTTCATGCGCGAACAGGTGTGCATCTACATGTGCCCCTGGCCGCGCATCCAGACCGCGATGCTCGACGAGAAAAGCCTGATCGTCACCTACAAGGACTGGCGCGGCGAACCGCGCGGCAGCGTCAAGAAGGCGGCCAAAGATCCCGAAAAGTTCGGCGACTGCATCGATTGCCTGCAATGCGTCGCCGTCTGCCCCACCGGGGTCGATATCCGCGAAGGCCAGCAGATCGGCTGCATCACCTGCGGGCTGTGCATCGATGCCTGCGACAAGGTGATGAAGGACATCGGCCGCCCGCGCGGGCTGATCGATTATGCCACGCTCGACCAGTGCAAGGCCGAGGCTGCCGGCGCGCCCGCCCAGCCCGCATGGAAATCTCTGCTGCGTCTGCGCCTGTTCCTCTATTTCGGCGTCTGGGCGGCGATCGGCGCGGGCCTGCTGTTCGCGCTCGGCACCCGCACCCATACCGAGCTCACCGTCTCGCCTGATCGCAACCCGCCCTTCATGCTGATGAAGGACGGATCGGTGCGCAACGCCTACACGCTGCGGCTGCGCAACATGGAGGCCCGCCCGCGCGAGCTGGAAGTGGCGCTTGAAGGCCTGCCCAAGGGCGCGGTGATGTGGACCGAAAGCGTCAGCCTCGAAAACGCCGCGCCCGCGCAGGTGATCGCCGTGCCCGCCAACGAGACCAAGGTGATGCGCGCCTATGTCATGCTGCCGCCGGGGCAGGACGATGATGACAGCCTGCAGTTCAACTTCCGCCTGACCAGCCGCGACGAACAGCGCGAGACCGATGTGGTCGAAGCCACCTTTGCCATGCCGGAGGATGATTGATGGCCCGCACCAAGAGAGCCTTCACCGGCAGGCACATGGCGCTGGTGTTTATCGGCGGGTTCGGCGTGGTGATCGCGGTCAATCTGCTGATGGCGAGCGTCGCGGTGGGCAGCTTCCACGGCACGGTGGTCGATAATTCCTACGTCGCCAGCCAGAACTATAATGGCTGGCTGGCCAAGGCCGAAGCCTCGCGCGCGCTGGGCTGGCAGGCACTCCCCGCACGGCGCGCGGACGGGCGGGTGGTGCTGGATACCATCGCCGTGCCGGCCGGCGCCGTTATCATCGCCGAGGCCGAGCGCCCGCTCGGCACGCGCGAGACCGCCAGCCTGACCTTCGCCGATCAGGGCGCAGGCCGCTGGCTCTCGAACGAGGCGGTTGCCGAAGGGCGCTGGAAGCTGCGCATCGCGATCCGCGCCGGGGCGCAGGAATGGGCCGGGGAAAGCGAGCTCAAATGAACGCGCCTGCGCTCCTCACCGCTGAAAGCTCGTCGCTCGTCTCGACCCGCTTCACTGTGCCGGGGATGCGCTGCGCCGGATGCATCGCCAAGATCGAGCGCGAATTGCCCAAGACCCCCGGCATCAGCGCCGCGCGCGCCAATTTCTCGGCCAAGCGGGTGGCAATCCGGCACGATCCGGCCATAGGCGAAGACGCGCTGACCGAGGCGCTGCGCGCGCTCGGCTTCGAGGCCCAGCCGGTCACCGACGCCGAAGTGCTCGGGCCGATGGGCATCGAAGACGGCGAACGCAAACGCCTGACCCGCGCGCTCGGCGTGGCAGGCTTCGGCATGATGAATATCATGCTGCTCTCGGTCAGCATCTGGTCGGGCGCGGACGGGCCGACGCGCGATCTGTTCCACTGGCTCTCGGCGCTGATTGCCCTGCCGGTGATCGCCTATGCGGGCCGCCCGTTCTTTGCCAGCGCGTGGATGGCGCTCTCGCACCGCCGCACCAATATGGACGTGCCGATCAGCATCGGCGTGATCCTCGCCACCTGCCTCAGTCTCTACGAGACCATCTCCGGCGGCGGCGATGCCTATTTCGATTCGGCGGTGATGCTATTGTTCTTCCTGCTCGCAGGCCGCGCGCTCGATGCCGAGATGCGCACCCGCACGCGGGCGGGGATCGGCGCGCTGCTCGGCCGGATGGGCAAGAGCGCCAGCGTGATCGGCCCCGATGGCTCCACCCGCCGCGTCGCCGCCAAAGAGCTTGAGCCTGCAATGCTGGTGCTGGTCGCGGCGGGCGAAGCGCTCGCCGCCGATGGCGAGGTGGTGGAAGGCACCAGCGCAATCGACAATGCCATGCTCACCGGCGAAAGCGCGCCCGAACCTGTCGGGCCGGGCAGCGTGGTGCACGCCGGCGCGATCAACCTTTCCGCGCCCTTGCGCATCCGCCTGACGCAGGTGGCCGAGGACACCGCGCTCGCCGAGATCGCGCGGCTGATGGACGAGGCGGGGCAATCGCGCAGCCACTATGTCCGCATCGCCGACCGTGCCTCGCGGCTTTATGCGCCGGTGGTGCACAGCCTCGCGCTGCTGGCCTTTGCGGGCTGGATGATCGCGGGCGCGGGCGTCCATCAGTCGCTCACGATCGCGATTGCGGTGCTGATCATTACCTGCCCCTGCGCCATGGGGCTTGCCGTGCCCGCCGCGCAGGTGGTGGCCGCAGGCGCGCTGCTGAAGCGCGGCTTGCTGGTCAAGGACGGCAGCGCCTTGGAGCGCCTCGCCGAATGCGACATCGCGCTGCTCGACAAGACCGGCACGCTGACACTGGGGAGCCCGCGCGCCGATGTGGGCGCGCTCACACAGCAACAGCGCAGCGTTGCGCTCGGGCTTGCGCAGGCGAGCCGCCACCCCTTGAGCCGGGGCCTTGCCGCGGCCCTGCTGCGCGAGGGCGTGGAGCCTGCCGCCATCACCGCAATCAGCGAGGTGAGCGGCGCGGGCCTCACCGGGCGCTGGCAGGGCGTGGCCGTCGCGCTCGAACGGCCCGAAGATGCCGCGCAAGGCCTAGCGACCACCTTGCGGATTGGCGACGCCGCGCAAACCATCACCTTTACCGACCCCCTGCGCGCCGATGCCGCCGCCACGCTCGCCGCACTGCGGGCCGAGGGGATCACCGCCAGCATCCTGTCGGGCGACCGCGCCGCGCCGGTTGCTGCCGCAGCGCAGGCACTCGGACTGGAAGCGCAGGCCGAGGCCAGCCCGCAGGCCAAGCTCGCCGCCCTGGAAGCGCTCAAATCTGCCGGTCACCGCCCGCTGATGGTCGGCGACGGGCTCAATGATGGCCCCGCGCTTGCCGCCGCGCACGCCTCGATTGCGCCCGGAACGGCCTCCGATGCCAGCCAGCAGGCCGCCGACGCTGTGTTCATCGGCGAGGCGCTGATGCCGGTCGCGCTCGCGGTGCGGGTGGCGCGAAAGACGATGCGGATCGTGCGCGAGAATTTCGCCTTCTCGATTGGCTATAACCTGCTCGCGGTGCCGCTCGCGCTCACCGGCCTTGTCACCCCGCTGATCGCGGCGATTGCCATGTCGGTGAGTTCGCTGGTGGTGGTCGCCAATTCGCTGCGGCTTGCAGGTGCCGCCAAATGACCGGCCTCGCCATCCTCATCCCGATCGCGCTCGGCATGGGCCTGATGGGGCTTGCCGCCTTCTTCTGGTCGATGAAGGACGGGCAGTATGACGATATGGACGGCGCGGCGAACCGCATCCTGATCGATGATGAGGATGAGCCAGCATGAGCGCCCTGCCCTTCGCCCTCGCGGCCCTGCTGCCGGTGATGATCGGTCCGCTACCCGCGCAGAGCACCGCGATCACTGCCAAGCTGTGCGGCGGCGGCACGATCACGATCCCGCTGGGCGACGACACCCCTGCGCAGGACAATCCCTGTCACCCCAAGGGCTGCCATGCGGGCACCTGCCGCGAGAAAAGCGAACAATCCCGTCCGAAGCGGAGTATTTGATCTCGCGCAAAGACGTCCCTGCGCTGGCGCGCCTATTTGCGTTCACTGACGTGAACGGCAGACCACCCGCCCCGCCTCCCCACCCGGCCACCATAACATAGTGGTACTATTGGTGGCCGGGTGGGGAGGCGGGGCGGGTGGTCTGCAGCGCGACGAAGGAGCGCTCGAAAACAATGTGGACCTATCACCCCGACCTCCTCGCCAAGCCGGTGCCGCGCTACACCAGCTATCCCACCGCTGCCGATTTCGGCCCGCTCGAGGAAGGGGCCATCGAACGCGCGATTGCCGGGGCGAGCGGGGATGTCTCGCTCTACCTCCACATCCCGTTTTGCGAGCAGATCTGCTATTATTGCGGCTGCAACACCGGCGCTTCGGGCAAGCGCGCGCGGGTGGAGACCTATCTCGCCGCGCTGCATCAGGAAATCGCCACGGCCGCCAGCCTGCTGCCGCAAGGCGCAAGGGTGCGGCGGATCGCGTTCGGCGGAGGCAGTCCCAATGCCATCGAGCCGCGCGAGCTGCTGGCGCTGGTCGATAGTCTGCACGCCCATTTCCCGCTGGCGGCGCCCGAATGGTCGATCGAGCTCGATCCGCGCAGCCTCACCGAGGAATGGCGCGGCGTGGTGCGCGAGGTCGGAATTACGCGGGCCAGCATGGGCGTGCAGACCTTCGCGCCCCATTGCCAGAAAGCCATCGGCCGCGAGCAACCCGCCGCGATGATCTGCCGCAGCATCGACTGGCTGCGCTCGGGCGGGGTGACCTCGCTCAATTTCGATCTGATGTATGGCCTGCCGCACCAGACCGCGGTCGATCTGGCCGACAGTCTCGAACGCACGCGGATGATGGGCGCGGACCGGGTGGCGGTGTTCGGCTATGCCCATGTGCCGCATCTGGTGCCGCGCCAGACGATGATCCCCGAAAGCGCGCTGCCGGATGCCGAGGCGCGCTTTGCCATGGCCGCGCAGGCGCATGAATTCCTGACCGGCGCTGGCTATGACGCGATCGGCTTCGATCACTTCGCGCTGCCCAATGATCCGATGGCACGCGTCACCCGCGACGGCACGCTGCGACGCAATTTCCAGGGCTTTACCGATGATCCGGCAGAGGTGCTGATCGGCATGGGGTCAAGCGCGATCAGCGGCTTTCCCGGCCTGCTTGCCCAGAACGACAAGCACAATGGCCGCTACCGCACGCTTTCGGCCGAGGGCAGGCTGTCAGCCAGCCACGGCATCGCGCGCACCCCGCAAGACCGGCTGCGCGGCGGTGTGATCGAGGCGCTCTTGTGCCGCAGCGCGGCGCAGCTTTCCCCCTGCCTGATCGCCGAGGTGCGCGATCAGCTGGAGCCTTTCACCGCGCGCGGCCTTGCTGAGCTCGACGGCAACACCTTGCGGATCCTGCCCGGCGGCCTGCCCTATGCCCGCGTGATTGCATCGCTGTTCGACAGCTACCGCGCCGTCACCCAGCGGCGTTTCAGCTCGGCAATCTGACCTCATTCCGACCGCTCCTATCCCTCCTTGCAACAAATGCGCTTTGCGATGATACTTTGCCGCAATTCGACAATCGGAGTCTCTATCGGGCGCATACACGAGCATTTTTGGGGGGAAGAATATCATGGCAGTTACCGATCACGTTGACTTGAACGGGTTCATGGAGGGCGTCAAAAAGCGCAATCCTTACCAGCCGGAATTTGTCCAGGCCGTTCAGGAAGTTGCCGAGGACATCTTCGAATTCATGCAGGACAAGGAGGAGTATCACTCCCAGCAGATCCTGCGCCGCATCGCCGAGCCGGATCGCGTGGTTTCCTTCCGCGTCTGCTGGGAAGATGATGCCGGCAATATCCGCGTCCAGCGCGGCTGGCGCGTCCAGAACAACAACGCGATCGGCCCCTACAAGGGCGGGATCCGCTTCCACCCCAGCGTCACCGAATCGGTGCTGAAGTTCCTCGCCTTCGAGCAGACCTTCAAGAACGCATTGACCGGCCTGCCCATGGGCGGCGGCAAGGGTGGTTCCAACTTCAACCCCAAGGGCAAGAGCACGCGCGAGATCATGCGCTTCTGCCAGAGCTTCATGACCGAGCTCTACCGCCACATCGGCGCGGATATCGACGTTCCGGCGGGCGATATCGGCGTGGGCGGGCGCGAGATCGGCTATATGTTCGGCCAGTACAAGCGCATCACCAACAACTTCACCGGCGTGCTCACCGGCAAGGGTCTGGAATGGGGCGGCTCGCTGATCCGCACCGAGGCGACCGGTTACGGCGCGGTCTATTTCCTCGCCAACATGCTCGCCACCAAGGGCGAGGATCTGACCGGCAAGACCGCCGTCATTTCCGGCTCGGGCAATGTGGCGACCCATGCGGCGGAGAAGATCGTCCAGCTCGGCGGCAAGGTGCTGACCCTGTCGGATTCGGGCGGCTACATCCATGATCCCGACGGCATCGATCAGGAAAAGATCGACTGGGTGAAAACCCACAAGACCCACCGCCGCGGCCGCATTGAAGAATATGTCGAGGCCTTCCCGAAGGCGACGTTCCACGCTGGCAAGACCCCGTGGGGCGTGCCCTGCGATGTCGCCCTGCCCTGCGCGACGCAGAACGAGCTGCTGGGCGAGGACGCCAAGATGCTGGTCGCCAATGGCTGCCGCGCGGTTTCGGAAGGCGCCAACATGCCGACCGACCTTGAAGGGGTGCACATCTTCAAGCACGCCAAGCTGCTCTACGCGCCGGGCAAGGCCTCGAACGCGGGCGGCGTGGCGGTCTCGGGTCTGGAAATGAGCCAGAACTCCGAGCGCCGCTCGTGGAAGGAAGAAGAGCTGCAGCAGATGCTCAAGGACATCATGGCCGGCATCCACAATTCCTGCATCCAGTACGGCAATCAGGGCGGCGGCTATATCGACTATGTGAAGGGCGCGAATATCGCGGGCTTCAAGAAGGTCGCTGACGCAATGCTGGCTTTCGGGGTGGTGTAGGCAAGGCGGAGATCAAGGCGCGGCCCCTGATTGCGGGGGCCGCGCCCGATCCGCGAGAAACACCATCCTCCCCGCGCGGCAGCGAGGGCGAAGGAAAACCGGACCCGGGAAGGGACAATCGGCGATGAAGGACTTCACAGGCAGGATCGCGGTCATCACCGGTGGCGGAACCGGGATGGGGCGCGAACTCGCAGTCGCCCTCGCCACAGAAGGCTGCTCGGTCGCGATCTGCGACGTGTCGGAAGCCAACATGGCAGAGACCGAGCGGCTATGTCAGGCCGCCGCGCCGCAAGGGACCATGATCCATTGCACCCGCGCCGATGTCGCCATCGAAGCGGAGATGAACGCGTGGGCGGACGAAGTGCGCAGCGCCTTCGATACCGACAAGGTCCACCTGCTGTTCAACAATGCCGGCGTTGCTGGCGGCGGCAGCTTCGTTGCCGGTGACAGGGCCGCGTGGGATCGCACCTTCGCCATCTGCTTCTACGGCGTCATCCACGGCGTGCGGGCGTTCCTGCCCTTGCTGAAAAATGCCGACGCGGGCCATATCGTCAACACCTCCAGCATCAACGGCTTCTGGGCTTCGCTCAGGCCGGATCGCCCGCATACCGCCTATTCGGCCGCAAAGTTCGCGGTGAAGGGCTTTACCGAGGCGCTGATCGTCGATCTTGCCAATAATGCGCCGCACATCGCGTGTTCGGTTGTGATGCCCGGCCATATCGGGACGGAGATTGCCGGCAACTCGATGCGCATCCAAGGCGGCGTGGAAAAGGAACTGCATTTCGTTCTGGAAGCACAGGGCATCGACCCTTCAACCCTCAGCGATGACCAGATCATCGAGATGGCCAATGCCAATTTCCGCGATACCGCGCCGATGTCGGCGGCCGCGGCTGCCAAGGTGATTCTCGACGGCGTGCGATCCGGACAATGGCGCATTCTGGTCGGCAAGGACGCAGAAGCGCTGGATCAGGCGGTTCGCGCGCGGCCTGAAGAAGCCTACACGTCGGAATTCCTCGCGCAAATGCAGGCGCAGGGACACTTCAACGCGATGTAAGGTCCTGCGCCGGAGCAGGCCTTCCGGTCCTAGCTGATCCCCAACCCCGCCGCCTGCGCGCGCAAATCAGCCGCCGCGCTCGGGTTCGCCTTCACTGCGGCGTCCAGCGCGGCCTTGGCCTTGGCCGGTTCGCCCAAAGTCATGCGGCTCCTCATCAGCATCACCCAGCCATCGAGGTTCTTGGGCTCCTTCGCCAGCCGCGCTTCCAGCTGCGCGACCATGCCTTCGGCCATCGTGCGCTGTTCGGATGGCTTCATCGCGCTCGCCGCCGCGACATCGGCCGCGCTCGGCCCGCGCACATTGGGCGAGGCGGCCTCGCCGGCCACGCTGCCCGATCCCGGCGCGAGCAGCGCAGGCGTGCGGCCTTCCTGCGCCTTGGCGAGGCGCGCGGTGACGTCGATTGTGTTCATCTTGCCGACCTGTTCGATCGTGCGCACCAGATCGGCCTCCCACGGCGCGCCGGTCGGCGTGTCGGCGAGCAGATCGAGCCAGGCGGCAATCGCGCCCTCGTGATCCTTGTCGATGTCCTTCTTCACGCCCATGAAATAGCGCGAGCGCGGATCCTGCGGATCGAGCGACAGCGCCTTCTGGAACGCCGCCAGCGCTTCGGCGGGGAGCGGATCGCGTGTCGACCCCATCACCAGCGATTCGCCCAGCGCCGACCACAGCACGGCCTCGCCTGGCGCGATCGCCACCGCGCGGCGATAGGCGGCGGCGGCTTCGGTGAACTGGCCTTGCTGGAAATAGGCGAAAGCGAGATCGCTCCACGGCCCGGCATCGTCCTTCGAGGCCTCGGCCGCAGCGCGCAATTGCTCGATCGTCAGCGGCCCGCCCGCACCGGCCTCGCCGGCATCGGAACCGCCTGATCCTTCATAGACATTATAGCCGATCGAGCCCGCCGCCAGCAGCAGCGCCGCGCCCAGCAGAACCCAGCCTGCTTTCGATGATCCGCCCGCAGCGGCCTGTTGCTTCGCTTCCATGCGCGCTTCGCTAGCATCGCGGGCAATTTCGGGCAATTCGCTCTGGCATCGGGGGCGCATTTGATTATGGTGTCGGGCGTGCAATCTATCCACGAAGGGGGGAGGATAGTTGGCCGAGATGTTCAAGGTGGCGATCATTGGATCCGGGCCCGCGGGCCTGAGCGCAGCTGCGCGTGCAGCGGCGCTGGGGTTGAGCCATGTGCTGCTCGAAAAAACCGATCACCTCTCGGACACGATCTACAAATACCAGAAGGGCAAGCACGTCATGGCGACGCCCTCCAATCTGGTGCTGCGCTCGGACATCGATTTCGAGGCGGGCAAGCGCGAGGTGATCCTCGGCACCTGGGACGAGCAGATCGAAGGCCACAAGGTCAACGTCAAATACATGGCCGAGGCCAAGGCGATCCGCGGCACCGGCGATGCGATCCCCGGCTCTGTGCAGACCCTCGTGTCCCGCGCGCGCGATGG
>Ga0315904_10006807_pt1 | contig 15510 bp, 1 predicted proteins | sample LakEriMetagenome_6_FD_203529 | JGI IMG/M metagenome (GOLD analysis project Ga0315904, IMG submission 203529) | Freshwater fungal communities from buoy surface, Lake Erie, Ohio, United States - Buoy 12 MA120 | ecosystem: Environmental > Aquatic > Freshwater > Lake | place: USA: Lake Erie, Ohio... | reverse complement strand
TTTCCTTACAGCGGTGAACGGTGTAATGGATAGTGTTGTTAAAGAGGGCATAGAGGAAACACTCGGAACCAAAGAGGGAATTGAAAACATCCTAATTGGAGGCATATCTGGAGGTATTCAACAAATCAGAGGTAACCTCAAGAACTCTAGAACAGCAAAGACCAATACAGCAGTTGCTCTATCTGCAATTAATAAAACCAACATAGACAAACAACTGAAAGATCAAGCTCAGTTCCTTGCTATAGGTATTGGTTCTCAAAAGCTTAGACAACAAGCTATTAAGAACAATGATGTCCTTTCTGAAAAGGATTATGAGAAAGACTACACTCTGTCCTATCTAATGCCTAGAATCAAGTATGGTAAGATTGACTCTGTGTTCCAAGAGCTTGACTATTACAGAAGTCAGGCAATGAATGAGACAGGATTTGCTGAGCTTGTTACAGGCGGTATAGCAGCTCCTGGTGAAACTAGAGAGCAGTTTATACAGAGAATCAACAACTTAGAAACTAATGCAAAAACTGTACAGGGCTTTTATGAAGCTGTAAACAATAAGTATAGTGGCCTTGTAGACAGTAGTGGTAAGAGAGTGTATTCAGACAAGGTGATTGATAAGCTTGTGTACAGTGCTGCTAAAGTTAATGACTATGACCTTCGTATCCCTCAGCTCAATGTTGCTTTGCAAAATGCTGGTATTAACACAGCTGAGATTCTTTCAGACATTCTAGAAACTGCAACACCTAACAAGCAAGCCACTCTTGATGCTCTTGATCAGATTAACAAGATGGATGCCATATCTGATGTTAAGGATGATTTGAAAAGAGACCTGTCTGACATCATAGAACTATCCTTGCGTAGAAAGCAATTCATTGATGAATATGATGCTATAAAGAAAGCTCCTCAACTGTTCGACCTTGATGTAGACTTTAGCTTTGCTAGAGATGAGGAAGAACCAATTGTTGTAGAACAGTTTGGTGTTCCTGAAGGAAAGAAGAGAAAGAGGGTGTTTGAAAAAGAGGTGGAGTTTGGTAAGGAGTATTCCTTGAAACAGCCTGTAAGAAGAGATGGTAATCAAATCCAACTATCCCCCACTCTCACTGTAATAGGTAGAAACCTAGGGGGTGAGTATGAGGTGAGACTTCCTAACGGTAAAGAAACATTTCTATCTCCTGAGCAATTCAGAGCTTACGAGCTGGCAGATTCCCCTATGGAATCAAACAAGCTTCAAGAGCTAATGGATAAGTCTATTGACGCAGTGCTCAATAGAAAGAAGTATGCTGATATTGTAAAGCCTACAGAAGACAAGCTACAATATGTTAACTCCTTGAATAACAAGGGGTTGATGGATGATATTGAAAAAGAGTTTAACAAGCGCTCTCAAGAATACGTAAAACAACAAACTAAGGACAGAGAGAAAAGAGAGAAGCTTTCTAAATATGCTGAACAAATAAGAAAGACCCAAGAAGCAATCATGGCTCTTTCTGGGGATGTTCCTACAGGAGATAATCAAAGAGACAAGTCTTCCATTTTTGAGGATATGAAAAAGATGTTCAAACGTCTATTCACATCCACATCTACAGCATCTAGAGAATGGAGCAAGCAAGGACTAGCTGCTCACATTATACGTTACAATGAGTTTATCAATAACGTAAAGAACTTCAAGAACCGTGATAGTCTTAAGGTGATTCTTGTCACTCCTAAGTTTGCAGAATCTCTTGGTTTACAGGGACTTGCAGAAATGTCTTTTGAGAAAGGAGGCCTTGATATAAATACAATCAATGATCCTCTTACAGGTTTTGTAGGAGCTGTATTCATTGAGGTGGATAAGAACAACAAGAAGTATTTTGTAGATAAGAATGGTGAGCGTATTGCTGAGGTGGGTCCTAATGCCACTCCTGCTCTTAACAGAATTGTGTTCTCCACAATGCCTTCTGTTAATATCTATTGGAGCAATGGGCAACCTAAATTTAGAACTGGTGAGGAACAACAGGCTACACAGCAAGCTGCTGCATGGCAGAAAATGAGAGAGCAACTGTTCACCACTGCTCCTACACAAATCTATGACTTTGGTGTATCTAAGGGTGTGCCTGTAACAAACAAGGAAAACCCTGAGAGCAACTTTGTAGGAGATGTTATTGTTCCTGCTGATAAGATTGGTACAGAACAGGTGGTGATGGTTTCTACAAAAGGAACTATTGCTCACGAGGATGGTAACAACTACACCTTCCCTGTGGGCAGACCTGTAGTTAAATATGGTGATGTTCTTGAATATCTGAACAACAGAACCTTCACTAAGAACGAAGCTCAAACTATATTCCAGATTCTCAAGAGCCTCTCTGATGTGGCTAATGATGAGGTGGAACAAGGAGCTACACTCACCTTTGATGGTAGAAGAGTGAACTTCCTTCGTGACATCATGTATTGGAATGACAAAGGAACTCCTACAAATAATAAGATTTATCTTGATCCTAACACCCAAGAGCTTGTTCTAGGTATGGATGAAGAGGGTAAAGAAATAAGATATCCCTTTGCAAATATAGGAAACTTTGAAAATCAAATAGTTACACAGCTCCAGGGTATGTATAACAGTGTGAACAATAAGACACTGAACCGTGGAATGGGTGAGAGCTTTACAGAGTTCTTCTTAGACAAGGAAGGAAATATTGCTGAGCGCACCTGGAAGAACTATCAGGACTACCTGCTTTCTTCAAGGCTACCTGATGGATCAGCTCGCTCTATAAAGGATGCTCCTCTCTTCACCAGCATATCTAAACCCACAGATCAGGTACCCTATGCTTTTGACCAAAAGTATGCCTACCTGAAAATGGAACTAGATGTTCCTGCCCAACCTATTGTAAAAGGAGAGGTGACTGGTGAGGGTAGAAAGATTGGCAACTATGAGTTGAACAATGGAAAGGTGAATGACTATAATGTTCCCAACATGGGATCTATACAGTTTACAGCCACTATTAATGAGAATGGTGAAATCACTGTATCCACTGTAATCACTGATAAAACAGAAGCCACCTATCAAGCTATTGTTCAGAACAAAGATATGATGGCTGCTGTTAAGAAGAACTTAGCAGACATTGGTGCATTTGTTGAGGGTAAGGATGATGTAGATTATGTAGCAGAAGCTGCTCCCAATTTGATTAAGCTTGCTCTTGTAAGAGCTCAGAAAGCTGAAGCTCCTGTTGTAGAAGAAGCTGCTGCTGCACCTACTGAGCAAAAGCCTAATGTTGCTGATCCTGGACCAGCTCCTACAACAGAACCTAAAGACTTCAAGGGTAGAAAGAGAGCTGATGATCCTAGATATAGAAGAGCTGGTAGTCTGGCTGTTGAAAGAATGACAGAGGTTGAGCTTCAGGAGTTTAAAGACTGGGCTGCTAAAAACCTTCCACAGATACCATACGAGGTGTTGGAGCACATGGTGAACACACATGACAATAAACTTGCATGGGGTGTGTTTGAGAATGGGGTGGCTAAGTTCTACAGAAGTGCTGAGAAAGGTACAGCCTACCATGAACTCTTTGAGGGTGTATGGAAAGGACTGTTGTCTGAGAACATGCAACAGGCTCTGATTGATGAGTTTAGAGAAAGAAAAGGAAGCTTTATAGACAGAGCTTCTGGTAGAAGAATTGACTTTAATGAAGCCACTAATGAAGAGGCTAGAGAATATATAGCTGATGAGTTTGCTGCCTTTAGAGCTGGTAAGGCTACAGTTCGTACATTGGGTCAAAAGCTTGTAGACTTCTTCCGTTCCATCATTAACTTCTTCAAATCCTTTGTTAACAAACCCACTCTGAAGGATGAGCTATTCAAGGCTATTGAGAAAGGTGAGTTTAAACAAAAGGCTTACAAAGAAACTAACCCCAGTCAAATGGCTGCCTATAGAAGGGTGCCTGGACTAAATGAACAACAGACAAATGAGTTCATTCAGGATATGACTGCTCGTATATTCCAATATGTATTCAGCACCAACACTTCCTTATTCAGCCCTGCTAGAATCACAGCTGGTGAGATATTTGGAAACATCAAAGAACAGTTTAAGAACGAAGGTGTATTTGATTACATCACTGATGCCACTTATGATAAACTGATTGAAAAGACTAAGGAGCATTTAAAATACTATCGAATTGAGTTTGATGAGAATAGTAGAATAGCAATCAATGATGAGGGAGCTACAAACAGAAACTATGCTGCTGAGACATTCAGTGTAGACTTTAAGAAAGCCTCCCCTTATGCTGTAAAACTTTTGGTGGGCACATTGATTAAGACAAAAGCCACCAACCAAGAGAACTCCCTGTCTGTCACTCTTCCTCCTTATGATGAGGATGCATCTAGCACAGGTGGGTATACGCTTGTTCCTTTTGGAAGAGCATTCAGTACATTAACAAACACCCTGTCTAACACATTGGATGTCAATGAGTTTGTGAGCAAGCTATACAAACTAGCTCTCCAAGACAGTGATTATATTCGTTTGTTCACAAGACTAGGCGGTGATCTGGCTACAGGCAAGATTGACTTCCAAGGATACAAACAACCCCATGACTGGAGACTATTCATAAACTTCTATCAGGTGTTCACTAAACAGAACCCTGATGCTGTAGCTCAGTTTATGGATGATGAGAAAGTATATCTAGCTTCTGCTAACCAAGCTTCTACAGCTAAACAGTTTGAGAAGGAGTGGTTGAACAACATGCTCCTGATGGCTGATGAACCTGGAATGTTCATTGAGCTTGACAGACCTAGCAAAACTTACAAGGTTACCAAGACTGACTTTGAGATAAAGACTCCTGAACAGAAGATTGCCTTCCTGAACAATATAGGAATCAACTTCACAATGGATGCCTTTAACAAGTTGAAAGGCAGAAACATCGAGAAGTTTGGTGAGGCTGTAAGTGGTATTCTCAACTCATTGAAAAAGAAACCTGCCCTACTATCTTTAAGAGGTAAGGCTCTTGATATTTCTGGTAACCTCACCAGTCTTGCTAACCTGTATACAAAGGCTACCAACCCTGTACAGGATAGTACGTTCTTCAACATGGAGAACAAAAGACAGCAATCTTTCACAGACAGTAACACTACATCTGTGATTGAGAGCATCTTCAATTCTGTATCCACTAAGAAAGAACTTCTAGAAAAACTGCCTCGTTTAGCAGATGTGTTCTCAACTAATTCACAGGTGTTAAAGCTTGGTGGATTGTTCTTTGATGAAGAGGGTAATAGAACTAGTCGTGAACTCAAGGTGGGATATTCAGCAGGTGTGAAAGATTTGGCTAATAACACAGGTACAGCATCTGCCTCTCTTCCTCTTGGGTCAAGGTTCACACTAGAAATCAACCAGAACCTGGATGGTAACTATTATGTTCTTATTCCTGCAGATAGCTCTACAGAGTGGATGATGAAGCTGGGTAATGTTGTAAGCTATGCTGATATTGCTTCAAATGCTGCCGCTGACCAGATCAATGGTATATTCAGTGGTTACCTGAAGGATGAGATTCTTCTGGCTATTGATGACAAGAATAGAGCTAAGCTTAAGAATGTTGCTGGTAGGGGTAAACAATTAAGGTTCTTTAATGACATACTCCCAGACACATTTAAGGAAAAGATTACCAAAGAGCTAATTGATAAAGAAGCAGATGCTACAGCAATTGATGCTTTCATGGCTAATGAAGATAATGTAGCCATCTTTAATAAAGCTATCGAAGATCTGATTAAGAGATCTGTAAACCAAACCAAAACTGCTTTAAAGAGTAGAAAGGAACTTGTTGTTAATAAAAAAGAAGGATATAAATACGCTAAGATAGACAGTGACTTTGTTAAAGATAAGGGTATTAACAAGAACAGCATCACTGAAGAACAGCTCACTAACCTGTTGACATTTACTAATGTCAATTACATGATTAACAACATCGAGCTTCACAAAATCCTGCTTGGAGATCCCTATCAGTTTGCTACAAAGAATGGTAAGCTAGAGGAAACCAAGCGTGTAAAATCCTACCTATCTCCCAGAAGAATCACTTTCAACATCCCTGAGTTCAATAACTTCCTGAATGACTATTACAATAAGGCAGGAGATTTGCAGCTAGCAGATGATGACTATGGATATCATGAGCATAAAGACTTTGCAAGAACAGCCACAATAAGTGAAATAGTTGTTGCTGGTTCTGCAGGATCTATGTTCCCAGCCTATCTAAAAACTAAGGAAGCTGATGCTGGTTCTTGGATGAAAGACACATTATACAGAGAGGTGAAGCTGAAGAATGGTCAATGGTCTGATGAAGCAGAAGCTTGGCATCAGTGGCAAATGGCTTTCACAAGACAGAATATTCCTGGCTATGAATATGCAAATGAAAAGCTCAGAAAGCAAGATGAGGCTCTAGTTAAAAAGCCTGCCCCTACATATTTTATTGATGTTCTAAAGCCTATTGTTACAGGTAGCAAGTTTGGTAGACCATACACAGATAATGTATTAGACAAGTTTGCCCAGATTCCTCTCTATTACAGTGCTGTTAAAGGCACATCTTTAGAGAAGCTCTACATCAAAATGTTCAACGAGGGCTATGATTATGTAATCATGGAGAGCGGTAGAAAAGAAGGAACAGAAAAAACCCAACCTTTCTACCAGCCTAATGGTAAGTTTAACGATGATGCCTTTAACAATACTATTGATGTACCCTGGAGTGCCTATGGTCTGCAGGTGGAAAATAGTTATGATAAGGATAGAGGACAAACTCGTGGTTCTCAAGGGGTTAAGATATCTAGCATGGACTTGTTTGAGAACGGACAACCTATTAGTGAAGGTGCTCGTAAGGCCATGGATAGATACAATGCTGTTCTCAATGAGATGACAGAGAACGCATATAAAGAAATTCTCACTAGACTGTCTATTAAGGATTTGGGCACAAGCTTTGAGGTGACTGATAAAACCCAAGTGGCTGAAACCCTCAGACAACAAATGCTTAAACTGCAGCTATCTGAGAACGCTATAGATAGCATCAGCATCAATCCAGAAACTGGGGAGTTTGATGTTCCCTTCGAGGCTTCTACAAACTACACCCAGATTAAGCAAATCCTATATGCTATTGTAAACAAGAGCATTACATCTCCCAAGATGAATGGGCTATCTGCTGTACAGATTCCTGTTACAGGCTGGGAGAATGCTGAGAAGGGTAGAAGCTTAGCTATTAAAAGAGATGGTAAGTATGAAAAGATAAGCAGTGAGGCTTTTGAGAAGCTGTCTGATGATGATAAGAAGAACGTGGTGCTGACAGATGACACGCTCAAGTTTTACGAGGATGAAGATGGTAAACGTTATTGTGAGGTGATGCTCCCTAACTGGTTCCAAAAGAAGCTGGGTAGAGAGATGACTAGTGATGAGTTTACTAAGTTTGCTAATACAGAAGAGGGTAGAAAGATACTGACAGGTATTGGTTTCCGTATTCCTACACAGGGTCTCAACTCTATGGATGTATTTGTAGTGAAAGGTTTCTTACCTTCTTACATGGGTAAAACTGTAGTGGTTCCTTCAGAAATCACCACTAAGGCAGGATCTGACTTTGACATAGATAAACTCAACACCTACCTAAAGAACGTATATGTTACAGGAGATGGTAAGGTGAAGCTTGTTCCCTACTTTGGACTTGGTGAAGAAGCTAAGAAAAAGATGGGCAAGTGGTTGATTGAGAATGAGTTAACAGCTCTTCTCACAGACACAGACTATGCTGAATATGGAGATCGTGAGGATGATACATATGGTACAATAAGTGACAAGCTATACAGACAATCTTTGGAGAATGAGTATTACTCCGCAATGGAGGAATTGCTCACCATCCCTGAGAACTTCAAGCGTCTGATGACTCCTAACAGCTCTAAGCCTCTAGAAGATATTGCTAAGGAGCTAGACAGATTGAGAGGATTCAATGAAAGTAATGTTAAGAACCAGTTGATTAACAGGGTGTTCTTGACAGGACTCAGACACTCCTTTGTTACAGCAAAGGCCTGGGTGGGTATTGCTGCCACTAATATTACAGGGCATTCGTTGTTCCAGAAGGAGAAGATATATGTAATAGATAGCACTATGCAGATGGTGCTCCCACATAACAGGGTGGATGTGGATGGTAAGTCTCACATTTCTTTATCTGGAAGACTGGATCAAGATGGTAAGTTTATTTCTGATAAGCTTTCCATGTATGCTAACGCCTTTGTGGATGTGGCTAATGACCCATACATCTTTAAGATTATATATAATGATAGACTGGTGAGTACATTCCTGTTCTTAGAAAGAGCTGGTGTGCCTATGGAAACTGTGGCAATGTTTATGAACCAGCCCATCATTAGAGAGTACATGAACTACCTTGATAGTATAAACGCTTCAAGATCAGCCATTTACAATTCAAAGAACATAGCAAACATTAAGAAGTCATTCCCATCTTCTGTAGATCTTATCAAGAATGTGGGTATAGGGTTAGATAATCTTGACGGTAATATATCTACATATGCCTCTAAGGGATCATTAAGTGAGGTGGAGAACGCTGAGCAACAAGCTATACTGGCTGAGTTTCTAAAATACAGCAAGCTATCCGATGCTCTATTTGACATCACACAAGCCACCAACTATGACACTTCCTCTTTCAAAAATGCTGATGATCTGCATAGAAAGCAGGTGAGAACAGCATTGACAGAAGCTGTATCTATCATATCCTCTCCTGAGAAAATACTTAATGTATCATTCCTGAGAGCTATTGAAAGAGCCCTTGACAGAGCAACAGATGCTCTGGGTGCTATTCTCAAGTTTAATCAGTTTGAATTCAGAGGAGTGATTGAAGATGCTATAAATGTGTATGCAGCCAACCAATATCTTGGAGCTGAGAAGTTTACAAAGATTGCTGAGAAGCTTTCTGCATCCTTCCTTGATTATATTGTGCAGACAAAGATAGCTAACAAGCTGGATGTCAATGAGTTAACAGCGTCTGTTGACTCTGTAGCAAATAGAATTAGAAAGGCTAAGAGCAATCACCCTGAGGTGAAGATGTTACAGCTATTCATTACAGAGGCTCCTGACAGACCAGGTGCTCCTAAGACAATTGCTCTTAGGTCCAATCCTAAAGAAGCCTTTGATGAGAACTTGCACATTGGATATATGAGGGAGATGAGAGATAATCCAGCTACAGCAGATCTATATAAGGATGTGGTGAAACTTGCCATCCTTCAAGGCACCTATCAAAGTGCTGTGTCTATTAAGAACATTGTACCTCTTGAGGATTATGCAAAGGTGGTGAGTCCCATCATTGGTCCTTTGCAAGTTGATGAAGATGTTCGTAACTTCGCTAAAGGTAGAAAGTTTGAAAGAAGCAACTGGAAAGACGAAACTATTGTTCCAAGAGTGAAGCCCACAATTGATGATGAGAATCAAAATGAACTGGGTGAGGACATCTATGGAAACATCATCAACCAATACTTCTACAAAAACTTTGCTGGAATAGGTTCTCTTAGTATTAAGGAATCAGACAGATCCATCCTTTTGATATCTCCTTATTCTAAGGGGGCAGATAATGATGTACTGGCTATTCCTGGCATATTCAAAATGGGAGATGAAATGATTGACTTCATGCGTGGTGAAACCATCACCCCTATTGACATTGCTAGCAGAAGAGCTAAGGGTGATAGAAGCATGGACCTGGTACATGGATATATGAAGGTGAGAGATGCTGCAGGAATTCCCATTCTGAATCCCGATGATAAGTTTGTATTCAAGCGTATTAACCTATTGGGCGATGGTCAATATCTTACAGAGCACTATGTGGACAACAGACCTTCAGCTGTAGAGAATGGTACATATAAGGTGGAAGCTGAGATTGCTGATTACATGATTGTAGAGGCTATGGCTGAGCTCCAGAAGACAGCTGCCCCTAGAGGATTTACACCCACTCCTGCAAAATCCATAGCACCAACAGCTGCTGTTACTCCTGCTCCAGCAGTTAGTCAAACCGAACCTGTTTATCAAATTACTAAGCCTACCAGAAGCTATAAGAAGGAAACATATACATTCAAAGGTCAGGATGGTTTTGATTATGAAAAGAGTGGATACAGAATATTTGTCCCTGGCTATCCCAACACACAGCTTTTCATTACTAAAGATCAACTGGGTGAGGCTGGAGAGGTAATACAAGGTAGAGAATGGCAAGTTGATGAAGCGATAACAAGTAAGATATTTCCTACCACTGAGACAACTATAGATGGTATATTGGAAGAGATGAGAGATAAAGTGAATGAGTTTTCTAAGAATCCTGAAAACCTTAAGATCTTAAAAGGAATAGGTATCTTCCAAATACAACCAGAAGGGCTCCCAGCAATTGATAACAATAACCAAAACAACTGTGGATAATGAGCAAATGCGCCACTGATATTAAGTTTGACATCATTGATAACGTTAGAGGTAAGCTACAGGGTGAAGGCCTTATAGCCACCTCTAAGCAAACTATGGAGGTTACCAATCCTAGCAGAGCAAACATTGCCATGGCTAAGGTGAATCAAGAGTTTGGTGAGGATGTTGCTCAATACAGCTCCACTAGCAACTCTGCTGTATACATAGAACCCTCTGGTGGTCTAGTGGATAGATACTATCAGAAGTATTTAGATGATATGGGCTTTAGACAGCTCAATGAAGAAGAGAGAGCTAGAGGTGGATATGCAGATGAACATCGTGGTGAGTTCTATCAACTACAGGGTAACACCGTAACATCTGGTGCATCTCCCAAAACCGTAGCTGCTATGAGGGATTTCCTCAAGCGCATTGGTGTGAATATCAGCACATTAGAAAAGATCTCTGTAAATGGTGTAAGGCAAAATGCTAATGGAGCAGCTTTGATTATGCAAAAGCTTGTACAGGTGGTGAGAGGTACAGAAGCTACATCTCTTCCTGAGGAAGCTATGCACTTTGCTGTTGAGATAATAGAGCAAACAAATCCTGCTCTGTTTAACAAATTGCTAAAAGAGATAAACAACTACCGTATATACAATCAGGTGGTTGCTGATTATGGAACCAACCCACTGTTCCAAACCCCTGAGGGTAAGCCTGATATTCGCAAGCTGAAGAAAGAGGCTATTACCAAGGTGCTGACAGAAACCATTATTAAGAAAGCTGAGGGCACTACAGAAAAGCCTGAGAACTTAGCTAAGGTGGAAACCTGGTGGGACACCATTGTAAACTTCCTTAAGAACCTGTTCATACAGTCTGGCTTTGATGAGGCAGCTATGCAGGTGTTAAGTGGTGAATTCCAAGGCACTGCTGAAGACCTTAGAAACGATGAGATATTCCTGCAAGAACAGAAGAGTGTACAGCAGATGATGGTGGATAAAATAAAAGCTATTGCTTCCACTATTGAATCTCTAGGAGCTGATGGGTATAAAGTGGATGGTAGAAAGGTGATACTAAGGGTTACAGACTTATCTAAGACTTGGCTAGACAACAGGTTTGCTGATAACAATCTTACCAAGTCTGAGTTTCAAAAGGCTATAGATGATTTAAAACGTGAGAAGGGTGATGCTGGTCACCTAGATATGAAGCACATGCTTCTAAACCACTTCCTAGATAAAGATGGTAGGTTTATTGCTGACCCTGCTAACCGTCCAGATGATAGTGGATATAAGTCAAGAATTGATCCTAACAATAGAAAGTTCTATGACATACTAAAGAAGAATACGGAAAAGCGTTTGCAAGACTTCTATAGCAAAGACCCTGACACTATATTCTTAGTGGAAACCCCTATCTACGATCCTAAAAGAGATTTGGCTGGTACAGTGGACTTCATGGCTATTGATAGCAATGGCAAGGTGAATATCTTAGACTGGAAGTTTAAAGACATCTCTGACAAGTTTGAAGATATTCCCTGGTACAATGTTCTTAGCTGGAACAAACAGATGGGTAACTATAAGGCCATCCTAAGAGATGCCTACAATTTTAATTTCACTGGTGAGGAACAAACACAAATGGTTCCCATCAGAGCTGTATATTCTGGAGCTAATGCCAAGCTAAATATTAAACCACAGCTCATTGATCTTGAGGTGGGTAATATAAACCTGAAAAATGAGGTGAGGGCCTATCTACTTCCTGTAGGGCTTCCTGAACAAAGAACAGGTATTAGAAAGATTGATGAGCTTGTTAAAAAGCTCAACGAGGTGTATGACATCATATCTTCTAAGAAGGTGACAGATGAACAAAGAGCCTCTAAGAACGAGCAGTTGAATGCTCTCTACTCAGCTATCAGACAGCTTCAGGTGAGACAAAATGTTAAACCTCTCATCAAACAGGCTGGACTTATTAATAAAGAGATAGAGTCCATCATTAATGACTACAATAATAATTGGGAAGGGAAAGATCCTAAGTCATTTACCAACGAGCAGAAGAATGAACTGGCTGCTAGGATTATGTCTTTTGAAGATTCACTAAGTGTTTACACTAAGCTTGCCACTGACCTAAAGTCCATCTTTAAAGACAATCTATCTGAGGAAGACAAGAAACTTTGGGAACAGTTAAAAGATGTCACTGAAACAGCTAATCTACTAGAGAGCGATTTAGAGGATGTTCGTAAACGTTTTGCACAAGATGTGATTGCCAAGAGCAAGGGTGTTTTGGATTTTCTAAAGCCTGAGAAGATTATACAGGGATTCTCCAAATGGTTTGGTCTCACCTCCACCACACAGCTCAGCTCTGCTGAACTATTGTATAAACTTGCTAATGAGGCTTATGCAAAAGCTGCTATGGAAACTGTGGATGAGGGAAACAAACTGCTATCTATAAAGGCTAAGTTTGATGCGTGGGCACAGTCTAAAGGTCTCACTGGCAAAAACTATTTTAACATCCTTAAGAAAAAAGACAAGAAAAAAGACAAGAACGAACTAATAGATGAGTTTAACCCTGAGTTCTATAAAGAGCTAAAGAGAAAGATTGATGACAAGAACTTTGACTGGATTAAGGACAATATAGATGTAGCTGCTCTGAAGACCGAGATAGACAGACTCAAGGCAGAAGAATATAAAAGGATTGAGAGAAAGACAAGGTTTATTGGTGGTGCTACAGAGGAAGAAATAGAACAGGCTATTAACAGGGAGATAACCTTTGAAAAGCAAAAAGCTGATCAGCTGTACAATGTTGCTGCTCCTGAGGCTGCTGGATGGTTGTTATACGATGCTGTTAGAAAGTTTCCTAAGAGAGAGAAATGGGAGTCTGCAGAATGGAAAGAACTTAACAAGCCTGAGAACAAACCTGCTAAGGACTTCTATAACTACATCAAAGATAGAAATGAATACTACCAAAAGATAGGATATATCAACGGTAGACAAGCTAGGGTGTTCCTACCATTCATCAGAAAGACCCTTATGGAAAAGCTGGTGATGGGTGGACAGGTGAAACTTGGAGAAGACCTACTTAGACAAATCACTGTAAATGAAGGAGATGTGGGATTTGGACAAATCAATCCTATCACCAAAGAGCCTGTATACAACATCCCTAAGTATTTCACATCAGACACAGGAGAAGAAGTGAGTGATGATCTGTTTAGGAACATGACTCTTCTTAATGAAATGGCTATTCGATATGACTATCTAAGTAATATTGAAGACCAGATGCGCCTGGTTGTTAGAACTGAGAGTAATAAAGAAGCTATCAAAACCTCCTACTTTGGAAAGACTAAGTATAAGGAGGATGGTACACCAGAAACCACCTCTGACAATAGTGAGAACACTAAGCTGGTGAGAGACATGATGGAGTCCATCATCTATGGTCATAAGTTTGTAGAGAGTGACACCTTTGACCAACTACTTGGTGGTCTTAGTGGACTTGGTAAGAAGCTAAACAAAACATTGGGTGTAGAGATATTCCCTGAGAATTACGACAATGCACAGATATCTCTAAACAAAAGTATTACACAGCTCAACAACTTGTTCCAACTTAAAACATTAGGACTCAATCCTTTATCAGCACTTAGCAACTTCTTAGGAGGTTCTTTCCAAAGTATTGTTAACGCTGGTACTTATTTTACCAAGAGTGAGTTCATGTCTAATGAGTTTCTAATCACCAGTAGAATGAATGGTGTAGATGCTAAAAAATATTTGAAGCTCTTAGAATACTTCCAGCCTCTGACAGAAAACTATAATGCCATTCTAGCTAAACAGCTGTCCACCAGTAAGTTTAGCCAAGAGAGTGTACAGGATTTTCTTATGAGCTTGATGCGCACCTCTGATCAGTATGTACAAACTGTCAACTTCTTTAGCTACCTAGATAACTCAGTGATTATCAATGGAAGAGTGGAAAATGTTAGAGAGTATTTAAGAAAGACAGATAAGTATAAGAACATATATAATGTGTCTGCTGAAGAAAGATCTAAGCTGCAGTCTGAGTTTGAAAGTGATGTAAAACAGATGATTGCTGAAAGCGGAGTGATTAACAATGCTAAGTTGGAAGGTGACAATCTCATCATCCCTGGTGTAGAAAGAATGTCTGATAGTGTTATTGAGCTTAGAAGAAAGGTGCAATCTATTACTAAAAGTGCTCTTGGTAACCTTACAGCTGATGATGTCAGAAAAATCAACCTGAATATTTATGGCAAGTCTGCTATGATGTTCAAGAACTGGATACCTAGACTGGTGGATGTACGCTTTGGTAACCTGAAATATAACAATGCTTCTGATGCCTATGAGTGGGGAAGAACACGCATGGTTATGAGAACATTAAGTTTGAATATTATAGAATCAATAGACCGCTTAGTGGGTATTGTTGAAGCCACAGATAAGGGAGTGGCTTATATGAAAGACCTTTATAAGAAAAAGAAGGATGAATATCAGAGAGACACTGGTAAAACCTTGAGAATGACAGAGGCTGAGTTCATTGATCTTGTTAGAAAGGGTGTAAAAGATCAAGCCACTGACCTAGTTTTCTATCTCACATTATACGCTTTGTTCCTGGGAATCAAAGCATTGCCTCCAGAAGATGATGATGATCCTGCTACAAAGAATGCCTACAGGTATATGCTTAGAGCTGTAGACAAGGTGAAGGATGAGATTGCGTTTTTCTATGACATCACCAGTATACAGGGTCTTGTATCCACTGGTATATTCCCTTCAATGTCCTACCTAAACAACTTTAAAACTCTTTTCCTAAACTTCAATAAAGAGATGTATGCAATAGGGGTGGGGGATGAGGAGTTGGAAAAGAAAACCAGTGTGGTAAAATACCTTCTGAAAGGGTTTCCTATCACCTCTCAGTTTGATAGTGTGTTTCTAATCTTCTTCCCTGACCTAGCTAAAGATCTTGGAATGAGAGCTCAAACTGAATCCCGACCAATAGGTAGATGATAACGCTATATTATGTCATATTTTTCTCTCAACTCATTGAATATTAATAATTAATAACTAATTTCGCTCGCTATGAGAACTGCTGCTATTTGCCCAACCTGTGCTGTTTTTGAGAATGCTTTGTGCATTCTCTATAATGGCCCCTATTTAACAAAC
>Ga0315904_10006804_pt1 | contig 15515 bp, 17 predicted proteins | sample LakEriMetagenome_6_FD_203529 | JGI IMG/M metagenome (GOLD analysis project Ga0315904, IMG submission 203529) | Freshwater fungal communities from buoy surface, Lake Erie, Ohio, United States - Buoy 12 MA120 | ecosystem: Environmental > Aquatic > Freshwater > Lake | place: USA: Lake Erie, Ohio... | reverse complement strand
GCCTCCGAGGCAGGATTTTTCGCGCTTTTCTTGCTTTCTTCGAGCGTTTCGGCCGATGGCATCAGGGGGCTCTCTGGCGTTTGGTTTGGCGCTAAATACGTAAACATATTGACATAAAAGCGAGCCTGATGCACGATTCGATCGTCGGTCGTGATGGGCTGCGATGCGCTGGCGCGTCCGCCCCGTCGATCCCCATCCCAGGAGCGTTCAGCATGCAGCGATTCACCGATCAGACCGTCATCGTCACCGGCGGCGGTGGCGGCATCGGCGGGGCCACCTGCCGGCGCTTCGCAGCCGAAGGCGCCAAGGTCGCGGTCTTCGACCTCAACCTGCAGGCCGCGCAATCGGTGGCCGAGGGCATCCGCGCGCAGGGCGGCCGGGCGCAGGCCTACGCCTGCGACATCGCCGACCGCGCCACCGTCGATGCCGCGGTGGCCGCCACCGAGTCCGATCTCGGCCCCATCGACGTGCTGGTCAACAACGCCGGCTGGGACGTCTTCCTGCCCTTCACCAAGACCGTGCCCGCGCAGTGGGAGAAACTCATCGCCATCAACCTGGTGGGCGCGCTGCACATGCACCACGCGGTGCTGCCCGGCATGGTCGCGCGGCGCCGCGGGCGCATCGTCAACGTGGCCTCGGACGCCGCGCGCGTGGGCTCCTCGGGCGAGGCGGTCTACGCCGCCTGCAAGGGCGGTCTGGTGGCCCTGTCCAAGACGCTCGCCCGCGAGCACGCGCGCCACGGCATCACCGTCAACGTCGTGTGCCCCGGCCCCACCGACACCGCGCTGTTCGACGGCTTCAAGCAGGGCGCCGCCAACCCCGAGAAGCTGGTCGAGGCCTTCACCCGCTCGATCCCGCTGGGTCGCATCGGCCAGCCCGATGACCTGCCCGGCGCCATCGCCTTCTTCGCGAGTTCCGACGCCGGCTTCGTCACCGGCCAGGTGCTCAGCGTGTCGGGCGGCCTCACGATGAACGGTTGATCACGCAACTTTCCTTCCGGAGTTACTGATGCATTTCGAAGACATCCTCTACGAGGTCCGCAACGGCGTGGCCTGGATCATCATCAACCGCCCGGACAAGATGAACGCGTTCCGGGGCACCACCTGCGACGAACTCATCCGCGCGTTCAACAAGGCCGGCTACGACCGCGACATCGGCTGCATCGTGCTGGCCGGCGCCGGCGAGCGGGCCTTCTGCACCGGCGGCGACCAGTCCGCCCACGACGGCAACTACGACGGCCGCGGCACCATCGGCCTGCCGATGGAGGAGCTGCACACCGCCATCCGCGACGTGCCCAAGCCGGTGATCGCCCGCGTGCAGGGCTTTGCGATCGGCGGGGGCAACGTGCTCGCCACGATCTGCGACCTGACCATCTGCTCCGAGAAGGCCATCTTCGGCCAGGTGGGCCCGAAGATGGGCTCGGTCGACCCCGGCTACGGCACGGCCTTCCTCGCGCGCGTGGTGGGCGAGAAGAAGGCGCGCGAGATCTGGTACCTGAACAAGCGCTACAGCGGCGCCGAGGCCGTGGCCATGGGCCTGGCCAACGTGTGCGTGCCGCACGAGCAGCTCGACGCCACCGTGCAGGAATGGGCCGAGACCATCTGCGAGCGCAGCCCCACGGCCATCGCGATCGCCAAGCGCAGCTTCAACATGGACACCGCCCACCAGGCGGGCATCGCCGGCATGGGCATGTACGCGCTCAAGCTCTACTACGACACCGACGAGTCCCGCGAGGGCGTGGCCGCGCTGAAGGAAAAGCGCAAGCCCGACTTCCGCAAGTACGCGAAGTGAGACCATGACGCCCAACCCCTATCTCCACGACGACCTGGTCGCGCTAGCCGGCCACGCACGGCGCTTTGCCACCGAGCGCGTGGCGCCCGGCTTCCAGGAGCGCGACCGCACCCGCGTGCTCGACCGCGCGCTGATGCGCGAGATGGGCGCGCTGGGCTTCATCGCGCCCGAGCTGCCCGAGGCCTGCGGCGGGCAGGGGCTGGGTTGTCTTGCAGCCGGGGTCATCCACGAGGAAGTCGCCCGCGCCGACCTCAGCCTGTCCTACATCAACCTGCTCGCCTCGCTCAACGGCCAGATCCTCGCCGACCATGGCAGCCCCGAGGTGGTCGGCCCCTGGCTGCGCCGGCTGGTGGCCGGCGAGGCACTGGTCGCGATCGCGCTCACCGAGCCGCGCGGCGGCTCGGATGCGGCCAACCTGCGGCTGCGCGTCGAGCGCATCGGCGACGAGTACCTGATCAACGGCGAGAAGACCTCCATCTCGGCGGCCGACCAGGCCGACGCCATCGTGGTGTTCGGGCGCACCGGCTCGGTCGAATCCGGCGCGCACGGCGTCACCGCGCTGCTGGTGCCCGGCGACGCGCGCGGTCTCACCCGCAGCCGCTTCGACTGCCACGGCCAGCGCGCCATCGGCCGCGGCTCGCTGTTCTTCGACGACGTGCGGGTGCCGGCCAGCCACCGGCTGGGCGACGAGAACCGCGGCTTCGTGCAGGTGATGCAGGGCTTCGACTACTCGCGCGCCCTCATCGGCCTGCAGGTGCTCGCCGTGGCCCGCGTCGCCCTCGAGGAGACCTGGGCCTGGGTGGCGCAGCGCGAGGCCTTCGGCAAGCCGCTGTCGGCCTTCCAGGGCGTGTCGCATCCGCTGGCCGACTTCGACACCCAGGTCGAGGCCGCGCGCCTGCTGTGCCTGCAGGCGCTATGGTTGAAGGACCACGGCCACGCGCACAGCGCCGAGGCCGCGATGTGCAAGTGGTGGGCGCCCAAGCTCGCCTACGACTGCATCCACCAGTGCCTGCTGATGCACGGCCACGCCGGCTACGACCGCGGCCTCATGGAGCAGCGGCTGCGCGATGTGCTCGGCTTTCAGATCGGCGACGGCACCGCGCAGATCATGAAGACCGTGATCGCCCGCACGCGCGCCGGCCGCAAGGCGGTGCCGGCCTGAGCCGCCATCCGCAGCCGCTCGCGTCAGCGCCATCGAGCCACCTGTCCCACGTCCATCGATCCGGGAGGAGACACCCCATGGATTTCGACGCCATCCTGCTTGCCCCGCGCCGCGCCGAGAGCATCGCCCGCGGCTGGTGGCACGACCGCACCCTCAACGACGATCTCGACGCCTGCGTCGCACAGTGCCCCGACAAGCTCGCGCTCACCGCGCTGCGGGTCGAGAGCGGCGAGCTGCGCCGCTTCACCTGGCGCGAGCTCGCGCGCATGGCCGACCGCATCGCCGTGGGCCTGGCGCGTCTGGGCGTGGGCCGCAACGATGTGGTGGCGATGCAGCTGCCCAACGGCTGGGAATTCACGGCGATGTACCTCGCCTGCTCGCGGATCGGCGCGGTGCTCAATCCGCTGATGCCGATCTTCCGCGAGCGCGAGCTTTCCTTCATGCTGCGCCACGGCGAGGCGAAGGTGCTCGTGGTGCCGAAGGTGTTTCGCGGCTTCGATCACGAGGCCATGGCCCGCGGCCTGCAGGCCGCGCTGCCCGCCCTCGAGCGGGTGGTGGTGGTGGGCGGGCAGGGCGCCGACAGCTTCGAGGCGCTGCTCAGCGGCCCCGCCTGGGAAGACGCGCCCGATGCCGCGCGCATCCTCACCGCCAACCGGCCCGGCCCCGACGACATCACGCAGCTGATCTACACCTCGGGCACCACCGGCGAGCCCAAGGGCGTGATGCACAGCGCCAACACCCTGATGGCCAACATCGTGCCCTACGCGCAGCGCCTCGCGCTCGGGGCGTCCGACGTGGTGCTGATGGCCTCGCCGATGGCCCACCAGACCGGCTTCATGTACGGCCTGATGATGCCGGTGATGCTGCGGGCGAGCTCGGTGCTGCAGGATGTCTGGGACCCGCGCCGCGCGATCGCGCTGATCCGCGACGAGGGCGTGAGCTTCACCATGGCCTCCACCCCCTTCCTCACCGACCTCACGCGCGTGGTCCAGGAAGACGGCACCGGCGTGCCCACGCTGCGCACCTTCCTGTGCGCAGGCGCTCCCATCCCCGGCCCGCTGGTCGAGCAGGCCCGGCGTGTGCTCGGCAGCAAGATCGTGTCGGCCTGGGGCATGAGCGAGAACGGCGCCGTCACGCTGATCCGGCTCGACGACGACGACGAGCGCGCCTTCACCACCGACGGCTGCGCGCTGCCGGGCATGGAGCTGAAGGTGGCCGACGAATCCGGCGCGGCGCTGCCGGCCGGCGCGATCGGCCGGCTGCTGGTGCGCGGCTGCTCGAACTTCGGCGGCTATCTGCGCCGGCCGCAATGGAACAACACCGACGCCGAGGGCTGGTTCGACACCGGCGACCTCGCGCGCATGGACGAGGCCGGCTACATCCGCATCAGCGGCCGAAGCAAGGACGTCATCATCCGCGGCGGCGAGAACATCCCGGTGGTCGAGATCGAGTCGCTGCTCTATCGGCACCCCGCGATCGCGCAGGTGGCGATCGTGGCCTATGCCGACGAGCGCCTGGGCGAGCGCGCCTGCGCGGTGGTGGTGCTCAAGCCGGGGCAGGGCCTGGATCTTGCCGGCATGGTCGCCTTCCTGAAGGAACAGAAGGTGGCACTGCAGTACATCCCCGAGCGCCTGGTGCTGCGCGAGGCGATGCCGGCGACGCCCTCGGGCAAGATCCAGAAGTTCCGCCTGCGCGAGATGCTGCGCGACGGATCGATCTGAAGAGGGCTACTCGCCGAACCCGGCCTCGCGTTGGTGGCGCACGGCGAGTATCTGCACCTCATCGAGGCCGCGCTGCAGCCTGTAGAGCGCCACGTAGCCGGTCTTGCCGCTGGAGATGACGAGTTCGCGCAGTTCGCCGCGCACCGGACGTCCGATCAGCGGGTGCTGCTCCAGGATGCGCGTGGCTTCGGCGATGCGATCGACGGCCGACCTCGCCAGCGGCGGATCGGTGGCGGCAAGGAAATCGAACAGGCGCTCGAGGTCGGCCAGCGCTCGCTCGCTGAAGCGGACCTTGGCCATGCGGTGGTCATGCCTTGGGTTTGCGCAGGCTGACAGGGCGTCGGGTGCGACGCCCCTCGGTGCGGCCAATCAGGTAGTCGACGACGTCGGCCGCGGCATACAGCGCGCCGCCGGCATCGACGTCACGCGCCGACTCCTCGGCCGCACGCACGAAGTCCGCGCGCGCCTCCGCCAGCGCTGCCTGGCGTTCGATCGCATCGACCATCCATGCGTGCGGCGTCTTGCCCGCCGAGCGTGCGAGCGGGACGATCCGCTGCTTGAGTTCGTCGGTCAGCTTGAGGGTGGTAGGCCCGGCCATGGCGCTCTCCTTGGGTATTACCAAGGTAACACCCTCGGGCAGGGTGTTCAAGTTCTCCGATTGCGCAGCAGCGCCGCGTTCACGCAGTTCTCGAGCCGGCCGCTGCGCAGGTAGCGCACCGCGGTGCGCGCCGAAAAGGCGCGGATGTCGCGCATGCTCTCGGGGGTGTAGAAGGCCGAGTGCGGCGTGACCAGCAGCCGGTGCCTGATCCACGGCTCGTTGCGCATCCAGGCGCCGATCAGCGGGCTGTCGGTCGAGGGCGGCTCCTGCGGCAGCACATCCAGCCCGGCGGCCAGCACCGTGCCGTCCTTCATCGCGTCGTGCAGCGCATCGATGTCGACGATGGGCCCGCGCGCGGTGTTCACCAGGATCATGCCGCGGCGCGCGGCGGCGAAGGCCTCGCGGCCGATCAGCTTGCGGGTGTCGTCGTTGAGCGGCGCGTGCACGCTGACGATGTCGCTCTGGCCCATCAGCTCGGCCAGCGAGTCGGCGCGGCGCACGCCGAGCGCGAGCTCGTGGCCGTTGGGCTGGTGCGGGTCGTAGAAGACCACGTCCATGTCGAAGGCCTTGGCGCGCAGCATCGCCGCCATGCCGATGCGGCCCGCGCCGACCACGCCGAAGGTGAGGCTTGCCATGCGGCGGCCGAAGGGGTTGAGCGCCGGCCGCCAGTTGCCTTTCAGGTCGGCGCGCAGGCTCTCGTCGTGGAAGGCGATGCTCTTGGTCAGCGTGAGCATCAGCGCGATCGCGTGGTCGGCCACCTCGCGCGTGCCGTAGTCGGGCGTGTTGCACACCGGGATGCCCAACTCGCTGAGCATCGCGAGCTCGACGTCGTCGAACCCCACCGCCGGCTTCACGTAGATGCGGCACTTCGTCATCTTCGGGATGTGTTTCGCGGGGATCGCCGGGCCCACCACCGCATCGGCGGCCGCCCACTGCGCATCGCTCACCTCGTCGAAGCCGCCGCAGAACACCGCCTGGAAGCCCTCGCCGATCGCGCCGAGTTCCGGCGCACGGTCATCGGGATAGGCGCGCGGCCACAGGATCGTCATCGTCATCGTTCGTGTCCTTCGCTGGGAAAGTTCGGGGCCGACTGTCCCGCGCCGCGCGCGGCGCGGTCAATCGCGCTCCCGGGTATCTGGAACGTGGCGCCGGTCCGGCTCCGCGCGCCGTGCCCGCCGGCCCGTACCATCGGCCGCATTCCCCGACGAACCCGAACAGGAGCCCACATGGCGCGCTACAACCCGGCGGCGGTGCTGCCCGGCGGACAACCCGGCCCCTGGGGCGACCCGGTGCCCATCCGCTACGACACCCGCGACGTGCTGCTCTACGCGGTGGGCATCGGCATCGAGGACCTGCGCTACACCTTCGAGAAGCACCCGGGTTTCGCGGTCTTCCCCACGTTCCCGATCCGCTGGGGCAGCGCTGGCGCGCCGATCGACCCGGCCGCGATCCCGCCCTCGCCCGGCCCGTTGAACATCGACGCCGAGCGCTACCTCGAGATGCTCGAGCCCCTGCCGCTCGCCGGCGAGGTGCGGGTGCGCTCGCGCGTGATCGGCGTGCATCCGCGCGGCAAGGGCAACGGCCTGGTCGAGTGCGAGAGCGAGGTCCTCGACGAGCAGGGTCGCGTCTGCGTGCGCATGGCCAACGGATCGTTCCGGCGCGGCGTCGAGCGCCTGGGCGACATCGAGCCCTTCGAGAGCCTCGGGCGCACCTGGTCGGCCAAGGTCGAGGTGCCCGCGCGCGCGCCCGACCACGAGACCTCGGCGCACATCGCCTCCAACCAGGCGCATGTCTACCGGCTCTCGGGCGACTACAACCCGCTGCACATCGACCCGGCGGCGGCGCGCTTCGGCGGCTTCGAGCGGCCCATTCTGCACGGCCTGTGCACCTTCGGGCACTGCGCGCAGATGCTGCTGGGCATGCTGTGCGAGGGCGACCCCGCGCGCTTCCGGCGCCTGAAGGTGCGCTTTTCCTCGCCGGTGTATCCGGGCGACACGCTGCGCGTGCTCGCCTGGCGCGAGGCGCCCGGGCGCGTGGTGTTCGAGGCCCGGGTGGGCGAGCAGGTGGTGGTCTCGAACGCCTGGTTCGAGCACGCCTGAGTCGATCCGGCTCAGCCCCCGCTGAGAAAGCGCCGGGGGTTGTCCACGAACAGCGTGCGGATGTGCGCTTCGGTGGCGCCCATCTCGCGCAGCTGCGGGATCACCTGGCGCTGCATGTAGAGGTACTGGTCGGGGTTGCCCCGGTAGTAGTCGTGGTGCTCGGGGATGGTGCCGTCGGGCTGCTCGTTGTGGATGTGGATGCAGATGCAGTCGTGCGACGGGCAAAGCCGGTCGACATAGCCCATCTCGATCAGCTTCATCATGGTGTTGGTGCGCTGGCGCGGGCTGACCAGCCGGCCCGGGTAGCGGTCCAGGCCCAGCCAGCAGCCCTGATCGAGGATCCACTGCAGATACTCGGTGTCGGTGGTGTCGTTCGAGTGGTCGATCTTCACGCGGGTGAGGTCCACCCCCTCCTCGCGCAGGATCTCGATCTGCCGGCGCGCGAGCTGCGTGCCGGGGTGCGAGTGCACCATGATCGACAGGCCGGTCTCGCGGTGCGCGCGCGCCACCGCGCGGGCCATGGTCTCGAGCGGCGGGGTCACGCCGTCGATGTCGGCGGCGCACTTGAGCAGCCCGGCCTTGATCCCGGTGCCGCGAAAGCCCTCCTCGACGTCGCGCACGAACTCGCGCGCCATCTGGTTGGGACCCACGCCGCGCAGAAAGCGCGGCACGTCGAGCCACCAGCCGGTCACGTTGACGATGTTCACCCCCGAGGCCTTGGAGACCGCCGCGAGCAGCGGCGCGTGGCGGCCGAGATCGAAGGTGGTGGCGTCGACGATGGTGTCGATGCCCGCCGCCTTGGCGCGCTTCAGCGATTCGATGGCGCGCGCCTCCGGGCCGCGGCCGAGCAGGTCGGGGTAGCTCTGATACAGGCCGCTGGCGGCCACGAGCACGTGCTCGTGGATCAGCGTGAAGCCGAGCGCCTCGGGCGCAACCGGCCCGAGTACGGTGTTGATCGTGCGGGCCGGCTGGCTCATGGTGGCGTCTGCGTTCAGGCGCGCATGTGGCTGCCGCCGCAGATCGTGATCGCCTGGCCGGTGATGTAGCCGCTCGCGCCCGAGGCGAGGAACACCGCCAGGCCCTTCAGGTCCTCGGCCTCGCCCAGGCGGCGCAGCGGAATCTGCTCGCGGGCACGCTTTTCGCCCGCGGGGTTGTCCCAGAGGGCTTGCGCGAAGTCGGTGCGGATCAGGCCCGGGCAGATCGCGTTGGCGCGGATGCCCTGCGGGCCGAGCTCGGCGGCGAGGTTGCGCACCAGGCTGATCAGCGCCATCTTCGAGATGCTGTAGGTGCCCAGCGTCAGCGAGGGGCCGAAGGCGCCCACGCTGGCGGTGAACATCATCGAGCCCGCGCCCTTGGCCGCCATGTCGGGGGCGACCATCTTGGCCAGCCACAGGTTCGAGCGCACGTTGGTGGCCATGATCTTGTCGTAGGCCTCGTCGCTGATCTCGAACATGCCGCCGTAGAACGGGTTGATGCCGGCGTTGCCCACCACGATGTCGATCGGGCCGAGCTTCTCGCGCGTGGCGTTCACCAGCGCCTGAAGCTGCTCCTTGTAGCCGGCGTTGCAGGCGAAGGCCAGCGCGCGGCCGGCGCCGCAGCTGGCATTGATCTCGTCGGCCACGGCCTGGCACTGGTCGAGCTTGCGGCTCGAGATCATCACGCGCGCGCCGTGCTCGGCGAGCGCCTGCGCCATCGCCTTGCCCATGCCCTTGGAGGCGCCGGTGAGCAGCGCCACCTTGCCGGTGAGGTCGAACAGCGAGGTCTGGACCATCTCGTCTCCTTGGTATCGTCGTTCAGGGGGTGAGCCGGATGATCGGCCGACGCGGCGGCGCTGTCCAATCGCCACGCCCGTCGGCTTTTCAATTGCCGCGCGGCTCGCCTCGCGCGGCGCCGCACGCCGTGCGCTAATCGGGGCCGGTCCGCGCGGCGCGGGCGACGGAGGCGGCGATGGGGCAGGGCGAAGCGGGAGTGGGGACGGGCGCGGTCGGCGAAGAGGCGGACAGGCCCGGCAGTGCGTCGGGGCCGCTGCCCCTCGAGGGCATCGTGGTGGTCGACGAGAGCGAGGGGCCGATGGCGGGGCTGACCACCCTGGTGCTGGCCGACTTCGGCGCACGCGTGATCAAGCTCGAGCGCCCGGGCGGCGACCCCTGGCGCGCGCAGGCCGGCGCCGCGCTGTGGCTGCGCGGCAAGCGCAGCGTGGTGGTTGCCGGCGACGAGCGCAGGCGCATCGACGCCCTCGCGCGCGCCGCCGACCTGTGGGTGCGCGGCCCGGCCGAGTGCCCCACGGGACTGGACGACGCGGCGCTGGCCGCGCTCAACCCGCGGCTGGTGATCGGCTGGGTGAGCGCCTTCGGTCGCACCGGCCCGTATGCCGGCTACCCGGCGAGCGAGGCGCTGGTGGCCGCGAAGGTGGGCCGCATGCTGCAGTTCCGGGGCGCGGTCTCGCGTCCGGGCCCGGTGTATTCGGCGCTGCAGGTGGCCACGCACGCGGCCTCGCAGGCGCTGCTCGCCGCGCTGCTTGCGGCCTTGCGCGCGCGCGATCGCGACGGCGTCGGTCAGGTGGTCGAGACCTCGCTGGCTCGCGGCCTGCTTGCCTACGAGATGAACAACGTGCTGGCCACTCAGGTCAACGCCATGCTGCGCGCGCGCGGCGAGCCCGAGCTGCCGGCGCCGCCCGACCCCATGACCGTGATGCCCACGCTCAACTACCACCCGGTGCGCGCGGCCGATGGCCGCTGGCTGCAGCTGGGCAACCTGCTGCCGCACCTGTTTCGCAGCTTCATCGAGGCGATCGGCCTGGCCGCCGAGATGGATACGCTGGGCGTCAGCGGCCCCACCGAGCAGTGGCCGGAGGCCGAGCGCGAGGCGCTGCGCACGCTGATCCTGGCCCGGCTGCAGGAGCGTGATGCCGACGCATGGCAGCGCCTCTTCGTCGCCGATGGCGGCGTGGCTTCGCATCCCTACCAGAGCACGCAGCAGGCGCTGGCCGATCCCGATCTCGTCGCCAATGGCCATGTGGTGCCCTTCGGCGAGGGCGGCTGCCAGCTCGGCCTGCTCGCGCGGCTCACCCGCACGCCGGGCAGGGTGGGCGAGCGCGTGCCAGCGGTGGGCGCAGACGAGGCCGAGGTGGTGGCGTGGCTGGCCGAGCGCGCCGGTGCGGCGGCTGGCCAGGCGCCTGCCGGACGGTCGGGTGCCGCTGCCGCGCCCGCCAGCCCGGCACCCGGCAGCGCCGCGCCCGCCAGCCCCGCGCCCGACGTGCCGCGCGCACCTGCCGTGCGCCGGCCACCGCCGCTGGCCGGCGTGACGGTGGTTGAGGCCGCAACCATCATCGCGGCGCCCTTCGGTGCCGCCATGCTCGCCGACATGGGCGCGCGCGTGATCAAGTTCGAGCCCCTGGACGGCGACCCCTTCCGCGGCATGCCGCCCGGGCTGGGCGCGGCCCGCGTGAACACCGGCAAGCAGAGCATCGCGCTCGATCTCAAGCGGCCGCGGGCCCGCGAGATCGCGCACCGCCTCATCGCCGGCGCCGACCTCTTCATCCACAACTACCGGCCCGGCGTGCCCGAGCGCCTCGGCCTGGACTGGGCCACGCTGTCGGCGATCAACCCGCGCCTGGTTCACCTGTCGGCCAACGGCTACGGGCCGGCCGGCCCGGGGGCGCTGCGGCCCTCCACCCATCCGATTCCGGGTGCCGCGCTGGGCGGGGTGCTGTGGCAGGTGGGTGGCGCGCCCGACGCCGGGCCGATGGACGAGGCCACGGTGCGCGAGACCGCGCGCCGCCTGATGCGCGCCAACGAGGTCAACCCCGACCCCAACACCTCGCTGGTGATCGCCTCGGCGGCCATGCTGGGCCTGGCGGCACGCGACCGGCTGGGCGTGGGGCAGGCGATCTTCGTCGACATGTTCGGCGCCAACGCGTGGGCCAACTTCGACGATGCGATCGCGTGGCCGGGCAAGCCGCCGCGGCCGATGCCCGATCGGGATGGCTACGGGCTGCATCCGTTGTGGCGGCTGTATCCCTGCGCGCAGGGCTGGGTGTTCCTGGCCATCGACAGCGCGCAGGCCTGGGAAGGGTTGCGCGCGCAACTGTCTGTCGAGTTCGCCGCCGAGCCTGCGCTGGCGCGCGACTACCCGGCAGCCTGCGCGGGGGGCGCCCCGGTCAGCGATGCGCTGGCGCGCGTGTTCGCGCACGCGCCGGCGGCGCAATGGGAGGCACGGCTCGCCGGCCGCGGCCTGGGCTGCGTGCAGGCCGATGCCGCCACGCCCGATGCCTTCTTCCTGGACGACCCGCAGGCGATCGATCAGGGCCTGTGCCTGTCGGCCGAGCACCCGCAGTGGGGTGCCTACTGCCGGCATGGCGCGCTCGCGGTGTTCGACGGCACGCCGGGTGTGTACCTCGGCACGGCGGCGCTGGGTGGCAGCACCGAGGCCTTGCTGGCCGAACTGGGCATGCCGGGCGCCGAGCACGCGGCGCTGCGCGAGGCGGGGGTGGTGGGCTGACGGCTAGCGCAGCAGCGTCATGCCCGCATGCCGGGCCGCTTGCTGATCGAAGGTCATGATTCTTTCGCAGCCTGCCGAATCGGCGATTCGCTCGATGAGGCAATCGACGAATTGGCCCTTGCCGGCTTCGAACATCCTGAGCGCCCGCAGGACCTGATCGGCGCGGTCCACGACGATCTGCCGCGAGCGCAAGAGAAGGTTGAGCGCCTGACCGATCTGATCTTTCGTCAGGTTGTAGCAGGAGCCCAGGACCCAGTACAGTTCGACGACGGACACCACCCCGACGAAGCCCGGGCGGTCGGCATCGAGGGCGTCGATCAGCGCCGTGGCCCTCGCCGATTGCCTGGGCTCGTCCTGCATGATGTAGCGGACGAGGACATTGGTGTCGAGGCCGATCATCGTGCCTCCGCGCCGCGGCTGGCGATGGCCTGGTTCATCTCGTCGATGCTCACGGTTCGGGCCGGCTTGCCGAACATGCCCTTGAGTTCCTGCACGTTGCGGGTCGCGGCCACGAACTCGTAGCGGCCCGGGGCAATCAGCACGAATTCCACCCGGTCTCCGGCATCGACCTTCAGGTCGTTGCGAACATCGACGGGGATGGTGATCTGGCCCTTGCTGGTCAGGGTGGCGGTCGGCATGATTTTCTCCTTTTCCTTACTTTAGAGTAAGGAGCTTTGCCGATCAACCCGCGCTCACTCCGGCTTGATGCCGGCCTCGCGCGCCACGTCCTTCCAGCGGGCGATCTCGGCGCGGATGAACTCGGCGGTTTCCTCGGGGCTGGTGGGCACCGGGGTGGCGCCCTGCCGGGCGAACTGCTCGCGCGTGCCCGGATCCTGAAGCACCTTCTCGATTGCCGCATGCAGGCGCTGCACGATCGCCGGCGGCGTGCCGGCCGGGACGACCAGCGCCTGCCAGGAGCTCACGTCGTAGTCGCGCCCCAGCGATTCCTGGACGCTGGGCAGCTCCGGCGCGCCCGGCGAGCGCTGGCGGGTGGTGACCGCCAGGCCGCGCACCTGCGGATAGAGCGAGGAGATCGGATCGAACAGCACATTGATCTGGCCGCCCATCAGGTCGGTGATGGCCGGTGCGCTGCCCTTGTAGGGCACGTGCAGCATGCGGGTGCCGTTGAGGGTGTTGAAGAGCTCGACCGCGAGCAGGATGGAGGTCCCGGCCGTGCCGAAGGTGAGTGCCCCGGGCGCGATTTCGCGAGCTTCACCAGTTCCGCCAGATTGTTCGCTGGCACCGAGGGATGCACCGCGATGACCAGCGGCTGGATCGCCAGCATGCTTACGGGCGTTAAGTCGCGCAGCGGGTCGTAGGGCAGCTTCGCGAACAGCGCCGCATTGGTGCCCAGGGTCGAGATGTTGCCGAGCAGCAGCGTGTGGCCAGCCGTGACGCGACCGTGCGGGCCACGATGGCGGTCACGCCTCCCGCGGGGAAGGGCGCGATCAGGGTGATGGTGCGCGAGGGCCAGGCTCTCTGGGCGAGCGCGCCCGTCGAGGCCAGTGTGAGCGCGAGGGTCGCGAGGCCGCGGCGCATCCATGAGGTTATCGTCGTCTCCCGGGGTCGGCCATCGAGGATCATCGACCGAAGCTTCGTGTAGGATATACCTTCGGCAATGTATATCTAAAGGGCAAGCATGCAAGTCGCCAAGTGGGGCAACAGCCTTGCGGTTCGCCTTCCCGCGTCCGTGGTCGAAGCGCTCGATCTCAAGCCGGGCGACGACATCGAGATTCACATCCAGGGCGAACGCAGTTTCGCGATCGAGAAGGCTCCCGGCCAGCGCGAACTGCTCGCCCGCCTGCGCAAGTACCGGGGCCGCCTGCCCGCCGACTTCCGATTCGATCGGCTCGAAGCCCATGAGCGGGGGTGAGGACTTCTTCGACACCAACCTGATCGTCTACCTCCTGTCGGCGGATGAGGCCAGGGCCGACCGCGCGGAGGATCTCATCGCTCGAGGGGGTGTCATCAGTGTCCAGGTCCTGAACGAGTTCGTCGCTGTCGCGACGCGCAAGCTGCGCATGCCCTGGCGCGAAATCCACGACGTCCTCACCCAGCTGCGTTCGGTCTGCGAGGTCGTCCCGATCACGGTCGAAACCCATGAGCGCGCTCTGCGCCTGGCCGAGCGCCATGGGCTGTCGGTCTACGGTGCCCTCATCGTGTCGGCCGCGTTGCTGTCGGGCTGCAGGACGCTGCATACGGAGGACCTTCAGCATGGCCTCGTCATCGACAGGCAGCTGACGATTCGAAACCCGTTCCGCGCACCCTGACCCGACCGCGGCCGCCGCTTCAGATCTCCGCCGGCTTCGCGTTCATGCCCATGTTGGGCTGGGCGCGGGCCACCAGGTCGGTGAGCAGCGCGCCCACCTCGCGTGGGTCGGCCACCTGCGGCGTGCTCGGGCCCAAACGCCAGCCTTCCATCACGCCGAAGCTGCCGCCGCCGGCGTCGATCACGCGGGCGGTCACCTGGCTGCTCTCGCGGCTGGCCAGCCACACGACGATGGGCGCGATCCACTTCGGGTCGCGCAGCTCGATCTCCTCGTCGGTCTGCGCGCGCAGGTCGGCGGTCATGCGGGTGTAGGCGTGCGGCGAGATCGCGTTGACGGTCACGTCGTAGCGGCGCAGCTCGCGCGCGGCGATGACGGTCATGGCGGCGATGCCGGCCTTGGCCGCGCCGTAGTTGGCCTGACCCACGTTGCCGAACACGCCCGACACCGAGGTGGTGTTGATCACGCGGCCGGCAAGGCTGGTGTCGCCGGCCTTGTGGCGGTTCTTCCAGTGGTTGGCGGCGTGGTGCATGGGCGCGAAGGTGCCCTTCAGGTGCACGGCGATCACCGCGTCCCACTCCTCCTCGGTCATGTTGGTGAGCATGCGGTCGCGCAGGATGCCGGCGTTGTTGACCAGCACGTCGAGCCGGCCCCAGGTGTCCACCGCCTGCTCGATCATGCGGCCGGCCGCTTTCCAGTCGGCGCAGCTCTCGCGGTTGGCCACCGCCTCGCCGCCGGCGGCGCGGATCTCGCGCACCACCGCTTCGGCCGGCGGCTCCTCGTCCTGGCCGGGCGTGCCGTCGCGGGCGCCGCCGAGGTCGTTGACGACGACGCGCGCGCCGTGGGCGGCGAGCATCAGCGCGTACTGCCGGCCGATGCCGCGGCCGGCGCCGGTCACGATGGCCACGCGGCCTTCGCACAGTCTCTGGGTCATGTCGGAACCTGTCTTGTCGGGTTGGAGTAGGGCGCCCGTGCGGGGGCTGCGCGCCTGCGCGGCTGCCGGGGCGCCCCGCGGACGCGCCGATTATGGTCAGCCGCGCGGCGCGGGGCCAATCCGCGTTCGCGGGCTTTCGGACCCGATGGCATCGGGGTCGCGGCTTGCGTCGCGCCCGCTTCGTCTACCATCGACTCGGTTTCCACCCCGGGTGCGCGTCATGGAATTCGACTTCTCCTCCGACCAGAAGCAGCTCAAGGAACAGGTGCGCCGCTTCCTCGCCGATCGTTGCGACCGCAACGCCGTGCGCGCGGTGCTCGACGGACCGCAGTCGCACGACGCCGCGCTGTGGCGCGCGCTGGGCGAGCTCGGCTACCTGGGCGCCGCCATCCCCGAGGCCTACGGCGGCCTGGGCGCGGGCTACCTCGAGGCCTGCGTGGTTG
>Ga0315904_10006803_pt1 | contig 15516 bp, 3 predicted proteins | sample LakEriMetagenome_6_FD_203529 | JGI IMG/M metagenome (GOLD analysis project Ga0315904, IMG submission 203529) | Freshwater fungal communities from buoy surface, Lake Erie, Ohio, United States - Buoy 12 MA120 | ecosystem: Environmental > Aquatic > Freshwater > Lake | place: USA: Lake Erie, Ohio... | reverse complement strand
CAAGGAGAACGCTATTGGCGTAGATTTTGGTCAGCACCTCCAAATCCCGCTGCGACTGGATCTCCAGAATTGCCCGGCTATTGGGGCTGAACTGCACCACCTGCTGGCGTGTGTACGGCGTTGCGAACTCTTCAGCTTGCTCCCAGTCGGACAGGCTGCGACGCATGAATGCGGTCTGGATTGTCTGTGTCTGGCCTCCTTTGGCGACAATCACTGGGTTGAACTTGAAGGAACGATGTATGTCGAAAATGCCGTTGCGGTTCTCAAAGCCGAATATCCATTCCCATCGGCACTGATCCAGAAACAGGCTTCGTATTTCGACTGAACCAAAGTCGCTGTAAATACCAGATGGAACGATCAAGCCGAGTCTTCCTTGATCGGCCAGCAAGGCATGGCACTGTTCCACGAATAATTTGTAAGTATACGGTTTGCCTCCGCCTTGAAAGCGAAAGCTATGATTCATATCCGCGAAACCAGTAGACTCTTCTCGCTTCTGCTTCCAGCGGGCATGGCGACGGTGGGAGCTTGCAGTGCTGTTTCGGCCTCGGTCTCCCAGATTGAGTTCAAAGGACTCTCGTCCCTGTGCATCTGTTTCCTTGCGGTCGCCGTATGGAAATCCTGCGCGTTTTGTCCACTCGGCAATCGCCTTATATGATGCATTGTAAAGCAGCCACTCGCGTTCGATTGCTGCGTCGTCTTGAAAAAAATCCCGTTGTTTTTGCAATGCCTCCTGTTTGCTGTAGCTACGGTACAAGGGATCAATAGCCGAGAAGAACTCTTTGCTATTGGGCTGTAGAGTTTCCCACGGAGGATTTCCAAGACACGCGTCAAAGCCGCTTGACGACCGGCAAAAGACATCAGGAAACTCCAGCTCCCAATGAAAGAACCGTTGCCGAGTCGCAATCTCGCGTACGATTGTGCGGCTCACACTATCGACTTGTCCCGAGGCAAATTCGGTTGGCAGCGGTGCGTGCTCTAGTTGATCTGCTGGCCAGAACCAAAGTGCGCACCATAAGTCGAATGCGGCTTTAAGATCTTGAAACTCTGGATTTGATGCTAGGGCCTCGTAACGCGTTGATCGTTCGTTGACTTGGTTGATGCCCAAGGCATGTATTTCAGCAATTGCCGCCTCTGCGTTGTCATGAGTTCGGCCAATTTTCGTCAGATCGATGTAGTAATTGAGCGTGCCACCATCAATGAAATTTATGAGGTCAGACTTGACGCGCGCCTTGAAGTTCTTGATTGCTCGGGTCCAGCCTTCCCTCGGATAGTGAACTCCGTTGCTGTGGTTCCTGTCTCCGCCTTCCCGTTCCCAGGCCATCACCGGATAGTGCAGAAACTGATCGAACCACGCCCCGACTAGGCTGTTCCCGCACTTGATCTTGTGGTTGAGGAACGTCAGAGGCAAAGAGCGGTCCATCGTTTCGATCCACAACGATAGCCGACAAAGCTCGACCGCCAGCGGATCCAGGTCGACTCCGTAGATGCAGCGTTCGACCACATAGCGGCGAAGAACTGCCCGTGTCCTGGGTTCGAATTCGTCATCTTCGGGACGGCAGGGGAGCGCCTCCCCGGAAAGCATCTGCTGCGAAGGTTCGTCACGAATCAGCTCCAGCACCGTCCGACCGCCGTGCTCCCGGATTCGGTCATGAACGATCAGCGATTCATAGAGGGAGTTCGTCAGGAAACGGAGGGCGGAAAGCGGGAAAGACCCGGAGCCGCAGGCTGGGTCGCATACTTTGAGCCGCAAGATGTCTTCGGGCTTCCTGGGCTTCCATCCGTCCGCCGAGGCGTTCGTGTCGGGCTGGCCATCAACGCCAGCGGGTGGATCGTAGGCCAACGGCCTTAGAGTGCGATGAACGGTCGGTATTGCCAATTGCGGGCGAGTGTAGAACGTGCCCGATCCTTTTCGCGTACCGCCCCAGCGGACCAGGTACCATTCTCCCGGCAGAACCACTTTGACGATCAGTTGGCGAGCCTTGGTGGCGAGGGACCGTTCGTACTGCATCTGGGCTTCGGGACCCTGTCTGCCGCGTGGCCTGGCAACCAAATTGCCGACGCGGCAGGCGCGTATCGCCCATTCCTCGGCTTGCTGACGCAGCGATAGCCGGGGATCGTAGGCCGCAGATACGGCAGCAGGTTCTTCGGCTACTGCTTCGGCGTACTCCTCTGCTTCCTCGTCTCCGAATACTGACTCGTCAGCCTGATCTTCCGGCGTTTCCTCTTCGGCAGTCTCCTCCTCGGAGTCATCGCCTTCGGCTTCCTCTTCTTCGCCGGAAGATGTGTCCTTCATTTTTTCGAGCAGGTTCCTGATCGCCCGATCGTCCATAGCCAGCAGGGTGGTGAGCGGCAGGGCGGGCTGGTTGCCGACGGCCAGGAAGACAATCGGCTGGTTCTCTGCGGCACATCGCAATTCGAAATCAAGAAGTCCTTCGTACAGGATGCCGATGTATTCGCTGTCGAGCGTCGAGAAATCGACCGGAGCGGGGACCAGCATGCTGGTGCGTCCCTGCCGGATCTTGACTTTGGTGCGTGTCAACAGATCGAGTATCTGCTGGACCTGGTAGTCGGTCATGACGAGCGCCTGGTGTTCGCCGAACGTAGCGGTTTCGAACAGGTGCAAGGCACGCTTCATACCGTCAGCATCGTCGGGCCGGCCGGGTGCGAAGAGTTCGCCGCCGTAGGCGGGAATCGGAAGAGCAGCGTGGCTGGAGCCCTCATGGATCAGACGGAAAAGGGCAAGGACGCGTGGATAGGCTCCAACGCCAGTGAACAGTTTGTAGTTGCTGATCCGTTCCAGTTGCTCGCGCAGGCCCTGGAGGCTGTAGACGCCATGAAACACCGGGTTGTCCCTGGCCAGCAAACCTTCGCGGCTTTCGGCGAACAGCACGACGACCAGCCGCATGATCATGCGCACTGCGGCGCGATAGATGTCTTGCGGCGCGAGACTTTCGATGTGTTCCTTGAGCGCCGGCGTGTGAGCCTGGATCAATAGCTCGGCCGCCTGTCGGACTCGCTCGCCGAGGATCTGGGAGAGATCAGCCTGTCCCTTTCGGCTGTTGTTGACCGCAGTCAACAGGGGACTGGCTTCACCTTCCTTTGGCGGTGTCCAGAGGTCGGGGTCGAGAAGAGCGCGAAAACCGCTCAGTTCGGGCGCGGCGCGGCCTTCGGCGAACCAGCTGTCGAGATCCCACTGGCAGAATGCGTCGTAGTCGAGACCGGCAAACACCAATCGCCATTCCTGCCCATTGGTGACCAGCGCCAGTTGCTCCCTACCTTGTCGCAACCAGCCGAGTACCTGGCTGATGACGCGTCGGCTCTTGCCCGTGCCAAGACGACTCTGGTCGTCGATGAAGACGGGCAGCATCGCACCGTTCTTTCCGATCCAAAGATGCCTTGGCCGCACCGACTCACCGGTGATTGCTTTTCGGGTCCACTCAGTCCGGACCTCTGGGCCGCGATACCATTCTCCGCGCGGGCGGGCGAAGCCGCAGATCGATTCCAGGATGAATGCGACGAACTGGCTACGATGCTCCGTCCGATCGTCCTGAAACTGCGTCATTCGACGCCGCAGACGGTCTTCGTTGAAACTGCCCAGCGCGGGCGGATCCGTCGATACCAGCGCCGTCAGGCGTGGCGTATCCAGAAGGAGCCCGCCGTGCCGAAGGTTGCTCCACCAGCTGAATCGTTCCTGGTTCATCGATCACCTCCCTTGGCGATCGGAAACCGTACTTCGATCGCGACCGGGAACACCTGCGCGTCGCCCTGGAGTGTGAATCGCTTTGGCAGCAGAAGGTTGATAACCCGCTCTCGCTCCCGCGCCAGCTGATCTCTCACTTCCTCATAGTGCACCCGTCGCCGCTCCAACTCTTCCTTCTTGATTTCCAGCGAGCGGTCGAGCTCATCAAGAGTGGCCTGGTTCTCAAACAACCAGCCTTGCAGCCGTTCGCGTCGGAGGGCCGCAATCTCGCGTTCCAGCTTGGCCAGCGAGTTTTCGGCAATGAGAGTGGATACTTCGCCCTGGCGGCTCTGATAGCGATCGAGCTCTTCCTGTTTGGCTTGCCTGCCGTCGATGTCAAGCTGGTCGCGAAGTCGCTTGGTAAGCTCGGTTCTGGCGCCGGTCACCACCTTGCGAAGATCGGTCTGGAGATCGCCGATCAGGTCTCTTGCGCGTTCGATATGGACCGGGTCGCAGCATGGGGTTGTTGCACGCATATTGGCGGAGGGGAGATGAGGCAGGGGCGGCCCCAGTTCGCCTTGGACGACTGGGAACCGCAGTGACTGGATCCAGTGGTGGAACGTTTCCCGCAGTTCGTTGACCGCCAGTTCCTCCAGATGCAGCACCACGACCGCTTCCGTACCCGGTGGTACCTCACCCATACGCACAGTCCACCGCGATACCGCCTGCGGTCCAGGAAAGCGGCGTCGGGTGAGCCAGTTGATTGCCTTGCCCATCAGCGGATGGCTGAGGTGAATCATCTGGGTGTCGATACGCGGACGAAAGATCGGACGGTCGCCGACCAACTCCATGAACGGATCAGCACTGAATGCCAGAAAGGGGACTGGACCGAGACCGCCGCCCGCAGCGTTTCGGCGCACCGCCACGTCGATCGTGTCGCTCCAGCCAGCAAGCGACGGTTGAACGATACGGCAACGCAGGGAGTCGTCCAGCGGAGTCAACTGAGGACGACCGGCATGGATCGACATGGCGGCATCGAGAGTATCATGTGTGGCGTTATGATCCAGATCCAGCTCTTTCGCCAGCGCCTCCAGAGCGGCTGCAGCATCCTGGTCCTGGGACGGAACGATGCGATCATCGGCAGTCATGGAGGACGCACCCTGAACCGACGCGATCTGCTTGTCGAGTTGTTTCCGGACCGCCTCCACATCCTCGCCCTCGATCAGGCAGCGATGAGTCGCTTCGTCGAAAAGCTCACCGGTCGCCCCTAGATCTTCCCGAATCTTGTCGACCTTCTCGATCAGATAGCTTATGAATCTGATATCGGCGTCTTCTTCGCTGGCAAAGTGGTGAATAAGAACATCGCGAGCCTGTCCATGCCGATCCAGGCGACCGTTGCGCTGTTCGAGGCGCGAGGGATTCCATGGGCAGTCGTAGTGCAGCATGTAGCGAGCACTCGCCTGCAGGTTGAGGCCTTCGGAAGCGGCGTCTGTCGCCAGAAGAAGTCGAACCTCGGAGTCCGGGTCGTTGAATCTCTCCTTGACCTCCTCGCGCTGTGGATCATCCATCCCGCCAAACAGCGAGAGGAACCTCTCTTCCCCTCCGGCGAATTCAGCACGCAGTCGGCGCAGCAGATAATCGAGCGTCGTCTTGTACTCCGTGAAGACGACCAATCGCTCATCCGTCCTCCAGGTGCCATTTTGCTGCAGTAGTTTCCGGATCAATCCGCAGAGTGATTCGAATCGCGCGTCTTCGCGGGGGTCCTGTTCGGTGATGCGGCTTGAGGTCAGGTCGATGCCAAGTTGACGGATTGCGTCATCGATGGCACCGATTTCGGAAGCGAGATGGTCGGCGAAGGCCTTGATCCACGATCCGATGATTGTGGATGCGGTGGATTGCCGCTGCTCGGATTCACGGTCATCGGCGGTTTCGTCAGCGACGTTTTTCCGGGCCGCGATCACGTCGCTTTCGTCGGCAGTATCATCCTCCTGCAGCCCAAGCTTGCACCGCCGCCACGACTCGGCAAAGGTGGTGGGGCCGCTCAATAGCCGTTTGCCGAGAATCTCGATGGCGAAGGTGCCCGCAATACGGCTCTTCCTCGACCCGCCGGCAATTTTAGCCCGCACCTTGGTTCGGAAATCGCCGAAGGCCTGAATGACCGCCTTTTCCTGCTTTGTGAATTGCAGGAGGACCGCCTGAGGCGGCTTTCGGTTACAGAATCTTGGTGGATTCGTGCGCTCGTTGATTTCTCGTTTCAGGCGTCGCACGACAACCTGGCGGACGCGGTCCTTCTCAGCCGGTTTGAGTTCGTCGGTGCGGGTGAAGCGGACCGGATCAAGCAGCTCCAGCAATCCGGAGAAACACCTCGTATGGCCATTGTGGGGCGTCGCCGTCAGGAACAGTCGATGCTCAAAGTGCGGTACGATCGTGCGCAATGTCTTGCACAGATCGCTGTCATCTCCGAAAGGCGAGGGCATCAGGTTGTGAGCTTCGTCAACGATCAGCAGGTCCCATGGCAAGGCAGGTGAGCCTTCGGGAGTTCGGCAGGCGCTCAGGAATTGCTCGAGCACATCCGGCTGGCGCAGATAGTAATAGGAGGAGATGATTCGCGAGCAGGACCGCCAGGGATTGGCGTCGATGCCGATGGTGCGTTTCAGTTTCTGAGTGGAATCGCGGTCGACCAAGTCGAAGGGGAGCGAGAATTTCGACCACAGCTCGTCGCGCCACTGAACCCTGAGGGATGCCGGAGTCAGGATCAGGACTCGCTGAATCCGTCGTCGGATCAGCAGTTCGCTGAGGATCAATCCTGCCTCGATCGTCTTTCCCAGCCCGACATCATCGGCGATCAGCAGGTTGATACGGGGCATGGCGAGGGCTTTGAGGAGCGGCACCATCTGGTAGTCTTCGACCTGGACGGCTCCGTGGAACGGCGATGAGACTGGCATGCGCGACACCGGCCCAGCGGCGTCAGGATCGAGGTAAGGCAGAATTGCGCTCCATCGAGCGGCTCGCACCAGGGCATCAAAATCGTCAGACGGCATGGGCGGGTCGGAAGCGCGCGGCAGTTCGTTGGGTTCCAAAAGTTGCCTTGCAGGCTCCAGTTCCCACAGCACTTCCTCGGTCTCGGGGCGATGTTCGTCCTTATAATCGAGTCGCACTAGATGCAGGACCCCGTGATCTCCTTGGAAAGGTTTCACTTCACTGATGACGGCGCGACGTTTTCGGATGATGGCAAGCATGCCCACCCTGGGAATCCGCTGAGTTTCCGATATGGCGTTTGCCATAGGCAATCTCTTTCGAATGTCCTGTGAACAGGAGGTTCAGCAAGTGTTGGTGAGTATCGCAGTGCTGACGGGGAGCAACCGCCCGGACGATTGAAGCAGGTGCCAATCAGCGATCGGAATGGGACTCGACTGAAACTTCCTGTGGCCTCGGCATGACCGGAATGGCTGGATTGGGCTGCCGGGTCGTCGCCATGGGATAGGATTGGCTGGCCAGCGATACCAGTCGGGTGAAACCCGAGTATCACAAAACCATACCAGCCCCCGGCATCATTGCCAACAAGAAGCAGCGGCTTTTTCCTGTGTTACCGGGAGTCGGATGACGGATGAAGTGATCGAAGGGCTTGGTATTTCCTCTGGTGGAGGGAATTCCGTTGGAAGCATTGAAAGAGGGAAACAACCATCCTGGTGGGCAATCCGCTATTCCTACTGTTTTGTTCGCGAGAACCGCTCGCCTCCCAAACACCGGCGACCAGTTCACGATCCAGATTTCCAGAAGAAGACGCAGGCTTCTTCCACCTATCCCCCGTAGCCACCGCTGCCAAGCGGTGGACGCTTGGCAATGACCTTCCCTTCTCAAGTACCTCCCATCATCCGGTCACTAGAGCATCCGTTTTTTCCGCCTCCCCGTAGCCACCGCTGCCAAGCGGTGGACGCTTGGCAATGCCCTTCCCTTCTCAAGTGCCTCCCATCATCCCACCCACTAGAGCATCCGCTTTTTCCGCCTCCCCGTAGCCACCGCTGCCAAGCGGTGGTCGGTTGGCAATGCCCTTCCCTTCTCAAGTACCTCCGATCATCCCGCTCACTAGAGCATCCGCTTTTTCCGCCTCCCCGTAGCCACCGCTACCAAGCGGTGGACGGTTGGCAATGCCCTTCCCTTCTCAATTAGCTCCGATCATCCCGCTCACCAGAGCATCCGCTTTTTCCGCCTCCCGGTAGCCACCGCTGCAAGGAGGTTGACTCTTCCTTTTGAGTTCCATCAACCCCCTGAATCTTCAATCCAAGCGTAAATGGAAGGTCAACTAGGCCGATTGATTGCGTTGCCCCAACGAGCCAGTTCTAATTGGTGGTCTGCCCCCTCTTTCCTGCTATCTGCCAAAAGGTCGTTTCTATGGGCACGATTTCGCAACTCGAGAAGTGGATCAATGAATTCAATTCGGAGGCGACAGTCCAGAAATACGTCCAGAACGTCTCTCCGCGGTTCGATCAGAACAATCGACAATGCCCCTTGATCGACGATTTTCTGAGCGACAGGTCAGTTGCGACTTGTGCCGTTCGGCGATTGATCGGCAATCCTTTCAGCGATCCTGCGGTCCCAGCGGATTCCGATGTCCTTTCCAAAGCAAAACAGCAGCATGAAAAGCTGCTCTGGCCGGTCGAACTGCGATTGAAAACGCTGGCGGCAATTGAGCATGCGACCACTGCAATTGACGATGGCAGTTGTTGGACCGATTTGCTGAATGATTACCAAACATTTTTCAGAACTTTTGATTTTGAAATACCGCACGGGTCTGTCACACCTCGCCAAACGGCTGCCTTGCTGGCTCTACAAGCCGAAGACTCGAGAGGACGTACCCATGAGATCGCCAGAACTCTCGAGAGGGTGTTATACACGGAAAACACGCAGCCAGCCGACCCAGCCAAGGCGTTCCTCGTCGACACGGTCGCTCACCTCCTGCAGGTGGATCATCACTGTAAGATTTGGCCGACACCCAGCCACTCTCAAGAATTGAATATGCAATACTTCCCACCCGGAGTGACCTGGGTAGTGCTGGGAAGTGAGAGGGCGATTCAGTTTCTTGAGGACGAACCTAACAAGGTAGGAACTTACGGAATACTCGCTCGTCTCCAACTGGAACGCATCTACGCCCCAGAGCAAAGAGATGTCGTCGGCACCATCTACCCTCACCCGCTTATGGCATGGTCGACGCCTCTGCATCCATCCTTCCAAGATGGAATCAGAGATGCATTCCTCGCTACCCATCAGTCTGATTCCACTCGCTACGACATCCGCTGGCATCTGCAGCCGGTCTCTGTCTCTGACAATTTCCGATCCAAATTTGCGGAATTGCTGATGAAGTCGGGATGGGTCGGTAACAGCCAGACCACTGCGTTCGCTGCAGCGATCCATTCCCTGAGACGCAATGTCCCCTTGAGGGCCGATGCAGTGGCCTCAGCCAGCTTCAAGGCGACACTCTCGATGAGCCTGGATCAGGAACTGGATACGGTGCAGCGGATCGAAGAAAAGACAACTGCCCAACGAAGTAAACCAATGACGGACCAGGACAATCAGGATCTGGACAAAATCCTGTCGCAGTCAACGTGTAAGAAACCCGTCATTGAGGAGCGGGTGCAAGAGCTGGTCGTGGCCAGTACCCAGACCCATAAACTGCTTAAACCAAGCATGAAGCTGTTCTGTTGCAGTCGGTTCGTCGATGCTTTCGAACGGCTGAGCATGTTCGAGCGATGGAGCCGTGAGCATGCCGATCGAGTGACCAGCAACTGGAACTCCAAGATCCAGGACATGAACGATGACGATCGACTCGATCTCTTCCAGTGGCCCCAATTGGAATGGTTGAAACGTAAACGGGATTCCGGGGGAGGGCGTGCATGGATAGGCAAGAAAGTGAAGGGAGTGGACGCGCAGCAACTGGCCAGTATTCAGAGGGTACTCAGTGAAACCTGCAAACAACTGGTGATTCATGACGGTGCGGGCGCTGGGAAGACGGTCCTATCGCAGAAGATGGAGCAGCTTTTCACTGACGAGGCAGAATTCCAGAAGTTCTTTCCGGGCAAGCCTCGCCCCATGGTGGTGCGTTGGACCAAACATACGTTTCCGACATTGAAAGAAGAGTCGAAGAAAGAAGAGTCGAAGCTGGAAGATCTGCTGATGGCAGATTCGGTGATCCGTTCGGTCTGCGAAAAGAAGAAAGCTCGGCGGAGTTGGATACGAAATGCCATGGAGCTTGGAAGAGTTCTCATCATCGTCGACGGACTGGACGAGCTATCAGACCAGCAGCGGGAAATACTGGCCAACTTGTTTACTCGGCTTCCCCAATCCCATAAGGAGACACCTGAGACACAGCGACAGTCCAAGGTTCGATGGATTGTTCTGGGCCGCCCCAATACCATCCGAATCGAACGTCGACAGAACCAAAGCAGTTCCAACTGGCTGCAGGACAGCCATTTCCTACGAGTTCGACTGCGACTTTTCAACCATAAACAGCGCGATAATTATTTCCACATGGCACTTGGGAAACTGGCTGATTCACATGAATCCGTCCCGATAAAGGGCAGCCATGCAGAACCTCCACAATGGAATTGGAAGCAGTGGCGTAGGATGGTGCAGCGGGTCCGAGGAGCGAACCAGCAGAAGATCCTCGGCCTTCCTGCAACGCTGCGGGAGATGCTGCGACTGATCGAGATCCATCTGAGCAGCCCCCGATCTGCCGAACCATGGCCGAAATTTCGATCGCTTCCCGATCTCTTTCTGAAAACGTCGATTCCACTACTCGAGAGGAATCTTGAAAAAGTACAGTTCCTGACATCTGGCATACCAGGGCCCAAGGAGCCTGAAGATCAGCGGAGAGTAATCGAACTTGCCATTTGCTCAGTGGCATTCGAGATGTGGAAAGGAAGTCATTGGGGTTTCACAAAACCGACGGGTAACCAAACACACAAGAGCGTGGTCGAGCAGATCGAAAATCAAGCAGGAAAAAGGTTTGTTCGCTGCTATCAGACGATGAAGCCGCTGGAAGGCGACCAGACCTGTTTGAATTACTGGAAATGGGGGTACCAAAGAGCCAGGCAGATCGTCCTGAACTATTTTTCAAAGGATGATTCGGAAAAGGCCACCAGTCTCAGCTTCCGAAATCGCAAGGTTCACGAACAGTATGTCGCGAGGTTTTTGACTCGGTACGCGACACCCGAAGACTACGAGGAACTGAGCGACCATGTCGGGAATCCGCAATGGGAGATTCTTTGGGACCTGGTGATCACCACCCCTTTGGAGCAAGTGGTTGACGGTTGCGATGTAGAGGGTGCGGAACCGAAGAGGTTCTCGAGTGCGCTGGAGTGGCTTTTTCATCGCCCGACAAATTCGGACTGGTGTCGCCCGACTGCGCTGATGTGGCAGGCAGACCAGCAGTGCCGACGCTTGCTGAGAAGCGATACAGCACATTTCGAAGCGACCAGACGGAAGTTTCGCGAGATTCTGCATAGACAGTTCCTGGCGATCCTGTACCAGGGCACGGACTCAGTTCAGAAGCAGATTGCTGCGTCGCTGATCGATCCTGATACGTACCAGATCCTCGGTAAGGATAGCGGGTCGAGCTTGCCGTTCGATAACGGTGAGTTCCTGATGGGCGGAGACGATCCGTACATACAACGGGAGCTGATAAGAGACAAGGTGCATGTAACACTTAGCCGCTTTGGCATGCAGAAACTGCTGATCTCGAACGCTCAATTTCAGCTTTTTGATTCAAATATGATTAGTGGGGATGACATGAGTTTGATCAGTGAGAATGACAGGAGCCGATTTGCGGCGCCTAAACAGCCTGCGGTGTTCGTTTCTTGGTTTGATGCTTACTGGTTCAGTCGGTTCATAGGAGAGGTGGAAGTGAATGGGGGCAAGTACCGAGTGACTCTGCCTACCGAAGCCCAGTGGGAGTACTCAGCGAGAGCGGGTTGTGATGGAGACTACTTCTACGCAGGGAGGGATGAAAATGACAGTTCTAAGGGCTATTTTGAAGTAAATAAGGAGTCATTGCCCCACTACGCACATTTCGGCCAGGACTGGTCGTCGGGTTCTACAGTACGCGTCGATTCCAAGCTACCGAACCTCTGGGGTCTCCGGATGGCTGGGAATCTTACTCAGTGGACTTTGGATGGTTGGCAGGACGAGCTTCGCGGCGGTAAAGATCCTCTGGCAACTGGGGGATTGGGCTCGTTCCGCGTGGGCCGTGGCGGCGGTTGGGGCCTCGGGGCCGCGGATTGTCGGTCGGCGCTCCGGGACGGGGTCGGCCCGTGGGGCCGCTACGGCGGCTACGGCTTTCGTGTTGCCCTGAGTCCATCGGGAATCCCCAAGACTGCGGAGCAGCAGTCAGGCATCAGGATCGAATAGCGCGACCGCCGGCGAAGCGAGCGAGGGACGAGCGAAGCCGCGGCGGTCGAGGCGAACTTGCGGGTTGTATTGGATGTTGAATCTTTTCCGCTCACGCCGCGATTCAATACCATTCAATCACATTCCAGAGCGGCCAGGAAAATCGTTCTGCACCGTTGCGTTCCGACTCCATTTCTCTCTAAATTCTTATCTTCCAGAAGACTGTCATATTGATAGATTCGAGGGAGATTACTTCATGCGCGATGAATGGTCCGATCCGTTTCAGACGATAGCCGAGCAAGTTCGTCTTGATTGGTACCTGGGACCCAATCTGAGCTGGGAGATACCTCGCCGCAGCAGCGCCGATGGACGGGAAATCCTCTGGGAAATTAAAAGGATTGATGGTGCTCCGGACGCCCAGTTGATCCAAGCGCTGAAGGGCATGGTGGAACGTCGACAGCACCTAGTGGTCCTCGATCAAGCAGGTTCCGGAAAGACCGTTCTATCTCTACGGATCCAATATTTTCTCTCAGATAAGGAGATATCCCGAAAGATCTTTTCAGACGGCGCGCCTAGGCTTGTTGTTCACTGGTCTGGTAAGTTACCTCAGATCGGTGTGATGAGTCCGGCGCTCGACGATTACCTAATCGCCGATCCGTTACTTCGTGAAGCAGCGAGATGTGCTGATTTAACGGGAGATGACGAACGATGGAAGCAGCGTACACGGGACACAGTTCGTTACGCACGAGAGAAAAGGAGGCTGGTTATCATCGCGGATGCTTTCGATGAATTTAGCGAGGCACAAGGAGAACTAAAGCGCCTGTTTCTCGAATCCCGGTCGGAGGTACAGTGGATTTTCACAGGAAGGGATTACGCGATTCAGGCGGAGTTCGTCAAGGGGGAATTGAATCCGAAAGAAGCACTTTTTGCGGTCTCCCAATTCGAGCGTATCCGGATCAACCGTTTTGATGAACGGCAACAGAATGCCTACATGGATCGAGCGCTCCAGAATTTGAGACAGCAGAAAGTGAAATGGAGAGAGGCCGTCGGTGGTATAGAAGCCGCCAATGACTGGGAGCCTCTGCTCGGGTTTCCATACATACTTCGCGCGATCGCCGGTGAGTGGCAATATGCTTTAGACAACAACCTTTCCGCACCCAAATGGGAATGCCCCAGCGATCTCTTCAGTCACAGTTCCGAGCGACTTATCGAACGGGAACTCGGGAAACCTCAGAACAGTAAATTGATTCGAGCGCCTTCTGATGTGAGGGAGTGGTGCAGACATATTCAACGCGCTCTAGGAACCGTGGCATTCGAAATGGCTGTTCGTCATCACTGGAGCGAGGTGAAAGGCTCCCACATCACCGATACTGAAGCTAAGGTGAAAGCGACGTGGAAAGGTGCATTTCGAAGATTCCAGGATGCCACGCAACAACATGATATTCCAACGGAGGATATCTGGGGAATCTGGAAATGCGCGAAGGAATTCATCGAGCGATTTGACCTGAATAATGGAGCGACGCAGGGCGACATCCGGGCAGATAGGATCAGCTTCTACAGCCGACGTGTGCAGGAGTTCTATATCGCCAGATATCTCACCGATCATGCGTCTTCCGAGGACTTCTTTGGTGCTCACTCATCGAAGAGCGCGATCGATTGGCTTGGTCACCAGGAGTGGAATCTTATATGGCAATTTGCTTTGGATATGCCGGTTGTGACTGGGAAATCCTGGTGCGTACGACGGGAAGGGTATCTGACATTCCTGCGTTTTCTTACCGGTCGGCCGCGACGGTTCCGTCGCCAAACGGAGTTGGTGATTAAGGCTTGGGTCCATGCGTCGAAACTGGACAATCGCGAAGCGTCACGTAAAGCGCCCGCAGACAAGAATCAAGGTTTTCCAGAAAGGAATTTAGGTTTTGCCGAAACCCTAGAGGATGCATTACACCAGCAATTTCGGAAGATTCTCAATGGGGAAGAGGGGGAGGAAAGGCAAGGAATTGCCGAATCGCTGGTCGATCCTGAATCCTATGTGATTCTCGGAGAGGGAAGCAATTCGGGGTTGCTCTTCGATACGGGTGAGTTTCGGATGGGGGAGAAAAAGCTGACCGTCGAAGTAAGGCGATTTGGTCTCCAGAAGCTTTTGATTTCCAATGCTCAGTTTCAACTGTTCGAAAATCCGTTTCTTGATTGCGCTGATAAAGTCATGGCGAGCTTTCGCGGGGAATCCCAACCGGCCATTTACGTATCATGGTACGATGCGTGGTGCTTCAGTCGATTTGTCGGTGAGGTGGAAGTTGCTAGGATCAACTACCAAGCGACTCTACCTACGGAAGCACAGTGGGAGTATGCAGCGAGGGCTGGCTGCGATGGTAAATACTTTTATGCTTGGGTTGATAAAAGCGATAGGTCAAAAGGTTATTTTGTAGTCACTGAGGCATCATTGCATGAATACGTGCATTACGGCAAGTACTTAACGGGAAACTCTACGGCAACCGTCGACTCGAAGTTGCCGAATCTTTGGGGTCTCTGTATGGCTGGTAATCTTTGGCAATGGACGCTGGATGCTTGGCGGGATGAGCTTCGCATTGCTGAAGACCTGCTAGTGATTGGGGAGTTGGGAACTGTCCGTGTGGCCCGTGGCGGTAGTTGGTCCAGTTTGGCCTGGGTTTGTGGGTCGGCAAGCCGGTGCGGGCTCGACCCGTCGGACCGCAGTAACGACGATGGTGGCGGCTTGCGCCTCGCCCTGATTCCGTCGGATATCCCCAAGACTGCGGAGCAGCTTTCGGGCATCAAGATCGAATAGCGCGACCGCCGACGAAGTGAGCGAGGGACGAGCGAAAAGGCGGCGTTCGGGTTGGGATCATAAATCGGAAGTGCAGAATCGGCATCGATCCGATCCAATCAAAGGTTTTTCTTCAATTCTCCATCCAGCTCCTCCATGGCACTGAATCCAGTGGCTGGACCGGACATCGCCTGAAAGAAAACGGATCAGCAGATCGACAGCAGTGGCTGCTGCGAATGCGTTTACGTTGGGCAGCGAGCCAGCACGCAGTTGATTCCATCGTCTGGGAGTACCCCTCAGCATGGTCCCGGCGGGCTGGCGTGCTTCGTAGGTCGCCTGTTCAAGCAGTTCCGGATCCAGTGCCGGGCAGCAGGCAGGGCAGCCTTCCCCCGGAAGAAACAGCCGAATGTCTGCGCGGGTCATCATTCTGCTACCAGATGTAGCATTCGGAAGTCGTTCGATGTGCGTTCCGGTCACCAGCAGCGGTGTCAAAGTCGCTCGCGCAATCTCGGCAGCGGCGATCGGGGCTCCCAGGCTATCCGCAAATACGCTGATTAGATCGTATCTGCGATGCTTCAAATGCTGCCGGGAATGGGGACTCTGGACCCGATGGCGAAGGGCTGCTAGGTGCAATCGAGGTTTCTGCCGGTGAATCTCTCGAAGCGCGATCTCG
>Ga0315904_10006802_pt1 | contig 15518 bp, 18 predicted proteins | sample LakEriMetagenome_6_FD_203529 | JGI IMG/M metagenome (GOLD analysis project Ga0315904, IMG submission 203529) | Freshwater fungal communities from buoy surface, Lake Erie, Ohio, United States - Buoy 12 MA120 | ecosystem: Environmental > Aquatic > Freshwater > Lake | place: USA: Lake Erie, Ohio... | reverse complement strand
TTCTTACCCAGAGAGTTGGTATCAATGCCATTAGCATCAAAGATAAAATCATTTGTCTGAACAATTCTCCAGCTATTATTCGCAAGGGAACGCCCAGTGCTACCGACAATTTTAGGTGTACATAGTGAGGGATAATCTGCTTTGAGATATTCATTTGTATCCAATTCATTCTTAAATGTCATCAGATGTGTTTCTGCCTGACTAGCAGCATCTGAAAATGCAGCTACGAATTTAATATGCCCATGGGCGGCGGCCCATAATGGCAATATCAAGAAGATCCATGTAGACTTACCACATTCTCTAGGTGCTATGAAAGCATCTCTATGTTGTTTAGGTCTAGTTGGAGGATTGATCCAAGTTTTGCCATATTCAGCTAATGCCCAGTGAAATTCAGATAAAGTAAGTTCATCCTGTGCATTCTTTAAGTGATGCGGCAAATATATAAGAGCAAATAGCATAGGATCAAATTTAGTAAGTTCAATTCGTCCTTCAGAAATTGTTAGCAATTCAGGATTAATATCTGCTAAATATTCTTCTAGTGTCATATGCTCCTTGGTATAAGTATTAAATTTACTGTAGAAATTTATCTAGAGTAGCGAAAAATAAAAATAAATTAAATCTATATTAATGGGTGGTGCCAATCTTGGAAACATTATCTTTAATTAAATTGTTTCTTGCTTTAGCTTCATTTAACATATCTACGATTGCTAGATCTGTTCCATCTTTAGATCTATTTTCATTTATGTTTGTAGACTTACCTTCAATTAGATTAATTGTTTGAATTGCTTTATGTATTGCATTAGAGAGTTTATTGATATCTTCTGCCAAGAGATCTTCTTCGTATAATTTCTCCACCGCCCTGTCTACTACCGCCTGGGCCGCAAGAATCTTTTCTTTATCTTTATAAAATATATCTAAATTCTTGGACATTTGGGCCAATGTATTAGATGTTGGCATATCTAAATTTCTTTGTAAATAGAACTTCTTTGCTGTGTGATAGGATTTAGGATAATTTAAATATCTCATTGCTGGCCCAATTCCCATTTCATTTGCTGTTTCTATAAATTCAGATATTTGTTCTTCTGTAAATACTGGATATCCCATTATATTCCTCCATTTGTCTCATATATTGGACACATCATGTGTCCATATTTTGAGATGATATTGTCTATATACATGTCAATTTGTCGACATATCTATATATTGGCATAGAATTTGACATTACGCACATGTTTCTGGTATTTTTAATAGATATATCAATAAATGTGTATGTCATTTCTTCTTCTCTTTTTTCTTCTTATTTAATTTCTTTACTGCTTTATATCCAACTGCAGGTCTTTCTCTTCTAATTCCATGCTTATTGGTATCTATAATCATTTTAGTCTGCATTTATTAGTTCCAGAAACTCTTTTAAATTGCCTTGTGGAGCAAATCCAAAGCTGAATTGTTTGGTAGATACATCATCATATATTTCTATTGTCATACTTAATATACCATCTGGGTGATAATATAGGTCTTTAGCATAGGGATATAATCTATTGGTTCCGCCCTGTGGTTGCAGATTATCTCTCATATCCATAAAATAGTGCATCCTATCATTCTAAGCTAATTATACACTTATAAAAGAAAAGATGCCCTGGTAAAGTGGCAACTTTGAGGAGTCCAGGGCATCCCTATAGGGGTTAACTAAGGGTAATGAACGAACCTTAGTATATATATTCTATCATTTCTTATTATAAGGTGCAATAGATAAATATTCAGGCTTTATAGGAAAGTCCCAATACTTTTCTCGCTTTTGTTGTCTATAGATAAATTCATCTAAGTATTTATCAACCGCCTGAATTACCTCTTCATCTGACATAGTTATTATCTGATCCATGTCATATTCTTTCCAAAAGGATTTAATAAGTACTGGCTCTTTATAGGTTATGCCTCTTTGCTCCACCGCCCTGGTATTGTATGGCTTACGAAGACCCTTATTTGTTCCTTTGCGTGGATATTTTAATTCACTATCTGGAAGCTTTTTTCTACCTGCCATTTGCGTACATTTTTCTCATGGCTTTGGCACATCTAATTCTCCAGCATGGCTTGCAATAGATATTGTATTTATCTAAACTTGTAGACTTCTTACCAAATTGGCTTATAGGCTTTTCTAGGCCACATTCTCTACAGACCTTAGACTTTACCTCAACCCTAGCTACTGCGGCCTTTCTAGAGGCATTGTAGCCCTTATAATAAGCACTTGTGCAAGTTCTGCATCTAAAGGAATATCCATCTGCTGCTTTATTATTTTTATGAAATTCCGAGTAGCTTTTTGACTCTACGCACACTGTACATATCTTCACGCTTTAAATCTCCCTCTATTTTAGTCTTTAATCTATGGCAATTTGCACAAAGAGTAATTAGATTCTTCTGTTTATTATTAGATGGATCCATGTTTATATGGTCCACATCTAATTGACATTTATCTTCTGGAATAAAGCCACATCGTTCACAATGGTCTTTCTTTTGCTTCCGCCCGTTTCTTTTACAAGAGGTGCAGCGGTCACGATATAATTTATTGCCTTCACTATCATATCTGAGAAATTCCATTAAATTTCCACAGTTACAAAGGCCTCTAGTCGTCCTTGCCATCTATCCATCCTATTTCTTTACTATCTGTTAGCCAGGAGCGTAAGGTAGCCTGACTATCTTGCATTGTTTTAATCATTTCATCTAGAGTATCTATAGATTGTTCTAGTGAATTTATTGCTTGTTCTAGTGGTGTCTTCATATATATCTTTCTCATCTCCAGCCATCCCAGGGCGAGGCGGCGGTTATCTCTTTTATTTCTATAATCTCTCTTGGCATCTTTTTAGTATTAGAAATATATAAATCTTCGTTAGAAGATTTATTATTTGTATTTATATTTGTATTTATTTTGTATTTAGGTGGTAATGTCTTGCCGTAGCCTGCGGCATCTGGTGCCGTAGGTGTGTAAGCATTTGCCGCATCGTAATTTCTTTTTTGTATTAAATAACCTGCGGCAACCAATTCCGCCTTGGCTGATCTTACAGTTCTTTCACATAGCCCAGTTCCTTCAGCTATCTGTTTATTTGTAGGAAATGAAGGGTTGTAAGATGCTATTATCAATGCTACAATTCTAGCCTTAGTAGATAAATTTGAAGAGCGAATTGCTCTTAAGTATTCAAAGTAGTCCATATAACTCCCTATCTGTTATATGTATATCTTACTATAGTTGGTATCCTATGTCAACTACTTTATTAGATGTGAATATAATTCGTTGACTCTATCTTCTAGTCTGTTTAATTGATCTTTCAAAGATGATCCGCCATTTGGTTTTAGCTCCTTCTTTACTCTCATCTCAATATATGAAATAACGGACAAAACGGACACGATAACTGCTACAACTTCCATTATAATCCTCTAACCATTCTTGCTCTTGCAGCCCACATTTGTCCATTAAGACTTGGGGCATTTGTCATATAAGACTCAGGATTTGTATCTAAAAATATTTTAATCTTTTGTCTACTATCTTCCAAAGTTGAATCATCCCATGCTTCTACTAATTGTTCTATCATTTCTTCAATTATTATTGAAATAGCATTATATTTTTCTGGTCCAATAGCAACCATAAACAATGATCTAAAAAATCCTTTTCCAGGTTGTCTATTACTGCCAACTATTATTCTAGCCATAGGTTCTACAGATTTTTCTTTTAATTCAGTAATTATAAATGCTTGTCCGACATTTCCTACCGCATTTATGGCATTTTCAAATATTGCATCAACAAGTATAAGAAAATGGGCCATACCCAATTCTTTTTTTGCTCTTTCTTGTGCTTGTGCAGCTATTGTTTTAGCCATTAGAAATTCCAGAATCCGCCGTTAGTAAATTCTGAAGGTGCAGCTTCTGTTACAGATCCTAATGATGGGACAATCATTTGGCAACGATATTTATATTCATAAACATTTCCAAGAGAATCATACATTGGCATACCTTCAATGATTCTCCAAACTGCTCCAGTAACTGTTCCTATTGGATAAACTAAATCTGCTCCTTTTGTTATAAATCTATCATTATTTCTAAGATTTCCTATACCGCCGTCGTTTTGAAGTCTAGCTTTTGTATACAACATTAATTGACCAAGTGCATTGTTTGATACCCAACATTTAATTTTTATTGGGTCTTGATAAGTTTTTTGAGATGCACCAGTGTCTGGATCAGTAAAGGTTGTATATCCAGAATAACCAGCAGTAAATGTATACTTTCTAAAAGTATTTAATTTCATACATTTCTCCATTTAGTAATTTTTGGAAATTGAAAAACTTTGCCAGTTTTAATACTACGAGGTCTTCTGAAAGAAAGGCCTCTTGCTGCTATTACTACCAATGGAGCTATCCATGGAGCGTCTTTTGCAGTATCAATATTTATAATGAAATCAGTCTGTCCTTGACTTGTTAGTGCGACTTGATCAAAAATGGCGTATTCATTTTCTATCATATATGCACATTGGTAAGCTACCATTTTGTCTAGTAACAATAAATCAGAAGGGTTCTGAATATCTATTTCATCTCTTCCGATATATATTTCTACAATACCTTGAGCTCTCTTGATATGCTGTCTGGCTTCAAATTCCGCATCTACGTCATCTAATTCAAAATCTGAAAGTGGATCAAGATCAAGTTTTCTATCTCTTATTTCAAGTCTTTGCGCTGGAGAATTATAAAATTCGTATAGATCATAATTTGTATACTCTTTTACGCTTTTAATAGTGCTTAACATTATCTATAACTCCTTCCGAATTCTCTAACTCTTAAGGTATGAGTACTCGTAAAATCTTTTTTACCCGTCCCAGAAAGTTCTAATTGAACTAGATAGTCTCCAGGATAATCAAAAAGGCTTTTGCTCGTAGGCCAATTATAAATTATTTTTCCAATATTTGCATTGTTTGAATTTAATGTTCCACTAGAAACATCAAGTTCTTCATTATAACTTCCTAATATTTTTATTTTAATATCATTATATTCAGATAGGTTAATATTGACACCATCTGAATCTCTTACTATTAAGGTTAATGGTCTTTGAGGTATTTGACCTACCCAATATTGACTTATCATGTTATTTTGTCTCTCCTTAAATAAACTACTGCTTCTGTATCATGAACAGTTAAAATTACTTCTTCCAATGAATATGTAAATATTCCAGGATCTTCCATTAATGAAGTACATGTCATTGGTTCGGCAAGAACTCTCTTGCCTAACTCTACTATTGTAGCGGATGCCGTCAATGGAAGTGTTGTTAATGAAACGCCAAGCTGAGTAGGATTAGATGTTCCAGTTACATTTGCTGGCAAGATAGCATTTGCTATCATAGCACCTGCATTAACATTAATTATTTTATCTACAACAGGTAATGCATTTGGCATTGTTGCGCTAGCTGTAGATACCGCTGGTCGATTTACAAGTCCAGTAGGTCTTTCTCTTTGTGATAACCACCATAATCCTCTTGTAATTAAGCCAGGAACGTAAACATTCATGGTATCTGTTGTTCTACCAGATTTAAGCTGGAAGAATAGTGATCCATTTCCTCCAGATCCAGAAGCAAATCTACCTAATTGATCTCTTCTTCTAGTAAAAGCCTGAAGCGCTTTTCTGGAACTTGGAACTCTTTCAAATTCAATTGAATTTTCAAATAAAAGACCTAAGACTCCAGATAAATTTTGTCCTCTATCTACCTGAGTAAAAGCAAAATTATCGTTACGTGACCAGTAAGTTAGCCAATTATAATGTTCAATGGTTTTATTTGCAGTAGGAACATATGCTGGATTTTCAAGAGTATTCTTTAGTCTGTCTCTTTCAGCTTCTGCTTCTCCACCTGGAGCATTTTTAACTCCTAGGAATCCTAAATCGTAAGCAATATCTATCCAATAATCAGTATACAAATCTACTGTTCTATATTCATCAGTTGTATCCCAAAATACTTCAGAAACTGTTACGAATATTCTTCCGCCAATTCCCTTACCATCTAAAATATCACCTGGCTGAAGTGCAATAGAATGTGCATAATTTTTATAAGGATTATCTACCAATTCAGCACCCTTATAATATTTTTCTGGCTGTGCTGTAATTACTTTACCAGCTAAAATATTAGAAAATGGAACAGCTAATATAGATGTTTGTTTAGCACGGCTGTTGCCAAAAGCAGTCACATTACTTGGATTGCCAAATATAAATTCATCACCTGGCTGCAATCCTTGTATTTTATATTCATAACGTTCATATTTTCTATCTGGAGCACCAAAATCTAAAATATCTGAATGTTGATAATATGCTGTATCAGTCCAAATATAAGTTGGATCATCTGTTAAGAGCTCAACAGTATTTATTATTCTATGACGCATATTATTATATCTATCTACAAAATATGCACCGTTTTCTAAATCAATATCTAATTTACACTTATCCTCATCTAGTGTTAAGAATAAAGGACTTGCTGGATTATTAGATTCATATGCATTAGGTCTATTGTTTGCAACATCCCATTCAACATTTGGTGTATGCCAGAAGGCTCTCTTGTCGCTTATACCTTCATTAAATATTGGAATTCTTTCTACACGATCATATATTTTAAGATCTCGTGCAAGCTGATCAAATTGAACAAGCAAAGATAGACCATTATCGACAGCCGCTCTTAAAGATTTCAAGAAATCAGCATAAACATCTTTTTCTTTAACTCCAAAATATGAGTCTATGTATTCTTCTCTAATAAATTCATCTAGTTGTGCTGATGTGCTAGGATAATTAGCAAACATGATCATATCAAATTGAGATAGATCAACATCTTTTTGAAGATCAATTAATCTTACTAATCCAGTATCTTCATCTATAAATCCAGCATTAGTTCTTTGTACTCCTGGCTTGTAAATATCACTTGGATCTTTGCCAAGCACATGCATTGGGAATACGTCCCAACCATTCCAATCCTTTGGACCCTTTTTAGGATCATCAATTAAATCTTCTGGATTAAACGGAGAATTATTTCCATCATATCCAGTTGTTAATGGATTTCTGGTACTAGTTACAAATTGATTATATCCAACTTGATTTCTCCACCAGTATAGGAGTAACATTCTTGATTTATTGCCCTCAGCATAAGTTCCTTGACCAATAGTAACAGTACCAAGCATTGGTTCTGCTTTTACTGGTTCATATTGTTGATATGCAATATAATTTAATTCAATATTCTGTAGAGGAATAAATCTTCCTGGATAGAAATTCCATGCAGATGTTTCAAAGTCTGAATATAATAATGAATCGTTGCTATTAAATCCAAGGATATATGGACGTATAGTATTTGTTCCGTCTGATCCAGCAATTGATGATAAGGCAACGCCACCATCTTGTGTTACCGCACCAATTTGTCTATCTAATTTACCATCAATCCAAATTTGGGTACGAAGATTTTCTGCGCCAAATCCTTGCTGAATAATAATATGATGCCATTGACCATCAGCAATATCTTTTTTGCTTAATAAATATTGAGCTCTATTTATAAATTTCTTTGGATGTGGTGCAGATAAAGGATAAACTGTTCCTCTGCTTAATCCTCCAGTTATTCCAAATTGAACATTAGTATCTTCAGTTAAATATATTTTTCCATCAGATAATCCAATTGCACCAACAGTTCTTCCATAAGTATAGGCACTTGTTTTAATTCCGTAAGCTAAAACTTGATCTTTTTTGGTTGTCTTTATGCTAAATTCAATATTATATGGTCGCTGTGAATTTTGTGATGTTGTTCCAGGAAGAGGGAACTCTATATTTTCTATACGAACAGCTTTTCTTTCATATGGATCAAAATAACCTACACCAAGTCTTGGTTCTGTTACTGAAGATCCTCTGGATGCTGTAGCACGAGCAATGGCTTTAGAAGTATTTGGAGCAATTAGATTTCCATTTGAATCATAAGAATATGCTCCAGGCTTGTCAAAATAATATGCTGGTACTTCACTAGAAATTGAATTAATAGTTGTTATAGGAGTAATATCTGAAATAACATCGTCAAAGAATGTTAAGAATCCTCCCTGAACTACATCTGTTGTTGCCTGATTTGCCAAATTAGTACCAGTTCCGACTGTCTGTACAGCTTCAATTGTTTTGTCTGCGTGACCTTCAAGTAATCTTACGAACCACTTGTCATCAGTTAATTGTATATAAGCTGGTGGAAGCGGGAATATTGCATTTGAACGCATTGGTTCTGCATAATGTCTTGCACCTTTTACAGTTACAATTCCTGGGTTTACAAAGACTGCATCTCCAGCAACCATTAGATTTGCTGTAAATCTTCCAGGAGTAAATACTGTTGGCATAGGAATTTCTGCAGAAGCATCCATTGATGCTACAACGTTATTTTCACCTATACTTGATTGTGGTTCATGGAATACTGCAGATGCAATTAATGGTTCAGCATAATATTCATCATTAATAATTATTTCTGCATAATAATTTGGCATTACAAATGTTGCGAATGCAAGCATTGCAGGACCAAAATGTTGTGGATAAAGTTTTTCTGCAGATGCAGTCATTGGGTCTGCAGTTGTAATTACTCCAGTTCCTGCAGAAGCAGCAGCCTCTGAGAATATGGCCGAAGCAGTTGTATCCATTGTCAAAGCAATAGATTGATAAAGTTCTGTAACTTGTTGCTGATTTAATGCAGTTGGGAATATTGCAAATTCATCAATAAATGTATTTCTAGTACTATTTGAGCTAAGGAAGCTATATGCATTCCATTGAATACCACCAACAGCAAGTCTTAAAGTGTCTGTTAATGCAGCTGTAATTGTTCCAGTAGTATTTAATTTTCCATCTACATAAATAATTACAGTATTTCCATTTTTAGTTGCAACAATATGGTGCCATTGCCCATCAGCATAATTACCACTTCCTACAACTTCCTGGAAGCCAGAAGCAAATGTATATGAACCAATTATTGGCGCTCCGCTGCTATTTAATAATAAGCTTAAGCCTGATGAGTCTTCCATACCAGAAGACACTAATCTGTCTCCAAATCCACCCACAGGATCTGCTTTAAATAAGACGGAAATAGATTGTCTATTTTGCGAACTAAATGTTCCAGCAGGAGTAGTTAATGTACCTTGATAGAAAGTGTCTAAGTTTGTAAATCTAACAGCTCTATTATTTTTTGCTAATACTCCGCTTGTTCTGTTTGCTGTATTGCCTCTAAGAGTAAGAGCGTTTAAAGTAACGGTATCAAATATTTGATTTGCATTAGGGCCCTCTTCAAGTCTCCAGTCAAATGATGGAGATAAAGATTCAACCTTATCGTTGTAGGCACTATTAAATTTAGGAATGGCGTTTGTCATTGTTGCGCCTGCATCAAATTGATTTGGGCTAATTCCAGAATTATAAATATTTGTTAATATTTGTGCTGTTATATTTGTTGTTGTGCCAACAAAAACATGACCAATCCGATATCTATTTTGTTTAACACCTAAATTGTTTCCTGCAAAAGCAAATTGAGTTAATCCTGTAGGATGTTGTGCAGCAAATGTTCCAGTTGCTGATAGCTGATTGTCTATCCATAATTCCATTGTATTGTTAAATGCTTTGTGAACTACAAAATGCCAATTCCCATCATCTTTTCTTGCACCACTAGAAGTAATAACATGACTTCCATTAGAGTTATCAATTCTAAATTGAAGTTGTCCTTGATCATAATCACAACGAATTCCATATCCCTGTTGTTGATATGCAGCAAATACACAAGAATATTCATTATTTGGATTAGGAAATTTAACCCAATATCCGAGTACATAATTCCCATCATTTATTTCTGGATCCATAAATGGCTGGCCAAAAGAAACAGTACCATCAGTTGCAGAACCAGTTATTTCTATAGCACCACTAAATTGTAAGCCGCCTGTAGGATAATGCTCTACAATACCTCCATAATTAACACCAGGCTGCCCTCCAGTTCCAAGATTATTTGCTGGTTTATAGTTTGGACCAAATCTAAAATACTGTTCAAATAATCCAGCATTTGCAGTCATATATGAAAAAACGCTTGTAATTGGGTCCAAGTCTGACTGTTGTGCTTCTGGGAATGTTGCAGAAGCAGTGGCAATGTCTGCTGTTAATATTACTTCAGATGAAGAAATTGAATCTACAATTAATGCTGAAGCAATTGAAACATCGGCTAATACAGTTACGCTATTTAATATAAATCTAGCTGCATCAAATTCTGCATATCTATCAGCTATTTGTTGATCTGTTAATCCATTTCCATAAGTTGCTACAAAATCTATATATCCATCCCAATTATCATCATTGCCAGAATTTTCATTCTGACCAATATAAATATGATTTGCACTAGGGAATGATCCAAAAAATGATGTTGATTCTGCAAATTTGGTTCCATCTATCCAAATAGATACTTTGCTATCTGATCCTTCAGTCCATCTTCTACAAACTACATGATGCCAAATGTTATCATTATAAGATCCAGTTGCTGTAATAGTTGTATTGTAACTACCATTTGCAGATTGATATGTTAAATCTCCATTGCTTATTGTTAGATATCCACCAGATGGAATTCTCCATATATATTTTTGTGTAGCACCAGAATATGTTGTTCTAAATACTGCCTCTATTGTATGGTCTCCACCAATTTTACGAATAGGATCAGAGTTTGCAACATAAAGACCTTGAGTGGTATCAAATATAAATGATCCAGTTCCACCTGAACATGATTGTGTACTGAATGTAGGAGTTGAGCCAGTTTGAGTTACAGTTAATCCAGAACTTTGTGTCCCTTGAATTGTAGTATATTCATTTTGATCTAATTTAAATATAAGTCTGGCTAAAGGTGAATCATTTAGTGCTCTGCTATATATAGACATAAAAATAGGCTGCTAGGAAGCAGCCTTAACTCCTATCAAAGACTTAGTTGGTGTGATTGAAGAAATGCTTGTTCCGCCTATTGAAATTACTGGAGTAAGAGAGAAGCGAGAAATAACTGGAGCAGAAATGACGACACCAGAAATAAGCTCAACGGTTATTTTTGTTTCCACCGCTACAGCGCCTGCTGAAAGTGGTCCCGCTTCTACTCTTACATCCATTTGCGTGTTACCTTACGCTACGGTGATTCGAACGATACCTGTCGAATCCCATGTGATTGTAAAGTTACCATTGGTTGAAGACTGGTCTGAACCGAAGTCAACATATCCAATGAGAGGCTTTGTTGCTGCTGAAGCACCTGAATCATCATAAACTACAGCATAACGAGCTGTAATTGTTGAAGATGACCATGTAACATCGGCTGCATCAAGCACGATTACGTTATTTGTACCATCATATGTGGAAGTCTTTGAGGTCAAAGTAATTCCACCTGTGGTATATCCAGTTCCATTTACTTCAAATGATGATACATCATCAAGGTAGTCATGGGTATCCTGGTTAGGTGTATAGGAAGAGCTGAGAAGAGCTACCTTAATGGTATCTGAATCCCAATCAATTTCCTTATTGAGAGCTTGCTTTAAGAAGTTACCGTATAGTTTGCTTGGCATTATTTAGTTCCTCCTTATGATGCTGTCTTCTCAACGATTGCGAATGCGCTAGCATCAGCAACCTTGAAACCACGGCGAATGCGGGTCTTGAGAAGGACGCCATCCTTAGCAAATTCTGCGTCACGAGAGACAACAGATTCGACGCCACCACGAACACCATTGATCAACATGTTGCGGTTACCGCAGATGAGCAATGCATTTCCTGTAGGTGTGTCTGTAGCTGCAGCTGAACGTGCAGCTCCGTATGAAACTACCAATGGGTATCCAAATAGGGATCCTGGTGTTCCTGCTAGTGGATCTGGTAGAACTAGGTCATTATTACCCTTAATCATTCCACGAATTTCCTTAAGCATCTTTGGGTGAGCCATCCATACTGTATTAGCTGCATCAAACTTTGCTGATTCCTCAACTAAGCCAAGTGCTGTGTTAATATCTTCGTATGATAGAGCTCCAGCTGTTGGGATTAGATTTGCTGCTGCTTCATTTGCAACCGCTGTCAAAAGCGATGTGTATGGAGCGTCATCGTTACCTGTCTCAACTGCATAAACGCCAAGAGTTGCGTTATCAAATTTACGAGCGAAGCGTGATGCCCACTCTCTCTTGTAAGTTGTAAGCACGTCTACGAGGTTGTCATTTAGATCTTCCTCTGATACATGCATGATCTGTGCATACTTACGAGCTGTAAGTACTACTTCGTCAAGTGTTGCAACTGCTTCTGGAATTGTTGCGCCTTCGGCGACAATATCAGGAGCATCGCTCTTGAAACGAGGCACAGACTTTGTACGGCTTGCCATGGCTTCACGACGAGCAAAACGCTCAACTGCTGAATTAGCAATGAGGTCTTGGATTACTGTTGAACCCTGCTCTTCGAGAATGTAACCATTGGCTTCTGTAAAATCTGTTCTTGCCATGTTTATTTCTCCTTAGAAATGTTAATTTGAACTTGAAAATAGAATATCGTCCAATATATCTATGGTCGCAAGTCCAAACGTCCATTTGGTGCCTTGCATCCCATAATTATACAATAAATTCAATCTATTTTCTACCCAAAACTGCCATTGCTTGGCGTTCTGAGGCTGATAATTTCTTATCAATTGGTGCAGACTCTGCTGAATCTGCTTTTCCTGCGACTAGCAACTTTGGATCAAATAATTCTGGAAAATCTGTTTTTAATTCTTTAATTTGATCTTCTAATCCTATTACATTTAATTCATCATCAAATGATAGATTTTCAAATTTAAGATACTTAAGTAATCTTTCGTGATTTCCTACCCAAGTCTTACTTAATTCCTGAATTACTTTTTCTCTAAGCAATTTACCACTATATCTAGCATTATCTTGCTCATATTGTGCCAGTTTGGCTTCTAAGGCTTCCTTTTCTTCTCTGGCTGCCTTTGCATCCTTTTTAGCACGGTCCAAAGCTGCTAGCACAGCTGCTGGATCTTTAATCTCTTCGGACGTACCATCCATCTGAGTTGTTTCTTCCATTTATTTATCCTTGTTCTCTCTCAGCCGCTGCTTGTTCTACGGCTAGGTTATTTGCATTCACGCCTGTGGCCTGAAGCGATATATTTTCTGTTTGATTTGTAGGAACTACAGAAGCTTCAGCAACTTGTGCTGCAATTTCTGCGTCATAGCCCAATTCAAGAAGGATCTGCTCTAATGGCATTCCAACGCTCTTTTTACGAACGGCAATATCCCATTGATCTACAGAATCAATTGTTTCTGGATTAGACCAAACAATTTCAACATCTGAAGTAATTCCTTCAATTCTAAGCATTAATTTAAACAAATCTCTCCAAGTTGAACCAAATGCAAGCTGGCGATTAAGAACCTTTTTTGTTAAAGGTGCTTCAGAGACACGAAGTGCCTCACCAGATGGAATGTAGCTTCCCTTAGTGAAATAATGTGTTGGTGTTGATGTAATTGATGCCATTGCATTAACAAATTCCATTACTGGCTTTGTAAATGTTTCTGGATCAGCTGCTGGGAATTGTCCTACAGAAGAAACTCCCTGTAGATACCAAAGTTCACCTGGACCATTTTGTAATGCTCCTAGATTTTCTCTAGCTGTATCATCTTCTGAAAAATCTTCAAATTCTGCAGTATTGCCATTAGCAAGTGCATATCTTTGTGGTGCACCCTGATAATCAACTGTGTACATATGAGTACTAATTAATTTATTAATTGCATCTTGTGGGCCATAAGCATCAAAATGTTCTGGCTTTCCATAAGGCTTATGAGTTCTGAAATGAAATACTGGAATTTCATTCCAAGGATTTTGCACAGTTTCTACTAAAGCCAATTGTGGAGCATGAGTTAATATTTCTAAATCTCCTTTTCCTTCATATTTCTCAATACGATCTGGATAATATAGATTTAATTTAATAACTTTCTCATTTTCAGTTTCAATTTGCCACATCTTGGCAGCAAATGACTTTAATCTTGGGTTTTCTTGATCATAAACGATAGTTGTCGTCTTTGGAGAATTGTAATCGATTGCTACAACTCCACTTGCATCTGGCCATACGATTGCATAGCAATCGCCATAAACCAAAGCATTACGATGAATTTCGTTCATGTCTAATTTAATATCTGTCTGATCAAATACTGTATCTAAGTAATTATTTGCAGATTCCTCAACACCCTGTACTTGTTTAATATCAAGTCTATTGTGAACAGAATCTACTACAGTTTTAGCAAAATTGAATCTAAAGTCTGCGTTTTCAAAGCGGAATATACGATTCCAGCGTTGAGATTGAAAAACCTCTGGCTGAGAACCGTCATAATATGCTTCTGCCTTGATATAGGCATCTCTAGATGCAATTATATGATCAAATGCCTTCTTAATATCTGACATTTTATCTCCTTAAGTAATTTAATTGTCTGGCTAATACCTTTGGAGTTTTATTATCCAAAAAGTAAAGTACTCCAGACGTTACCGCATCTAGAACGTCATCATGGGATATCTTTGGGAATGCCCACATTTGCTCTTCTAGCGCAGGGAAATGTGCGGTATGTCTAATTTTTCCCTGTTGGTAAAAGTTCAAAGCTTTGCCTGCACGGATTTGCTTTGAAACAGTTTGTCTTACAGATCTATATTTTACTGGAATATCTTTAAATACATCTTGCCAAAGATCTCCACCCTGGTTAGTTTCAACATATATTACTCCAGGTTGATATATATCTACAAGACTGGCGATTCTGTCAGATAATTCAGAGGGAGAAACCTTCAGCTGAATGGCTTCTCTCACATAAATATTGTCATCTTCGCCTCTGCTCAATACGGCTATGCCCGTATAGTCAGAAATCTTATTCTTTGTTACTGCTGGATCGATAGAAATAATTGTATTTCCATATTCTTCTAAATCACCAATAATAATATCTTGTTCTGTCCAAAAATTACCATCAGCATTTATAGGACGATTCATATAATTCTTTGCAAAGTCTCTTAAGTGACGCTGGCTTATAAGCCACTCTAGAGGCCACTTCTCAGGCCATACGGAGCGTTCTGAGCCACTTTCATCAGTCATGATAGCTGGGAAGTAGTGAACGTCTACATTCTGGTCTGAAATCCATTGTAGCTCTTTATCAGTATGTCCTTCAGCATATTTTCTAAATTGATCCATCATAGAATTAGGCATAGTAGTAGTTCCTACAATAATCATACGAGCATATATATTCATAGGAGCAATATCATCAAATACAGTATTTCTCTGTTGTCCTGCCTGATATTCTGAATAATTCTTTTCGCCTTTTTCTATATCATCTAGGATGATAAGGTCTGGTCTTTGACCAAATACTTTCTTACCCAGAGAGTTGGTATCAATGCCATTAGCATCAAAGATAAAATCATTTGTCTGAACAATTCTCCAGCTATTATTCGCAAGGGAACGCCCAGTGCTACCGACAATTTTAGGTGTACATAGTG
>Ga0315904_10006799_pt1 | contig 15523 bp, 12 predicted proteins | sample LakEriMetagenome_6_FD_203529 | JGI IMG/M metagenome (GOLD analysis project Ga0315904, IMG submission 203529) | Freshwater fungal communities from buoy surface, Lake Erie, Ohio, United States - Buoy 12 MA120 | ecosystem: Environmental > Aquatic > Freshwater > Lake | place: USA: Lake Erie, Ohio... | reverse complement strand
AACCAACTATTGCATATTTAGATGCATTACGAATACCAGGTGCATATCATGATGTAATTATTTTTTATGTTAAAAATCCAAAAATATTATTTCAGGGATATGATGATGCAGGACGACTTCAACAAATATATAGTCCAGCACATTGTAGAGCGGCAACAAAACATAAATTTCAAGCACTTGTAGAATTTGGTCATGCATTACCAAAAATTTATGCAGATTGTGAACGTTTTATGGAAGCAAAATATAATACAAAAAATAAGATAATATCAATTATAATAAAAATAATATCTTTATGTTATTTTAGAATAGGTAATACAAAATACGTTCAATTATATGATCATTATGGTATTTCAACAATTAGAGTATCGCATATTAAAGAGAATAGTAAAGGATTACATATTAAATTTGTAGGTAAAAAAGGTGTTATTAATGAATGTTTAATTCAGGATAAAAAAATAAATAATAGTTTAAAATCACTTTTAGTAGGTAAAAAACCACGTGATCATATTTTTGTTTATGAAGAACAAGGTGAAAAAAAATTAATAACTGCAATTGAAATAAATAATTGGTTAGGACAATATGGTAAAGATTTTACAACCAAAATGTTTAGAAATTTTGATGCTAATATATTATTAATTGATTTTATGAAAATGGAACATTCTAAACAAGATGTTAGTCCAGAACAATTACCATTAACAAAAAGAAAAAAAATATTAGTATCTGCTATGAAAGAAATATCACAACAAATAAATAATACCGCTGCTATTTGTAAAAAAGCATATATCTCACCAGATTTAATAAAATTATATATAGACCATCCTCGTAAATTTAAAACTTTATTTCTAAAAGATGGGTCATCCAGATTAGCATTTATAAACTTTTTAAAAACGATTTAATTTATTTTTTAAATATTTGATTTATTTTCATTTAATATTTTTATATATTTTTTTGTATCAAATTTTTGCCATATAGGTTTAGTAACCCGCATAATAATTCCTTTCATTCCTTTAAATCCATTTTCTGAAAATATTGGATATACTTCATATATAAGATATGCAAATCGGTTATGATGTAAGCGTCGTTCTTTAAATATAACTGAACATTTATGTTTAAGTGCATCCTGCCAAATATTCATAATATTTACAACATCATCATTAAATAAATTATGCGTCCATATTAATGTAAATTTAATATTTCTTTTTCTTTCACCAATATGTTCTGCACCCTTATCATTTATATAAATACATAAACCATCAATATCTGTAGTAAATTTACCAATATCATCCATATCAAAAAATGGAGAAACTATTCTATCATGACTTAAAATATAATTATAATCAAAACTAAAAAACATTTCAATATTATTATCATTAGTCATTGATTCATCATCATTATTAGAAACAGATTTTTCATCTTCTTCATTACAACATTCAACATTACAAGTTTTACAAAATATTAATTTTCTACATAAATTTTCAGTCAATTGAAATGACATTACTATTTTTTTCTATAATTATATATAGTTAAAAAAATGTATTATAAAATAAATATAGATGAAAATAATATATTTATTATTCAAAAATTACTATATCATCTTGAAATAAATAAAATATTAGAAGAATATAAAAATTCAGAATTTATATTTTATGGTATATTAGATGTACGTGGTAAAAAAATTATATTTCTAATACCTACATTTAGTTTTACTTTTCAATATAAAGAGTGTTTAATTAACTATTCTTATAAAAAAAATCAAAATTCTAAAGTAGAACGTGGTAATATTTTTCGTATGGACCATATTATATTAAGTTGTTCTAATTTAACAAAATTACAAGAATTTTTATATGAAATTGAAAAACTTGAATTTTTAGTTCCTGAAAATAAATTAATTAAATATATTTGGAGAAATTCATATTGGAAATACTGTAATGGATTTAAACGCCGTAATTTAGATACTTTATATTTACCAAAAAAAGATAAAGATTTAATAATTAATGAAATTGAACATTTTTTTAATAATAATACAGAAATTTATAATAATCTATGTATTCCAGAAAGAAAAGTTTTTTTATTTTGGGGTATACCTGGTTCTGGTAAAACAACATTTATAAGATCAATTGCATCTCATTTTAATAAGAATATAGCAATTGTTAAAAATTCAAATGATATTGATGATAATTCATTAGAAAATATGATTGAAGAGTTACCAAAAAATTCAATTATATTATTTGAAGATATTGATTCATTATTTCAAGGGCGATCAAATATGGCTAATACACAAATTACATTTAGTGGATTATTAAATTTTCTTGATGGTATTATTGATTATGATAAATTATTAGTATTTATAACAACTAATAATCTTGAATATATTGATGATGCTTTAAGAAGAAGAGTTGATATATTTTTAGAATTTACATATATTAAAAAAACAGAAATTTATGAAATGTTTAATAACTTTTTTAAGAATAAATATCAAGCAGAAGATTTTTATAAAATTATTAAAAAAGAAATAACTGCAAATTCACTTGAAAAATATTTCATAAAATGTATTATGGAAGATTTATCACCATTAGATAATATTTCTATATTATATTCATATGTTGATATGATTAAAAATATAAAAAATCAAAGTATGTATAATTAATGTCTTAAATATAAAAATAATGTATAATATATATAAAAAATGTTAGGATTTACAGATATTATTTTAATATCATTATTATCAGGATTTGTTAGTTCATGGATTACTATTTATTTCTTTTTAAATAGTAAATATAATAAACAGGTAAATTATGATATTAAAAATTTAATGGAATGGCTTGAAAAATATACTGAAGAACAAGAAGATGAAGAAGAATTAGAACAGGATGAAGATGAAGAAGAATTAGAACAGGATGAAGATGAAGAAGAATTAGAACAAGAAGAAGATGAAGAAGAATTAGAACAGAAAGAAGATGAAGAAGAATTAGAACAAAAAGAAGATGAAAAACAAGAACAAAAAGAAGATGAAAAACAAGAACAAAAAGAAGAAGAATTAGAACAAAAAGAAGATGAAAAACAAGAACAAAAAGAAGAAGAATTAGAACAAAAAGAAGATGAAAAACAAGAACAGAAAGAAAATAATGTAATTAGAAGAACACCTACACCAGCACTTGTATCAAGGTCTGTTTTATTAAATTCAGTTAATAATATACCAAAATAAGTATCATAATTAAAAATAAAAATAATATTTTAATTTAAATATAATGTGGTCAAAACTCTATATTGGAATAATTGTATTAGTACTTTTAATTTTTTTATATACACTAAATACTATAGTTCAAAAACTTAATAATAAATATAATTTACAAGAAAATTATGGATTACCTATAAATTGTTTTTCAAATACAGTATGTGGGATGAATGGTAATATTTTATTAATATTCTTTATATATTTAATTATACCACAAAAATATTTTGATTCATTTTTAGAAGCAATTAAACCACAGAATTTTAATAAATTAAATGATGAAAATGCATTAAATAAATTAGGAGAGACTACTATTAATGAAATTGAAGAAATTGCTATAACTGCTAAAAATAAATTTACAAATGTTCTTAATTTATAATATAAATATACTTATATATATGTTAATTGGATCTCATAATAGTGGAACATATAAATTTAATTTTGATATTAGTTTTTGGAATAATGATAGTAAATGGGAATTATTAAGAAAAACAGCAAAATTATTACCATGTATTCGTAATAAGATAATATCTATATCAAAATGTCAAAATTTAACTATATTAGAACAATTATATTTAGGAATTAATTTTTTAGATTTTCGTATATCACAATCAAATGATATATTTTATATTTCACATACTTTTTGTTGTATGCCACTTATAGATGTATTAGAACAAATTAAAATATATTTAGATGAAATGTATTCAGATATAGATATTATAATTCATCCAATATTATTATTAATTCAACCAGATTTTTCTAATATACATACTTTAATAAATAAAGAAGAATTATTATTAAATTATATAAAAACATATTTTGGATCATATTTAAATGAATCAAAATTAATTATTTATTATAAACCTATTAATATAAATATTAATGTATATCCAGAATTTCATAATATGAATATGATAAATAGTATATGGTATAATATTGATAATGTATCAGATTTTATTAAAAAATTTAATGAAACTGAATTTAAAAAATATGATGGTTTATATTGTATATTAACACCATTAATAGATGAATATAAATGGTATAAGTTATTTTCTATTAAAATAAAGAATTATGCAATACAACTTAATCCAATTATAATATCTTTAATAAAAGATAGAATAACACAAAAAAAATCAATACCATCATTTTTACTATTTGATTATATTGATAAAAATTTAATTCAAGATTTTAAAAAATTAAATTAAAAAAATAATATTATTTTTTTTTAAATATAAATCTTATGCCAAAATCAAAAAAACGAGTATCCAAAAAAATAAGTAAGAGTAGAAGTAAGAGTAAACCCCGTGGTTCAAATTATAAAGTTCAAAGTATAGTTATTCCAATGTCCTTAATGTCAGAATCTGAAGCAAAAGAATGGGTTAAAAAACATCATAAATTAAGTAAAATAGAAATATCAGCAAATACATATAGATTTCAACAACTTTCACCAGAAAAAGTTAAATCATCAGGATATACACATTTTAAAGTAAAAAAATTACCAAATGGTGTTGAATTAGTTCTTGCTTATAAACATTTAAGAAAATAATTACCAATTCAAAGTAATTCTACCTAATCTTATACATTCTAATAAAATATTTCTATATGTATTCATTCCTTGTATTGTTTCACTTAATAATACTTCTTCAGCAAATAAAATTATTACATATAATATTTTTTTTAAAATAAATTGATTAACAATTTTTTGAAATATTTTAAAAATTGTTCCGATTAAAATAAATATAATTGAAAGATTAAATAATAATAATAAAAGTAAAATCTGCCAAACTCTATTAAAGGGTGCATCACGAATAACCCATTTTAATAAATTATATAAAGATGCTTTTAATGGTGCTAAATTTCTAGCACCTTCATTTTCTTGAATAATTTGTGAAGAAAATATAGATTCCATTCTAGGGCGTGTGTTATTATTTCTTCTCTGTCTTCTATTTGAATTTAATGGAGGCCATTCTGTAATTGGTGTCATATCATTTTGTGCTATATAATCATAAACTGTGCGAAGTTGGTTTGATAAATTTAAATAGGTATTCTCAGAAATATTATCTCTTAAATTATCAATTTCTTCTAAAATATTATACATAGAAGTTTGAACAGTTTCTCTTGTTACTACATTATTAGAAAATTGTAAATTAAATAAATTAGATGGTTCTGAAGCAGCAACATCTGCATATGTTGGTTGTGTATTAATTCCTAAAATATTAAAAATTGGATTTATACCAAATAATATATCTTGATTAGATTCATGTGTTTTTGTTTCTTGTGTATTAGTTTTTACTTCTGATTGATTTCTTGATCTTGTTTCTTGTGTATTAGTTTTTACTTCTGATTGATTTCTTGATTTTTCTTCTTGTTCTATTTTACTATCATTATACATTGAAATAGGATTAGATGAATTATCTTGATAAACAAAATATTCTGAAGACATTAATTGATTGATCTATATATTAAATGTATTAAAAAAATATAATATATTTGATAGAGATTTATTTATATAACCGATTCTATATGTTGATTATATGTTTGAAACCATTTTTCTACAAATTGTTCATTAACTAATACATCATTATATGTAGTTCCAACAGATGGTATTTGACCATATATAAAATTAGAACTAATACCTTCAATTTTATCAATAACACCATTAACTGCAGCCTTTTCAATAACTTGAATAGGTGCTTGAAATGCTAATTGTAATCCTACATTACCAGAATCTCTTGATTGAAGTCCAGTTTTCTGAATAGAAGTTAATGTTCCATTAGAACACATCTCATCAGATAATAACATAGCATGTTCAGTAGAAGCATCATTTACATTCATTGCTTTTTGAATTTCATTAACTATTTTAAGACGAGCACATTCTATACCATACATTTCACGCATTTCATCAATACTATCTGTTTGAGTTCTATATTTATCAACTAATGGATGTTCTAAAACATCTTCTAAATTAGTTCCATTTGTTTGAATACACCATTCCTTAACATTTTGAATTGAACCATCTTCCATTTTTTGTGATACTGATATTTCAACAAGTTCAGTATAAATAATTCCACGAATACCACGTAAAGTAGTATCCATTAATTTATACATATAATCTATAATAATCTGTTCATCAAATTGACCAGTAGGTATTTTATATGCACCATTTTGTAAATAACTACGAATTATTACTTTTTCTGCATTTTCAGGAGAATGAACGAAGAATACATCTGGAAATATTAATTGTAAATGAAAGATAATAGTTGCTAATGACATTCCTGTAATAAATAATTCTTCCTTATTTAATTCAAACCTAATACACCATCTTGATAAATTTCCAGGAATTTCTTCTGTATAAAATTTTTCAAAATCACGAATTAATTTAATTTCATCAACGTAATCAGGATGAATAGGTGCTCCATATTGTTCAAAGAATATTTGTCCAGTTTCTACAAATCTTCCAAAATTCATCATTTCAATATTATTAGCAACTTCCTGAACCTGTGCTTTATTTTGATTATATGGTGATTTAAGCATAATTGTCATTGTTGGATTTTTCATATCAGCAGTTGCTTTAGCACCTAAAATTTCTTTCATTCTATCAATAGCACCAGTTTTAGTTCCACCTGAAGCACCTGCACGTAATTTAGAATCAATCATATATTGTGTCATTGGTTCAGAAATAGATTGTGCTGCAATTACACCAACTGCTAAACCATATGGTATTAATGATCGTTTAAATGTTTTCTTAATAGTATCTACTATAACTTTTAATAATTTATTAGTTACACCTTTACGGCGTAAATTAGATGTACATAAATATGACCTAATTAATATTCTTACTAATGTTAATGAATGTTCAATATATTCTGGAATTTTTTCATTATCTTGTTGATATATTGGATTAAAATAACAATATGCAATATCCTTACATAATTTTTTAACTTCATTAATTGCTTGAACTGGATCAAATCTTTTTTCATTAGAAGTCATTTGTTCAAGTTCTTCTCTATATGTGTATAAAACATCTTCAATAATACGATATGGATTTATTGGCATATATCTCTCATTACTAATTAAACCATTTTTTCCAATATTACCATTATGCATTTTAAATGCTATTTTACGAAATACTTCTCTATCATCTTTAATTGCTTCATATTCATCAGATAATGCCTTTTTAACATTTTCATTATTATAAATTTTATCAAAATCATTAATAGATGATTTATATTCACTTTCTAATTTTTTATCAGGAATTAATACAGTTAAAAATTTAACAGTTTCTACTTTTGCAGGATCAATACCTGTATCTGCATATAATAATTGAACTATAGAATCTCTTTTAACACTATTATAAAGATTTCCTACTAAAATACTTTCAATATTACGAGTGCATATACGACCTTGTGCACCAGCAATACTTGTACTTAATGCTTTCATAATTTCATTATATCTTGCTTCAGCTGCAATAAATGGAAAAATATCTGATCTAATTCCTTCACGATATGATTCATCAATAAAACCATTTGCACGAGGATGTTGATCACCCCTTAAGAAATAAGGAGAAGTTCTACCATAACCAAAATTTTTAGTCATGCGATTTGAACCAATTGTCATTTGACCAATAGATGCATAAATTGCCATTGCATTTTTTTCATCACCTTTTGATCCAGTTAATACAAATTCCATTAAACCTGAATTAGTATCAATATTATTGTAAATAGGTTCAATAAAATCATCTCCTAATGATAATTTAGTTAGCATTTCTTGTTCATAAAATATTTTTAATGGTGTTCCTATTGGTGCAATTAATTCTCTTCTATGTGCTTTCTCTGCTAATTCTTGTGCACCTTTAATAATAAGACGAGTTTTTTCATTAATAATTGCTATTGCATATTCTGGTAAAATAATATCTTTAATACCAATTGTTGCACCATTCCATAATATAAAATTACGAATAATTTGATGAAAATTATGTAAAGTATCTAATGCCTGTCTTGCACCATATTCATTATTAATAATATGAAAAATAGTTCCTGGTTGTGTTTGACCGATTGACTTTTTATCTAATACTCCTGAAATTAATTCACCACGATTAATTTCTACAACAATCTCATCTGGATCATATTTAATATAAGGTGCATAAGATTCTTTATACATTTTAGGTGAACGTTTTGGATAATTAATCTTTGGTAAAAATCTTCCAATTATTTCACGACCTGTATAAATTTGTTTATCAAATTTTAAATCTGGTAATAATAAAATATTATTAAATAACATCATTGCATGCCATTTATTCATTCTAATATGTGAACGTGTTAATTGAGATGTTCCTATTAATGAATCTTGAAAACAACCAAAATAAGGTGAATGTTTTTGACGACTAATAAATATTTTTTTAAGTTCTGATAATTCTTCAATTTCAATTCTACTTTGAATATTTTGACATACAATACCATTAATTTGATCACCATCAAAATCTGCATTTAATGGTGCACATGCAGATTCATTAATTCTTAAACTTTCTCCTGTTTCTAAAACTACAACACGCATTCCAATAATACTATAAAGTGTTAAAGATGGTTGTCTATTAATTTGAATAACATCTCCATCAATTAAATCACGATATAATATATCACCAATTTCTAATTTATCAATTTTTTCAACAAGATATCTTTCACCACGAGATTTTTTCCAAACATGTGTGCTTCCTGGATATATATTACGACGATTTTTGAAAAATATTTCTAATTTTTCTATATTATATGGTCTTACAACTTCTGGTATTTGCATATTTCTTGCAATACTAATAGGAACACCAACTTGATCAACTTCAAGTGATGGATCACATGTTAATACTGCTCTCATCATATATCTAGTTCTTTTACCTAATAAATTACGACGAATACGACCTTCCTTTTTATTTAATCTTTGTGCTATTGATTTAGGTGCTTTACCTGCACTACCCGTCATATGTATCTCACCTGTTGATGAACCTTTAACCATCTCATAATAAGTAAGATCAAGTGAACCATATAAATCACGAAGTGTTTTATTAATCTCTGTAATTTCTGGTATAATTTTTGGTAATTTTTGATTAATTTCCATTATTTGTTTAGTTAATGTAGTAATATCATCACTTGAATTAATACGATTTCCAACTTGTCTTTTAATATATGGACGTGCTGTATTTGGTATAATACGAATTGTATCCAAAATTAAATTACGAGGATGTGTTCTTTGTAACCATCCAACCTTTTCAATAGTTTCATCTGTAATTCTTGCTAATATATCTCTAATAACATGATTATATAATTCAATTCTTTGAGGAACACCATCTGGTCCAATTCTTTCTAAATTAATAACTGATGGATCTGACTTATCATGAACTACCATTGGATGAGATTGTCCACAATCTGAATATGGACATTTATTTATTTTATCATAAGTAACAATTCTTGCATATTCCATTAATCTTTTATTTTTTGCAACTTTAATATCTTTAGTAACTATTAATCTACCACATTTATAACATATTATTTTTAAAAACTTTACAATATAATCACGAAACATTGGATTTTTAACTGGATAATTTAATTGAATATGTCCAAAATGACCTGGACAATATGTTTTTTTTAAACCACAACCACCACAATGCCATGTTCTATCAGTAGTTCCCATACGACTATCATATATACCACCATCTGCTGGTAAGTCTCCATGAAATAATTCTTTATTTTCAATTAAAACAGATGAGTCTAATTGATTTTCTTGAGAACTTGATATATAATATGATACTGCATAAATGGAATTATATGGAATTAAATTAGCAATGTTTTGTTGCATTTTTTGTTTTATATATATAACCAATTATACTTTAATGGATAAAACTCTTCAATTTTAAACAATTATTTTATTTAATAAAAAAATTATACTTATTTAATTTTCTATTGTATAATATAGTATAAACTAAATGTCTAGTATATTAAAATATAATTTAGATAAATTTACTAATCAAAATGAATCCTCTTTTTTTGTAAATAAAAATATAGAGTCTAATGAAATTAAAAATTCATCTATTCAGAATTCAAAATCCGTTGAAAATAGTCCTATTATTCAAAAAAAAAGATGTAATAAATGTAATAAGCGTCTTACATTAGCAACCGAATTTACATGTAAGTGTTATGGTATTTTTTGTAATGCTCATAAATATCCAGATACACATCAATGTACTTTTGATCATAAAGCAGAATGGAAAAAATCTTTAAAAGAAAAAAATCCAACTGTATCTGGTGAAAAAATAGAAAAGATTTAACCCCAATTAATATATTGCATACCATGTGCATCAAAATCAAAATATGAAGATGGTAATAAAACTTTATTAATACTTTGTTCATATATATCTGTTTTTGGATGATATTTTGGAAGCATTTTTATTGGTTGAAGATTTTGTATTATAACTTGTTTTTGTTTTTGTTTTTGTTTTTGTTTTTTATTTCCACTTAATATTTTCATTAATACTAAAACAATTGCTACTACAAGTAATGCCATTAAACAACCTCTAGTAGATGTTAATCCATAACTTTTATTATATTCATGATATCCTCCTAATACTTTATTTTCATATTCATCTCCTACAATAAATTCATTTCTATCTTCACCTCCATACATTTTATCTTCTTCTACAATAAACTCATTACCTCCTATAACGGATTCATAATAATCTACATCTTCTTCTCCACCCATATTCATAGGTTTAACTAAATTTTCATCTTCTTCTCCACCCATATTTAATTGTCTTACTAAATTTTCATCTTCTTCTCCACCCATATTTAATTGTCTTACTAAATTTTCATCTTCTCCCATATCAATATTATTAGGATGACTATCTTCTGACATATTTTATGATATATTAATATAATAAAAAAATTATAAATATTAATATAATTATAAATATTAATATTTATTCTAAATCCCAGTTAGTCTTAAATCCTTCATTAATAACTTTTTCTAAATATTCTAATTCATTTAACCAAATGGTTGCTCCTGGAAACATATCAACTTTAATTGATTTTTTAAGTTCTGATAATTCTTGCTTTTTAGATTGTAATTGTTCTTTTCTTTTTTTACTATTACCTGCAGATTTATCTATATTACTTAATGATAATAAATAATTATAAGTTGCTCCACTTGAATATAATATTAATGTTTCTAATTCCATTGTTGGTGTAAATTTTGGTGATTTTAATAATGTTTCATTAATCTTATTATATTTTTCAGATTCTAATATTTCCTTCATTTTATCTAATTCTGTTTTAGTTGTAAAACCATATTTTGTTTCATTATCCATAAACCGAATAATATTTTCTAAATATAAAATTTGTAATTTTAATAATATCAATTGTCTTTGAATACGTAATTCATAAAGATTTTTTCTTTCAATAAACCATGTATTAACGACATCTTCATAACATTTAAATTCTAAAACACTATCATCTGCACCAATACAATTAATATTTGAATTTAATCGAATTCTTAATCCAAGAAAATCTTCAATTGGATCAAAATCAATATTACCATATTTAGTTAATATTTTTTCATATTCACCTGATTTAAGATATAATGTTATATTTACTTGCTTACTTGTTTCACATAATGGTTTTTTATCAAATTCAGATCTTGCCCATAATGGTATTCTCATATTTTTTGTATCTTCACCTTGTTTTGGTTTTTCTTTATCTGAACCAAGAAAACTTCTAGGATACATTCCTATTGGTAATTCTGTAATATGTATTGTATTTTTTTTAGGATCATATTCATAAGTACCTACTGAATATTCATGTCCTTCTGATATTCTTATTTTTCCATTATTTTGATGTAACCAAGTTTTCATAGGAAAACAAGTATTTTGTTTTCCATTAATCATTGCACGAACATTTTTAAATACTGATTTTAAATCTCTTGCCCATATTTGAGAAGACCATCCAACTCCAATATTTCCTTGTAAATGTTCTAATACTGCCATTGGTAAAATAGGAATCATAAATTTAGGTTCACAACGTTGTCCTTCATCAAATACAAATTCAAGTAAATAATCATCTTCTTCTGGAAACATTGCATAACATAATTTTGAATTCAATTGTGTAAATATATAACGTGGACTTGCTGCATCTTTTCCACCATATGCTCTAGAACCAAAATGTCCACGTGGTATTAACATTGGTAAATGATTAGAACCTGGAAATGTTTGTGCCATTAAAATAATTGTATCTGCTAAACACTGTTCTCCATGCATATATGCAGTTAATTGTGTAGTATATGCAGCTAATGCAGCTACTTTAATTTGATTTTTAACAGTCATATTTTTTCCAAATTTATGTCGTGCTGACCATAATACTTTACGACGAGATTCAGTTAATCCATCAACTACATGTGGTAAACTTCTTGCTATTTTATCTCTATGAAATTCCTTTACTGATGAATTTAAAATATCACTTACATCCATAGGATTATGTAATGGTAACTCTTTTGGTGGTGTCCGTAATACAACTTTTCTTGCATCTGTATCTTTTCCATAAAATATTGTAAATGTCTCCGATGCCTTTTTATCTAATGCTGCACATAATAATTGTTTTTCATAATCACTAAACATACTTGGTATATCACCATTTTCATGACCTCCTAATCCTTTATAATATTTCACAAAGTATTTACTCTGTGCTTTTTCTTCATCTCCCTTAAATTCTTCATTAATCCAATTTTTAAATTGATGCATTGTATAAAATTCATGAACATGTGCCTTTCTATCTACATTACCACTTCCATCTTTTTTAATACTAAATGCTCTTATAATTGGTGTATTAAATTTACTAATAAATCCAATCTTAATTAAATTTGGCCAGAAATATTCAAAGAAATTTAATATTAATCCAAAAATACCTGCACCATCTGCATCTTGATCTACTGCAACAATAACACGACCATAACGCAATGATTCTATTTCTTTTTTACCTTCTTCTGTATTATTATCATAAGATTTACCATAACTCAATCCTAACACTTTAATTAAACTTGTTAAACGCTCATTATTTTTTAATGCTGTATTTTGAATTATAGTTCTTTCTTTTGTTTTTGGATTAATTTTTTCAATACATTTAGTTCTACAATTCATTGGAACACCTCCAATATTAAATGTACCACAATATTTAAAATTTAATTTTGAACATTTATTAACAATACCCTCTTTAATTGTTCCACATGCTGAATCTCCTTCTGCAATCCATAAAATACAATCTGCAGAATATTTTGGTTTTCCTGCCATTTGTGCTCCTTCATATTTAGGAACATTTACATCACCACGAGAAACTTTTTTATTTTCTGTAAGTTTTGCTTTATTCAAAAAGATTGATTCAATCTCTGATCCTAATAAATCCCAAATTGGTTTCCAATCTTTTGAACGAAATTTATATTTTGCAAAACTCTCTATTGGATTCATTATTTTATTTTTAATTTGTGAATCAAATTCTGGATTTGCCATTTTACCTCTTACAAATACAAATAATGAATTAATTATCATATTACGATTAAATTTTTGTTTAACTGGTTTTAATATTTTTTCTACTTTTGATTGTAATGCATCTACTATTTGATTTTGAATATTTTTAATATAATTTCCTCCATCATAAACATTAACACCATTAATAATTGAAACATGCTGAAATTTTCCATCTGATATTCCAATACATATATCCCAATCTGGTTCACCATCATCATGAATTAATTTAGTTGAATAAATCTCTGGTTCATCATTATTTAAATACATTTTAGCAAATTCTATAAATTCTTTATTTTTTGGTAAGATTATTTGATTATTATTAATAAATACATTTGCATTTGTAAATACTGCTGCATGATATGCTCTCATTTCTATTAATTTAAATAATTCATCTCCATATTTTGGATTATAACCTCCTTTATATCCAAACACTTCATAAGATGGTAAAAATCTAACTGCTGTATAATCTTCTTTAATATCTGTATCTGTAATTACTGGTGGATTAATTATTTCTAATCTTTTTTCAAAAAGTTGTTTATACCGCTTTTTCTTTTTACTATCCGTTGTATCAATTTCTAGAAAATCAGAATATGCATTTACAATTTTTATTCCTGCACCATTTTGTCCAGATACCATTTTTTTATGTTTATAATAATTAGAACTACTATTAAAATCTGATGCTGCTAATTGTGCTACATACATTTCTTCACCTGAAATATTTTTAGTTTTTTTAATTCCTATTGATGGTCCATTATTACATACATAAACTATTCCTGTTTCTTTATCAAATTCTATTTTAATATATGATACTTTTTTAGGAAATTCATGATAATGATCTATTGCATTTGAAATAATTTCATCAATTAATTTATACCAATTCTGTGAAAATTTAATATCTCTAATTTCAAATTTATTAGTTTCATTATTTAATACATACATTTGATAAGTTGATATTATTTTAGATCCTGCCCACATAGTAGACAGTTTTACTTGTTCTAATTGACTAATACTAATGATTTTACGTTCTTCTTCTTTCATTATTTTTTTTGACATATATATGTTATTATGTTTCAATTTTAATATATTTTTTCAATTTTAATAAAAAAAATATAATTTGTATTAACCATTTTTAAAATTATTCATTTGTTGTTGAGATAAATAATGAATTTCTTTTTCTAAATCAAATTTATCAACTCCAACATCTGAACGTTCAGGAAATGAACCCTGAAAATATGCTGCACAATCCGAACCATATCTATTTATTAAAATAGCAATAATTAAAATAACAACAATTACAATAAGAATATAAGTAGTTGTTCCCCATTTTGATTTTTTAAAATCATCTTCTTCCATATTAATAAATTCACTAGACATTCTATAAAATTATATATATATAAATTATAAATATCTTTCACTAAATATTTAAAAAAAATAAAAAAAATAAAAATTAAAATTCATCAAAATTTTCTAATATATATTATAAACTAATTCAAATGAAATAGGTTTTCTTGCTATATATTTGCTTTTTTTTAGTAGTTCTTGTTATTTTATAATTATTCTTTAATTAAATATTTATATAAATCATTAACATTATATTTATTAAATAAAGTTTATCTATAGATTTTTTTATTTATATATTTAGGTTCAATATCATAACATTCAATATTATAGATTTTTTTTATTTAGGTTCAATATCATAACATTCAATATTATAGATTTTTTTTATTTAGGTTCAA
>Ga0315904_10006796_pt1 | contig 15524 bp, 13 predicted proteins | sample LakEriMetagenome_6_FD_203529 | JGI IMG/M metagenome (GOLD analysis project Ga0315904, IMG submission 203529) | Freshwater fungal communities from buoy surface, Lake Erie, Ohio, United States - Buoy 12 MA120 | ecosystem: Environmental > Aquatic > Freshwater > Lake | place: USA: Lake Erie, Ohio... | reverse complement strand
TTATGGAAATACTTTTGCAATTATCCTAATTATCAAAAGGGTATTTTTGCGAAAAACAAACGGCATGGCAACGATTAGCACTAACGACATTGTAGTCAATTATAAACTCGGGGATGTCTCCGGGCTGCTGCAAATAGAAAATAAGCTCTCTAAAATAACTGATGAAGAAAAGCAGGTTATTAGCAGGGCAAAAGAATTGGGAGACCAATTAAAAAAAACCGGCACTGAGGCAGGGGATTCACTCAAAAAACCAGAGACGGCTTTAAAAAATATCTTAGGGCCAATAAAACAAAATTCACAGGCCTTATCTGCATTTACAAGTCAATTAAGAATTGCCGGCGATGCTGCCGTAACTGCGGGGAATAAAGCCGCCGCAGGCTTTTCTGGAGCAGAAGCACAGACAAGAAAGGCCACTGCTGCATTTAACGCTTTTCGGGAGACACTCACCTCAATAAATTCAGCACCTCTTAAAAAAGTTGGTGAGGATGCAAAAAAGGCAACACAAGGCGTACAGGAGGCAAATTCTGGCATGAACCTGATGTCTGGAGTGGTTGGGAAACTTGGTCCACTAATTGCCGGGTATTTTTCCGCAACTGCAATCATAAACTTTGGAAAGGCTGCATTAGAAGTAACAGGAAAGTTCCAAACTTTAAGTGCTGTCCTAAAAAACACGCTTGGCTCTGATAGTGCTGCACAAGGGGCGTTGGTAAGAATTCAAGAATTGGCATCAAAGACTCCATTTTCCGTTGAAGAATTAACTAGGTCTTTTGTAAAACTTGCAAATCAGGGTTTTCAGCCGACTAATGCTCAGATTGTTAAGTTGGGAGACCTCGCATCTTCTACCGGGAAAAACTTTGACCAATTAGCAGAGGCCATTATTGATGCTCAGGTTGGTGAATTTGAAAGGCTAAAAGAGTTTGGAGTCCGGGCGCAAAAGCAGGGGGATGAAGTTAAATTTACTTTTAAAGGCGTTGAAACCACCGTTAAGAACACCAACACGGCAATAAGAGATTACATTGTCTCCCTTGGAGATGTTACCGGGGTAACTGGCGCAATGAAGGCTCAGTCCGATACATTAGAGGGGTCAATTAGCAATCTTGGGGATGCTTGGGATTTATTTCTAAATGCAATAGGTAACAATCTTGCCCCGATTTACAAAAAGTCAATTCAGGTTACCGCTGCCTTTTTGGTCGAACTTAAAAATCTGTTTCAAAGCGAAGAATCGAAATTGCAGGAGCGACAAGGTACTAGCTACAATATTTATGTCAAGCAACTTGAATCGGCCTCAGATACAGCCATTAAAAATGCGCAGATAAATTCAAGCAAGAGGCTGGAAATAGTCAAAAAAGAAACTATTGAATTGCAAAAGGAAGCGGATAAAACGGAAGCGGCCTATGCAATTGCTATGTCAAGAACGCAAGATGAAAAAGGCGGCGGCTTTGCAATTCGACAAAAGAGGGAAATGGAAGCTGCCAAAGTCGCTTTATCGGAATCTAAAAAGATTCAGACTGATTTGGAAGCAATGAATCAGGCGGCGATGGATGTAGAAAAGAAAAGGTCTGAAGAAAGGAAAAAATCAGAAGAAGCACTAGCTAACCTTAGTGCGGAAAATTTAAAAAGATTAAAGCAGGAGTACGATGCCAAAGTCAAATTGATTGAGATTCAAAAGCAATATGAAGTCTTACTGAAATCAGTAGAGGGCAATGTTCCCGAACCGCAGGCCAAACTGGGTGCCGAAGTAAACTACCTAAAAAAACTGGAAGCCTTGCAAAAAGAGTATGCAGCCAAAGGAGTGGAAATCGATAAAACAGAAATAGAGATTACCAAACTGAATCGGCAAAAGGCAAATGATGACTTGATTGCAGAGGAAAACAAATTTCAACTGCAAATGAAAGATGCCAGTAAAGGTTACTTTGCTGAACTTGATAAGCAGCGGAAAGAGGATGATGAAAAGCGGCGTAAAAGTCAGGAGGACCGCATAAAGGCCGCAAAAGAAACCGCAATTGCTGAACTTGCGGCGGAAAAGAAGTTGCAGGAAGAAAAGCAGAAAGCCCGGGAAGAGGCAGAGCGCATGGCTATTGATTTGGCCCAAATGACGGTAAACTCAATCTTCAACCTGCAATCTCAGTATGCTGCCAATGACCTTGCCCGAAAGCAGCGGCAATTCGATGAAGAAATCAGGCTGGCAGACGGCAATCAGCAGAAAATTACCGAGATTGAGGAAAAGAGGCGGGCAGCGGAAAGAGAGGCCCGAATAAAGCAGTTCAAAGCTGATCAGATGCAGGCGATTGCCAATGTGATATTCAACACAGCCCCGATAATTGCTAAGTATGCCGCTGGAGTTGTAACGGCACCGCTAGCCACTATTGCCGCTGCATCCGCTGCCTTGCAGATTGGCTTCATCCTTGCCCAACCAGTACCAGAATTTGCAAAAGGGGTGGAAAACTTTGAAGGCGGTCCGGCCATTGTTGGTGAGCAAGGCCGTGAGTTGGTAAGGACTGATTCAGGCACTTACCTGACCCCTGACCGTGCAACCTTGACCTACCTGCCGAGGGGTGCAGATGTAATCACGGCTCCTAAAACTCGGGAATTACTTGCCGGTAATTCGACACTGACCAAAGGCCGCAATGAATGGTCTGCCATTGATACGGCACCGATAGCAAAGGCAATTATGGGAATGCCAGTCCAGTCTTTGGAAATATCCGAAAGAGGGCTGGAGCGATATGTTACCAAAGGGAATCGAACTACGAAAATCCTGAATAAAAAGAGAGGCGCAAACCTATGACTATGAATTACAGGTTTTTCCTAAACAATCAGCAAGTTGATGAGCCGGTCGGTTGGGACCAAGTGATTTTCGCCATTAAGCGGATGGAATCGCATGGTATTGACCAATCGTTTACCACCGGGCTAACTTTTACCGGAGACCAAGACCGGATGCCCCAGATGGCCAATGGTGCCGGGATCCTTCGCCTTGCCTTTGTCAATGAATTTATCAACGGCTCAGTCGATGTCCGCATTGAATCCGACTTCGTTTTTGAAGGCACCCAATGGCAGTTTAACGGGCTTATTGATTTTACAACTTATGAAGAAACCGAGGTCTGCGACGGTTGCTCAGACGGGGTGAAAGTCAGCATAATTGAAGACGAATGGCGGGAGTCATTTCTCAGGAATCAGGATGTCGAATTGGACTTGCTGAATGAAGATGCGTTGGATGGCACTGATGTCGGGCCGTTTAATTTGGGTCAGGTTACGCTGCATTCGCAGGAGTTGTACATTAAGGGTTTTTGCGGGCAGTTATCAGCAACTGCCACAGACACAAGCTCAGCCGACCATGTTTGGCCTTTGTACTGGCAGAATAGTGACTTTAAAGGGCCATTTGGCAGTTCATTTGATGTTATTGGCTTAGCTTTTTCCGGCACAAATGTTATCTTTAAAAACAATACATCATTTACCCGGACTTTTATACTAAACGGAAAACTAAAATGTATTACCGACAAATTTAGTTCTGGCACAGGAATAACTGTTTCCATAAAATTTCAGATTTATTTGGCTGATGGTAGCACCGGACCAGATGATTATGTAGCTTCTCAATTTCTTCCTAATAATAGCAATGTAGTCCTTGAAGCCACAATCACAGACTACATTCTTACATTAGGACCAAATGAGTCATTTCAGGTTCTGCATTATTTATCAACTTCGATTCAAGGCCCGGTTGTAGTTGGCTTTATTTATCCCGATGAAAACTACCTGAACTGGGAGGAATTTAACAAAGGTGCCGCTTCCTTCTGCCGGGGAGTTTACATCTACGACTTTCTCGATAGGATAGTAACCAAAGTAACCGGGCAAACGGGCAAGGTCAAATCCGAATACTTTGAATATGGCGGTTGCGAGTGGAACCACCTAATCACGACAGGGTTATTCATCCGGAATGGGCAATTATTGGAAGAAGCCGAGCCGCAAATCCCGACCACATTCCAAAAGTTTTTTGAGGGCATCGACAAAATCTTTTGCCTCGGTTGGGAGTTTGAAAAGGATGGAAACGATTGGTGCATTCGAATTGAACCACGCTCGTATTTCTACCAACGGCAAGTCATCAGCACCTTTGCCAATGTTTCGGGCATCACAAGGCGGCCTTATCTCGACAATGTATTTGGCAGTATTACGGTTGGTTATACCGACAATTGGAAGAACACAGCCTTATCCGGGATCTTCGAAATGCACACCGAGCGGACCTACTTTGCCCGGAACAAGGCAATGGAGAATGGTACGACAAAGAAACTTGACTTGCGGTCTGAAATTATCGCATCAGGCTATGCAATCGAATATTCAAGGCGGTTGCAGTTCTTCGAGGATAACTCCGCAACATCAGACAGGCCGAATGACTACGAGTTGTTTATTATTTGGCTGAATCGGAATGAGGTCGAATTTGAGGAAATCGAAGGCACCGGATATGAAGTGCCGGACCAAACCGGTCCATTTTCATTCCTTCCCGGTGGTGTCAGCTATGGCAGCAACTTCATAGATTTTTGCGATGCCCCGATTGCAAACATCTACAACATCCTCCACACCCCGGCTCGGGTTGCCATCCGGTGGTGGAAATGGTTGGGTCAGAATGTTTACGGCCTACCGAATGCTCAAAAGAAACTGTTTTTCCAAGTCGGTGAATATTACACAGCAATGGGAAGCAAGTTGGGCAGTGATGACATACCGACCCAATGCAACGAGGTTAATGAAGTCGAAAACACCATCTATGAGAATGCCGACATTGTGCAGGAGTTATCGACTGAAACAATATTGGTTAATCCGGTTGAATATACTTTCAAGGTGCCGCAAGAACTTTGCGACTTTCTCCAATATTCTATTCGGGGCAAAAAAGTAATTGAATTTTCCTGCGGCAATAGTAACTTTGCAGGGTTCCTACTCGATAGTCAGAACACTCCAACGGGCGAGGCAGGCGGTGAAACAGAGTTTACTTTGATTGGCACCGAACCGGCATCCACCGAAGGGCGAGCATACTCAGACGGTTACTCCGATGGTTATTCATAATGGCCAACACAAGAGCGCAACAACTGGCATTGGTTAATGCCAACCTGCCAAATAATACCACAAAACAAATTACCCCGGTAAAGCATCGGCAAGTTGAATCGGAGTCGATAACTGCTGCGGCTTTTATCGATGATGACAATACCTTTTCCGGCATTAATTCGCATCAGAAGGAAGTGCGGTGGCATAAGGGAGTTAGCCTTGCAAGTGCAGCCAACATCGACTTAGGCAATACAGGCAACTTCCACCATGTAACCGGGGCGGTTGAAATTGAAACACTAAGTACTAAGCAGCATGGCACGAGAATGCTTCTTTACTTTGGCTCGAATCCCAATCTAAAACATTCGGCCAATCTGATTCTGCCCGGGGCGGTTGATATACAAACCACCGCAGGCGCATTGGCTGAGTTCATCTCGGAGGGCGGTGGTGTTTGGCGGCTAAACTCTTATGCAGGTCGGCTACCGGTCAGTATGGGCGGAACAGGTCAGACATCATACACAAATGGGCAGCTCCTGATTGGCAATACAGCGACAGGAGGGCTTTCCAAGGCAACACTAACTGCAGGAACAAACATTACCATCACCAACGGGAATGGAACTATTACGATAGCTGCAACAGGTGGTGGAGGTGGTGGAGTAAACACAGTAGGTGCATTTTCGGCAACGCCTCAGACCAATGGCGCAACCATTGCAGGCTCAACGATTACCTTTGGCCCCGCCTCTGACACGGTGCCGGGCATGGTAAGCACAGCGGCACAGACATTTGGAGGCACTAAAACATTCAATGCAAGTCCGGCAGCGGCTAGCACCGTGTCGATTGCTCCGACAACGGGTAGTGTGACAAATGCCCAACTGAACATAGGAGGAGGAACCATTAACTGGGTAACCTTTGGAGGCGGCACGGCTAATTCTGCCGCTCCTGCTGTTTTAGGCGGAACAAGAAGTGCAGGCACGAAGATAGTGCTTTATCAGACAGTCGCTTTGGGAGGCACTTATGACACAGCATTGGGGATAGAATCAGGAAATTCCATGTGGCTTTCAAGCCCGAATACCATAAGGTTCTATGCCGCAACAGGAGGAGTTGGGCTTTTGGTGGGGCAATTTGAAAACAGCGCATCAGTTCGTGGCCTAAATATCACGGCCACGAGTGATCCCAATAATCTGAGTCCGGCATTAGCATTCACCGCAGCAACGACAACTCCATTTATATCATGGGGCATAACTCCTACTTATGGCCTTCCGACCAGCTTTGGCCTTACACGCAGCCTTGGTACGAAAATTGTATTAAGGGCAACCTTTCAAAATTCAGGCGGCAGTGATGTTGCATTGGGGGTAGAAAGCGAGAATATTATGTGGCTGAATGCACCCACAACGATAAAGTTTTTTATCGGCATCACTCCGGGATTGCGCCTAACTATTGATGGTGATGCCAATAATTCAAATCTAACGCTTACAAGTGCCTCTACTGTTAGTTTAATTGCGGCTACAGCCACAACTGCCAATGTTTTTAACACCGTAGCCACGACCGTTAATATAGCAGGGGCGGCCACTACGCTTGCCATAGGCAACACGGTCACTGCTGCCCAAACCGTCAATATGTTTACGGCCTCCACAGGAGCATCTACATACAACTTTGCGACAGGAGCAACGGCAAATGCCACCACAAAGACCATTAACATAGGAACGGCAGGTGTATCGGGAAGCACCACTGCAATAAATATTGGGTCTGCCGTCAGCGGAGCAACAAACACGGTTGCCATTCGTGGAAACCTTACCCTTGGAACAAGCGGAGGTAATATGGGATTTTATGGCACAGCAGCAATCGCTAAACCAACCAATGTAATTGCTGAAGCAGCATTTGTTGCTAATGCTGGTGGAGTAACAGTAACTGATGATTCAACCTTCGGGACTTACACCATTCGGCAAGTGGTTCAGGCTTTACAAAATTTAGGACTTTTGACATAACAACATGAGCAACTACAACATCATCGTACCGATTAGCCCAGACCCGAACTACGGGTTCAAAAGGGTGGCTACAATGGCCGGACTTCTTATCAATGCCCTTCCCTTTATGGGCGAAAACATCACCCTTTCTGTTCAGGTGAACTATTTCGACCAGGACGACAGGCCGATTGACATCATCCCGCCTCGTATCGTCCCTTTAATTGCGGACAACACCGTATGCGTTGATGACAAGGGGCAATATGTGCCTTGTGGCGGCCCCGATGCCGTTATGACGGAGTTTGAGTATTACATGAGTCTTTTACATCAGAGTGTTGTTATTGCCAACTTGGTGACGCAGAAAATCCTTTGGGCCGACTCGGAAGGCCGATTTAACTAATAATAAAATCATGCACAACAAACATCTATTTGTCAGCCGAAGTTTTCATCAAGACCTTTTGAATACGGTTGAAAATGCGCAAAACATATTGCCGATTATTCAACTTGGGAAGGTAGTTAAGAAACTTACTCCACAAATCGAAGCCTTTGACGAGGCCGTGGAGGACCTCAGACTTGACCATTGCGCCAAGGAAAGCAACATCATCCTGCGGGATGAAAAAGGTGGTTATAAGTGGACCGCTGAGGGTGAAAAAGCATTTCGCAAGGCTTACAAAAGTCTTTTGGAAAAGGAAGTCAATGCCCCTGAGTTTGAAAAGTTAAGTTGGCAGGAATTGGAACAAGCCGTTGGAATCGTGTATCTCGCCAATTACCTCTACAATTTTGAAGAACTTTTAACCGAGTTTTACAACTTTCAATAATGAATCAACCGCATCCCTTTCTTCGCTTTACTGACCAAAACCTGATGGACTTTGCCGTAGGGTTGGGGTCTGGCTTAAACTTGCCAAAAACTGCCCGGATTCGGGAAATTGAAGCGCAAGAAGGTAATGCGTTTGTCCAGTACCCATTCGGATATTACGAGTCAGGAGACAATTGGTTTAATCGCTTTGCAAACGACAACGACTGGCAGGTGCCGGGGCCATGCAAGTTGGCACCAGTGCAAAGGATTCCTGTTCTGAGCAACTTTGAGCAGATGGCCGTGAATTACCTGAAAGCGGTTATCAGCATAATAGGCGATTCAGACGATGCCACTGCTATTACCACGAATGCGACAGGCATATTGCCGGCAGGCTTGCCATACACACTCAATGCAATAGACTACACAGCCGATTTATTTGAAGTTGCCCTAATTAACACCACAGGCCTGAGAGATGTGCATCTATTGGGCGAAAAGCAGTCCGGCAAATGGAAGGTTCAGATGTTTATTGCGACTGAACCGACGGCAATAATCGACCTTTATGACATTTACATTTTAGCATCAAATGAGTCGCTGCCATTGGAAGTGGATATGAACGGCTTCACCTTCCAATCGGTTTTCCTTGACCTTGACTTTTGCGACTTTAGCGAACCACCATTGCAGGAATATTTTCTTCCTGCCATTCAGGGTGATGTCTTTCAGGTCAATATTCCGACCGAGGGCAGCAACATTCCAGAGGGTGCAGAACTTTCAGCCGTTCTTGTGGATTGCAATGGTAATGAATTGCCGATACAGTCTGAGATTGTTTGGCCGGAATATACGGTCGAGGGCTGCTTTACCGGAAATTGCGAAATGGAATTTACTATCACAATCCCGGCGGAAGAGATTCCAAATCCAACACCGGAACCAACTTATGGATTTTGTGAAGGCGTGCCAATTCCAGATTTTTTGATTTGTTGGCTGCCATTTTTTCCGGGAACTATATCATTACGCATTTATGATGAATTTGGCAATACAATCGCAACTATTTTCAGCGGATGGCCTGACCCGCTAATATGGCCGTTTGATTCAAATGATGCCCTCGGAGTTTTAATCGATTGGATAAATACCAACTGGACCGGAGTTATTGCTTCTGAAAATGAGGCTGGAGATTTGGTCATCAACTTTTCATTCAGCAATGAAGACTTTCCAGATGTATTATGCGGCGAAAGCTACACCGCCGGATTTCATTGCTTTGGGGAACCTTTTGGTGTAGCACCAGCCTATAATAAAACCTTCGGCATGACAGAGGCGCAGACTTGTGTTTGCCCTCTGGAAACCAAGTACGGTACCCAATACCAAGGCCAATTCACAATACCTTTTACCCTGCCTGATGGCACTTACAAAATTGCCCTTGTGGATAACTACACAGGGGCCGTTTATTGCTTTTCAAATATCATTCAGGTGGATTCAACCGATGAGTTCAGCCAGATAATTCAGTTTCAAGGCAACAACATTGCGGAAGGATTCGAATACTTTAACGGTTGGTTTCAGCAGATCCGGATGGGAATCAACGGTGCCGGCCCGGATTTTGAGAATCAGGTTTCTGTTTACCGAGATTCAAACGGAAATTCACGAAGCACATCTGTACGAACCGATTTAATACTAAATTTGCACACGAATTGGATTGACGATTCGACCCTGAAAGCTCTGCAATCTGCCACGAATCACAGGACTTTTAATGTCGGCAATCAATCTCTTTATGTTACTGATTTTGAGGTGAGCCACAACCAAGACTTCAGCACGATTACTTCCTATTTTGGCCTTTGTCAAGTAAAGGTCAAAGCGAAAAAACAGAACTATCAGCCGATAAATCAAGGCTGCGTAAACTGCTAATAATCAATGAATTTTAATTGCGGACAAGACCTGTGCTATGTCCAGCCTCAATGCGACAGCGAATACAGCAGTCGCATAAACGCTGTGGTACTGGTTAAGAAAAACTATGCCGTTGATAAGACTTCATCCACCGCTTTCCTCGATTCAATTTATGAGGGAATGATTACGGGTGATGTCAAGGCAATACTGAACATTCGGGGTTCAAAAGCCCGTCCTGAGACTGCTGAACTCGGTGGTTTCGGTAACCAATCCATCAAAGTTGGCAACACAAGCCACACTTTGGAATATGTCGATCAGTTCATTAAGGAGAATCAGGCTTTCTACAATGCCATCCGGTCAGGTGGAAGCCGTTATGACCTGTATTATTTCACCAAGGAGTTGATTTGGGATGCCTCCGGCTCTCAGATTACCCTCTATGGCGATGCAGTTCATACCGATGGCCCAACCGACCTTCTTGAAGGTATGGCAACAATCAAATGGGTGCAAAAGGGTTCTCCTTTGGCAATATTTGACGACTACGATTCAGATGAGTTTTTGGAAGGCCTTTACTATGAGGTGAACAACCTGCCAAGTCCTTACTCAATCTCAATCGGGCCGGATGTTACTGCCACTTTTACAATGCTCGGCACGCTAAACAAGTCAGTTGATACCGATTGCGATGTGATTTACTCGATTGAGTCCATCGATGCTGATTACCTGACTTATGTTGAATCGGTTGTCGTGGATGCTGCTACTGGTTTGGTAACCATTACAACTGATGAAAGTGAGACTCCAACCGGGTCTTTCAACATCAAATTCAAGATTACCAACGATTGCAGCGATTGCACCGTGGGTTACTTTGAAGTGACTGTAACCAAAACTCTTTAATCTTTTCGCCGATGCTGACTCAGGAAGACTTAATTGCCATACTTTCTAACCCGAAAAAAATCAACTTCCAAACTGATTATCATGAGGAAGTGCGGGAAATTTACGAGGCACTCGAAAATCACTTCGATGATGACTATCCGAGGCGGCTACTTGAGTCAACAAGGCCAAATGAAGAAGAGTGGATGAAATTGGAGCGGGAGAGGGTATGGGAATGCCCCTCCCGAGTTCCAATTAAGAGAGTCGAAAACCTGCTGACCAAAATCAGGCAGGCAGATGACTTCCGTATTAATTGGCTTGAGAATGAGATTCAAACCGGGATTGCTCAGGATAATAGCTTCCGGGATTATTGCGAAAACAAGCTGCCTGTTTATGGCAGTTTGGAAGATTGGCTATTTCAAACCTTTCAGCGTTATTACCTTTCTGACCCAAATGCCCTTATCTGGGTTGCGCCGAAAGTGGATGATATTCGGGAAGGGTTCAATTTGGATAAGCCATTTCCGCAGTTAATTGAATCTGAAGATATTGTCGAGTTGGGTGAATCCTATGCAGTCTGGAAGATTGAAGAGGACAAGAAAAAGCGAATCAAATACTTCGGTGCCTGCGATGAGACTACATTCTACTATGTAACTTACGAGCAGGGGCAGACCGATAAAATTAGCATTGCGGTTTACCCGATATTTTCCTCTTATCCGATTCACACGGTAGGCTCGGTTGTTTACGAGGTTGAAGACTACACGGTAATTTACGAGTCCATTGTTCAGGCCGCAATCCCCGAGTGGAATCAGGCATTACGCCGGGCCGATGACAACAACATCCTTTGGATTAAACAAGCCTATCCGAAAGAGTGGGAATACAAGTCCACGGCCTGCAAGACCTGCAAAGGTTCGGGCCGGGGCAAAGGCAGCGAAACGACTTGCAAGTCCTGCAATGGCTCTGGAAATGATGTGGTCGAAACGCCATTTCAAAAGATTGTTATTTCCATCCCGAAAACTAATGCCCTGACGAATGAGAATCAGCTGACCAACATACCGACTCCCCCGGCCGGAATAATCGAAAGGGATTTGGCTACCATTAAAGAGTTCGGAGTTGAGATTCAGTTAAGGCTCTACAATGGCATGAGGGCACTTGGTTTGGAATACCTCTTTGAAAACCCATTAGCCATTTCCGGCGAGGCCAAGATTCAGGATAAGAAAGAGGTGCATACTTTTCTCTATCAAGTTGCAGTTCACTATGTAACGGTTTATTCATGGGTTGCCAAAGAATTGTATCTTCAAAAGTATTCGGTTCTTCCAAACCTTTTGACGGATGAAAGGATAAACCAGAACTTGCCCAAAATTACCATCCCTACCGACTTTGACATTTATACGGCTGCCGAAATTGCTGATGCATTGGCAATGGCCCGGGATAAAGGATTCGGTCCTGAGATTAGCAACGGCCTTGAAAGAGACCTATTGATTAAGCAGTACGGCGAGGGGTCAATGGCAGTGAAGAAAAACGAGATCCGGCAAAGGCTGAATCCATTGCCAAACTACAAGCCTGATGAGATTGCCTTGCTGAAAGAGTCTGGCATGGTGTCCGATGTGGATGCAATGCTGGCGGTCAAGATTGACTACTTTACAAACCTTTTGGCCGCTCAGGATGACAAGTGGTGGGAAAAGGACTTCCTTCAAAAGAAAGCTGACCTTGAGGCACTTGCCAAAGCCGAGGCCGAAAAGATTTCACAAAAGCAGATTGGAAGAGTGGATTTCGGGTTGGGTGCATGAGCAACGAGGAAAATAATTGTTTAAATATTTTCCAAATACCCACTGCTGTTATTTTTCTATACTATTTTTTCGCATTGTAACTTTTTTAAATTTATTTTCTATGCCTAAGACTAAATTATCTTCGTAAATATCCCGCAATTGTCTTGGATTATCAGCAGTTGCCATATATCCATTAGGGCATAGAATTGAATAAAAAGTACCATTGTATTTGGCGTTTTTCTCAAAATAGGTTTTCATTTCTTCCTGTAAATGATAGAAAAATATTTATTCCTCTGCATGTCTTTTTGGTACCCGCAAATAATCCTTGCGTAAAACCCTTCTTTTCTTAGTTCTTCAACAACCTCTTTTGCAAGTATTTCGCACTTTGTGGCCTCATCTCCATTTTTGAAAACCCAAAAATCAAGGTGCCCATGTTTTTCTTCATTGAAATATTGGTAATTATGGCCTCGCATATTTTGCTTTCGCAATTCGTAGCCTTGCATAAAAAATTTAATCCTTTGTTTGTCGGTCATTTCCTGAATGTGTCCCATTACTGCAATGTTTTTAAATACTGCAATGCCTTTCTTGGCTCAATCGGATTGAAGCCCTCATATAATTCGTGCAGAGATGTAAAAGACCAGCTCTTCTTGTGTTCAACAGCCCATTCATCTTTTGCGTTGGAATAGTTTTCGTCGTACTCTGAATAAACGATGTAAAAAGAGCCAATGGGTGTATCAACCCTGATTTTTCTCTCCTCAAAATCATCCGGCTCACAGTCGTAAACCGTTGAGCCGTTTTCCAGTTTTGAGGCAATTGTAAAAATTTGCTTTAAAATTTGCATATTGTTTTTGTTCTAACTTGAGGCAAATATAAGCATAAAAAATTAATTTCAAAAATATTTTTAAAATTAATTTAAAAAACTAAAAGATAAATTTGCCCTAATTATGTCCAACGAGGAACTAATCCGTAAAATTGAGTTATTGCAGGAGAAACTGGAATCCGATTTGGAAGCCAAGTACCCGGCAATTTTCAAAGACCTTTACAGGGAATTGCTCGAAGTTACCGCACCGATTCGATTTGGCGGTTCTGCCGATACAAGGGCAAAGCAGCTTTTAGAGGTAGTCAAACTCAAAAAAAAGATACTGGCTACCATTGGCAACAATGCGGCCTATAACGAAGCCATTAAGACCTTTACCGATGGATACAAGGAACTGCGGGATTTGACCGATGAATATTTCGGCAACTTGGTTTCTACTTACAAACCCAAACAGGACCTTTATGATGCACTGGTTAAAGTCAGCATTGAAACCACAAAGGATGCCTTGTTGGGTTCCGGAGTTCAGGCCGCACTTGCCGACCCAATTACATCCTCGCTTATTTCATCACTCAGCAGCAAAGCGAATAAGACAAGTTTTGAGGTTCTTCTTCGGGATTTGATAAACGGCACCCCGACCACAAAACCAATCCTGCAATCAGAAATCAAACGACTGGCAGGCGATAGCATGATGATATTTCAGCGGTCTTATATAGATGCGGTTTCTTCCGACCTGAACATTTCGTATTTCATTTATTCGGGTACGGTGATTAAAACTACAAGGCCATTCTGCCGGGATAAGGCAGGACGGATATTTAAGAAATCGGAAGTTGAAAGTTGGGCGAGTCAGAGTTGGCAAGGGAAAATGCCCGGAACCGATAAGCAGACCATATTCAACTTCGCAGGGGGGTATAACTGCCGTCACAATTTATTTCCGGCAACTAAAGCGCAATATCAGATTCAACAGAAGAAGGATAAAAAATAGACCTCTTTGCCTCTATTGCCTTTTGCAGTGTTTCATATCTTCCAAAGAACTTTGTTTTCCCATTTATAGGAATTCTCAGACGATATTTTTTTGTATCTTTTTCAAAAGTGATGTGCATTTCGCCTGTTTTTGAAAAAGCCTTTTTGTGGTCAATAATATTGTCATAAGAGGTCATCCATTCTAAATTATCCGCTCGGTTGTTTACTGGATTAAAGTCCTTATGGTTTACTTCTGGCAAGTTATTTGGATTTGGAATGAATGCCATAGCAACAAGCCGATGAACATAAAAGTGCTTGTAATCAGAGTTTTTCCAAAACTTGACCTGCAGTCTTTTTGTATTCGTAAGTCCTTGAATTAAGATTTGGCCTTTTACCTTTTTTGTTGCGTTTGGGCCACCTCTTTTGAATGGCACAATGCGGTCAAGACTTTTTACCCTTCCCATGTTGCTGACCATGTATAAGCCTTCATAATCGGGGATTTCCTTCCAAACTTCGCCTTCCAAACATTGAATATTCATAAAATAAAAAAGCCCAACCTGCGTGTAGAGCCGCAAGTCAGGCCATTTAGGTTACAGAACCAAGTTCTTTATTCGGCCTCTACTCCGAATGCAGATGCAAGATAGGAAGAAAAACAATAACAAGAAAATACTATTTTTGTCGCATGGCCGAAAAGAAATTCCAAAAGAAAGTCGGGAACCGGACGATTAAATTCGGGGCAAAGGGTTTTTCGATTGCCCCCGGTACTCCGAAGGGTGATAACTATTGCGCAAGGTCTTCCGGCATTAAAAAGTGCGCCAATCCACCTTGCCCGAATGACCTGTCCCGGCAGGCATGGGGTTGCGTAGGCAAAAAGTCCGTAAAAAGTAAAGCCAAAAAGTTTTCAAGAACAAAGTAAATTTGCGAACCATGAATTGCCTAACAAATTATATCGGACTGAAAAGCTGCAACGCTCAACAGCCTCTCAGCGGTCTTTACATAAACGACTTGCCCGGCATGAGCAATGAGTTTCTAAATGCCATTGCGACACAGGACCAACCGAGTTTCATTCAGATGTATGAATCGGTGCAGAGGGTTGTGCTTGAACAAATCAAATCGCAGGTCCGGGCTTCGCTGTACGAGATTGCAGAGGCAACAATGGACCAAAGTTTGTTCTTCACCAAAAGGCCAACGGTATTCACTCAGCAGGTCATCCAACCGACACCTGCCGAGGCGAAATATAAAGGCATTTGGGTTTCGGCTTTTGGTTCAAAGTATCTGCAAATGCGGGTAAATTCGGTTTGGATCTACAATTCAGGCGCAGAGGCTCAATATGTGCCGCTAAAGATATTCAGCACTTTTGATTGGTCCGTTCTTTACGAAACCACAATAACGGTGCCATCGGGCTTTAGTGAGGTTGCAATCAATCAGGTAATTGACTTGCAATTTGACGGCCTGAATGTCTTTTT
>Ga0315904_10006795_pt1 | contig 15529 bp, 8 predicted proteins | sample LakEriMetagenome_6_FD_203529 | JGI IMG/M metagenome (GOLD analysis project Ga0315904, IMG submission 203529) | Freshwater fungal communities from buoy surface, Lake Erie, Ohio, United States - Buoy 12 MA120 | ecosystem: Environmental > Aquatic > Freshwater > Lake | place: USA: Lake Erie, Ohio... | reverse complement strand
TCGGTGGAGATGGTCGCCAGCAGGGGCGTGCCAGGGCGGGTGAGCCGCGGGCGTTCGCGGAGCCACTTCAGATAGTCGACCAGTTCGAGCGACGTGCCGAGCACCGTCTTGCGGGCGACGAGCATGTCGAGGTGCCGGGAGACGGTGCGGAGGCCTGAGTCGGCGGAGCCGATCAGGGGCCGGCCCGCACGCTGGTCGCAGGCCCGCACGCGGCGGCCCCGTTCCGCCAGGGCATCCACGTCGTCGTCGGCGAGCCCGGTACCGAGATCCCACATCAACACGCGGTCCCAGTTGCGAAGAATCGGCAGCGAGTCGGGCTCGCGGACATCGACGTCGGGAATCGGCGGCGGCGGACAGATCACCCACAGGCCTGCCCTCCGGGCGGCGGCAAGCTGCTCGGCCGAGGCGGGCTCGGCGAACCGCACAGAGTTGAAACCGAGGGCGGCGAGCGCCTCGAGCGGCTCGCCGTTCCAGTCGATCGATCGGGGGAAGAACGGCAGACCGTCCACCTCGAGGACGCCGCGCGACAATCCGGCTGGTGGATCGACCGGCACGGCCGTCATGGCGGCCGCAGGCTGGACGAGCGGATCGGTCGCGCGTGTACCCGTGGCCGCGGCGGCGGACGATGGCGGGGGCAGCAGCCCCGATCCATGAAGATCGTCGATCGCGATGTCGAATCGTCCGGGTGTCGGCGGGGCATCGAGCACGAGGTGAGTGGCTCGTGCGCCGTCGATGCTGCCCGGCCCGTGCTCCAGCCTCAGGGGTGGAAGCTGACGCGACAGCGCCGCGGGAAGGTCGTCAACGTCGAGCAGTTCCCAGCGGTCGATGTCTCGAGTGGCGTTGCCGCGGACGAGCACCTCGACGGGTCTGCCGGTTCGCTGCGACACCCACCCGGGCATCACCACCCGCACGGCCAGCCGCACGTCGGGCCGGCTGGCCCTGACCCAGACCGACGCCCGCAACTCATCGAGGATCGCGGCGGGGCCGAATGGCAGTTCGATCCGCAGGGGCTGCCCAGTGCTCGATTCGATGGCGAGCCGTTCGCAGGCTCGGCCGCGGTGGGGCGACACCTCCGAACGCTCGTGTACCACCACGCGGCCGGCGGTCGGGGCTGCGGCCCACGTTGGCGTGGGGCCCTCGAACCCGTCGTGCACGTCGCCGGCGCGGCCCCACTGGCCGCCGGCGATGCAGGCGGCCGCCAGCAACGCCGCCACGGCGCGCACGGCGGTCACGGGGGTGGAAAAACGCACGGCCATGGGAATCCGGGGAAGGTCTGCCCGACGGGCTTCTAGCAGCCGTCGCCACTCCGGCTCCAGCCGAGATGGGGAAAATGGGCGAGACGGTCGCAAAATGGGCAAATCCGTGGTTTCATGGAGGCTGGTGCCCCTCACGATTCGCGGTGTCTGCCGCCGTCTTGTTCATGAAGCCGTCAACGGCCGACAACCTGCTCCACCTCGCGGGCGAACTGGAACTCGTCCCTTCGGCGGCCCTTAACGAGGCATTCTCGGAGGTGGGCGGCCATGCGCTTGACGCGGCGGCCTTCGGTCAGGCACTGGTGCGGCGTGAGCTGGTCACCGGCTTCCAGCTCGAGCGACTGCTCCGTGGCGAGCGGGGCGGCTACTACTTCGGCAGGGCGAAGATTCTCTATCAGATCGGTGCCGGCTCCTTCGCCCGGGTCTATCGTGCGATCCACCGCGACACCGGCGCCGTCCTCGCGGTCAAGGTGCTTCGCAATCGGTTCTCCAACGATCCCGACAAGTGCCGGGCCTTCCAGCATGAAGGCGAGATGGGCCGCCTCCTGCGGCATCCCAACATCGTGGCGATCGAAGACGTGGGCCAGGAGAACGGTGCGAGCTACCTGACCATGGAGTTCGTCGAAGGGCAGACGCTTCGCGAACTCGTGAAGATCCGCGGCGCGGTCGACGCCCCGCGGGCGATCGACCTGATCCACCAGGCCGTCTGCGGGCTCGAATACGCCCATCGCCGTGGCGTCACCCACCGCGACATGAAGGCCTCCAACGTCATCATCTCGTCCACCGGCCGGGCGAAGCTGGTGGACTTCGGCCTCGCCGGCGTCGATGAGTCTGGCGACAAGGTGCTCGGCCGCGTCGAGAAGCCGCGGACGATCGACTACGTGGCCCTCGAGAAGATGGCCGGCGTCCGCGACGACAGCGTCCGCAGCGACATCTACTTCCTCGGCACCGTCGCCTACCTGGCCCTCGCGGGCACGGCGCCGCTGACGGAGTCACGCGATCGGAGCGTGCGGGGCGACCCGCGCCGATTCACGCAGGCGATGCCCCTGGGGCAACGATGCCCCAACCTCCCGCGCGAGGTGGTCGATGTCGTCGCGCGGATGATGCACGTCGATCCGCTCGAGCGGTATCAGACGGCGAGCGACGTGAAGCTCGCCCTCGAGACGCTGATCGCCCGCCTGGGATCGGGCGAGGCCACGGTGACGGCCGGGCTCGCGGTGGTCGCGGCGAAGCCCGCCGCTTCGACCACGGCGGCCAAGGGATGCGTGATGCTCGTGGAGTCCGGCGAGAAGCCGCAGCAGGCCCTTCGCGAGTTTTTTTCAAAGCTCGGCTATCGGGTGTTGATCACGGAGAATCCGCAACGGGCCATCGCCCGCTTCTCCTCGACGCCCTTGCCGGCCGACTTCCTCGTGATCAGTTCTCGCGAGCTCGGTCTGGCTGCCGTGGAGGCGTTCAACACGCTTTCGAAGGAGTCGTATCTGGCCGACGTTCCGGCAATCCTGCTCACGAGCCCGAAGCAGCCCCAGGTGTCGGCCGCAGCGAAGGTGGATGGGCGGCGGAAACTCCTGCCGCTGCCGCTGCAGGCGGGCGAACTCTCGAAGGTGCTCGGCGAGATCCTCCCACGGAAGGCGTGATCGGTCACGTCGCTCGCCCGGCTTCCGGGGCACTGGCAGCCGCTCACTGCGTTCATGCCCACACGGAGGTGCAGGTTTTCAACCGGCACCAGATCCCGGAGGATCCTTGCGTCGGCTCGGGGTTGCCCACCTGAATCACGCGAACCTGGAGGTCGGTTTGCCGGGGCTCAGGCTTCGGGTATCCTGCGGCTCTCCCGCGACAGCCTGCGAGGCGGCCGGTCGTCGCGGTCCCGCCCTCATTCTCCCTTCGAGCCGGCCGCCATGGACCTGCAGGCCTATCAGACCGAGGGCTTTCACGACGAGCTCTTCGACGAGTCGCTCGCCCCCAGGCCGGGCGCCAAGTTGCTCGTCAGCCGGCTTGCCGCCTCGTCCGACGGCGAACTCGCCGAGCGGCAGCGGGCCGCCGACAAGATGCTCCTCACGATGGGGATCACCTTCAACGTCTACGGCCACGAAGCCGGCACGGAGAAGATCTGGCCGTTCGACATCGTGCCTCGGGTGATCGATGCGGGCGAATGGAGCATGATCGAGCGGGGGCTCAAGCAGCGAATCCACGCCCTGAATCTCTTCATCGACGACGTCTACAACCAGCGGCGGATCGTCACCGACGGCGTGGTGCCCGACTGGCTGGTCGATTCGGGCAAGTGCTTCCGCGGCCCCTGTGCCGGTCTCAAGCCGCCGCGGGGCGTGTGGTGCCACATCACCGGCACCGACCTCGTTCGCGGCGGCGACGGCGTGATGTACGTGCTCGAGGACAACCTCCGCACGCCCTCCGGCGTGTCGTACGTCCTCGAGAACCGTGAGGTGATGAAGCGAACCTTCCCGCAGCTCTTCGCCGGCCAGCGGATCAGCCCCGTCGAGAACTATCCCGAGAAACTGCTGGCGATGCTCGAGTACATCGCTCCGCCGCAGGCCCGGGATCCGACGGTCGTCGTGCTCACTCCCGGCATCTACAACTCGGCCTACTTCGAGCACAGCTTCCTGGCTCGCCAGATGGGCGTGGAACTCGTGCAGGGGTCCGACCTCGTCGTGCAGGGCGACGTCGTCTTCATGCGGACCACCCACGGCCTCGAGCGGGTGGACGTGATCTACCGCCGCATCGACGACGACTTCCTCGATCCGCTCGCCTTCCGCGACGACTCGATGGTCGGGGTGCCGGGCCTGATGCAGGCCTACCGGGCGGGCAACGTGGCCCTCGTCAACGCGCCGGGCACCGGCATCGCCGACGACAAGGCGGTGTATGCCTATGTGCCGCAGATCATCAGGTATTACCTCGGCGAGGATGCGATCATCCCCAACGTGCCCACCTACGTCTGCGGCGAGCCGACGCAGTGCGACCACGTGCTCTCGAAGCTGGAGGAGTTCGTGGTCAAGCCGGCCAACGAGAGCGGCGGCTACGGAATCGTGCTCGGGCCGCGGGCCACGAAGGAGCAACTCGAGGACTGCCGGGCGCGGATCAAGGCCAACCCCCGCAACTACATCGCCCAGCCCATGCTCTCGCTGTCCCGCGTGCCCACGGTGGTGGGCGACTCGCTGGAGGGGAGGCACGTCGACCTGCGGCCGTTCATCCTCTACGGCGAGGAGATCTTCGTGCTGCCCGGCGGCCTCACCCGCGTGGCCCTGGTGAAGGGGTCGCTCGTGGTCAACTCGTCGCAGGGTGGCGGCAGCAAGGACACCTGGGTCGTGCACGAGGGGAGGCGCTAGCATGCTCTCCCGCGTCGCCGACAGCGTCTATTGGATGAACCGCCAGATCGAGCGGGCCGAGAACGTGGCCCGGGCCGTGGAGACCACCCTCGATCTGGCTCTCGACGGCACGATCAGCCCGGGCCGCCTCTGGAATGCGCTGGTCTGCACGTTTGGCGACGAGGCCGACTTCTGGGCCCGGTTCGGACTGGCGGATCAGGCCAACGTGATCTCGTTTTTGGCGTTCGATCAGGCCAACTCCAACTCGATCGCCTCGTGTCTCCAGGCGGCGCGGGAAAACGCCCGCACCGTCCGCGACATGATCAGCACGCCGATGTGGGAGGAGATCAACAAGGCGCACCTCTACGTGCGGTCGGCCGCCGCCGCCAACGCCGAGATCGACCACCCGCGGGAGTTTCTCGACGAGGTCAAGCGGGCCAGCCAGCTGATCACGGGCGTGGCCGATGCGACGATGTCGCACGGCGAGGCCTGGCACTTCGCCCGGATGGGGCGGCTCATCGAGCGGGCCGACAAGACGAGCCGGGTGCTCGACGTGGAACATTATTTTCAGCCGGCCGCCGCCCGGGCTGCGCGGCCCGCCGGCGGGGCCGCAGATGAGTCGGACGAGGTTGCCGTGCAGTGGTCGGCGGTGCTGGAGAGCGCCAGTGCCCTGGAGATGTATCGCAAGGTCCACGGCGCCGTCTCGCGGCGGAGCGTCGCCGACTTTCTGATCTTCGACCGGGAGTTTCCCCGGGCGATGCACTTCTGTCTGATCAAGGCGGAAGAATCGCTCCTGGCGATCACCGGGGGCTCGAAGGGCGCCTACACCAATCCCGCCGAGCAGCGGCTCGGCCGGCTGCGGTCGAACCTCAACTACGGAGCCATCGACGAAATCCTCGGAGGCGCCGCCGGCCTGCACGGCTTCATCGACTCCTTCCAGGCCGGGGTGAACCGGGCCAGCGACGCGATCTACGACACCTTCTTCGCGCTGCGTCCCGTCGGGGCGGCCGCCGACGCCGCCGGCTGATCGAGCGTGGCCGGGAGCCCCTGCTTCGATGTCCACCCGCATCGCCCTCTACCACCGCACGGTCTACCGCTTCGATCGTGATGTGCGGCTCGGGCCGCATTCGATCCGGCTCCGGCCGGCGCCGCACTGCCGCACCCGGGTGGCGAGCTATTCGCTGCGGGTCCAGCCCGACGGCCACTTTCTCAACTGGCAGCAGGATCCCCACGGCAACCACGTTGCCCGGGTGGTGTTTCCCGAGAAGACCCGGGAACTGGTGCTGGAGGTCGACCTCGTCGCCGATCTGGTGGCGATCAACGCGTTCGACTTTTTCCTGGAGCCCGACGTCGAGCATCTGCCGTTCGCCTACGAGCCCGCACTCGCCGAGTCGCTCGCGCCGTGCCTCGTGCTGCCTCCCGGGGGGCAGCTCGTCGATGAGTTCGTCGAGGCGTTCCGCCGCAGACTGCCGGCGTCGGGGGCGCGGACGGTCGACGCGCTCGTGGCGGTCAATCGAGCGGTCTACGACCGCGTCCGCTACCTGATCCGCATGGAACCGGGCGTGCAGGATCCGGAAACGACGCTCGCGCTTGGCAGCGGTAGCTGCCGCGACTCGGCCTGGCTGTTGGTGGCGGTGCTGCGGCGGCTTGGCCTCGCGGCCCGCTTCTGCTCGGGCTATCTCGTCCAGCTGGCGGCCGACGTGCAGCCGCTCGACGGCCCGCCGGGCCCGACGCGCGACTTCACCGACCTTCACGCGTGGGCGGAGGTGTTCCTGCCGGGAGCTGGCTGGGTGGGCTTTGATCCCACCAGCGGCCTGCTCGCGGCCGAGGGGCATCTGCCGCTGGCGGCCACCCCCGATCCGGCCGGCGCGGCGCCGGTCACGGGGGTCGTCGATCCGTGCGTGAGCGACTTTCAGGTCGAGATGCGGGTCAGCCGGCTGGCGGAGTCGCCGCGGACCACGCGCCCGTTTGGCGAGCCGCAGTGGGACCGCATCCTGGCCCTTGGCGAACAGGTCGATGCGGCGCTCACGGCGGGTGACGCGCGGCTGACCTGCGGCGGGGAGCCGACCTATGTCTCGATCGACGACTTCGACAGCCCGCAGTGGAATGTCGCCGCTCTCGGCGACGACAAGCGGGCTCGCGCCGGTGCGCTCGCCCGGCGGCTGCTTGACCGGCTGGCGCCCGGCGGGGTGCTTCTCGAATCTCAGGGCAAGTGGTATCCCGGCGAGCCGCTGCCGCGTTGGTCGCTGGAGCTCGTCTGGCGGGATGACGGCCGGCCGATCTGGCGGCACCGCGGGCTGATCGCCCCCGATCCGCACGCCGCCGGGCCCGAGGCCGCCGACCCCTTGGTGGGCCGCGGCGTTCTGCATCGGCTCGCCGCGGCGCTCGGAGTCGATCCGGCCTTCGTCATGGAGGCCCACGAGCTGCCGCCGAGCGATCCGCTGGCCGTGCCGGTCCCCAACACCGGGCCGGTGGCCCACGTCCTGCCGCTGATGCGATTCCGCGCGGCCGGCGAGTGCCGCTGGAGGTCGAGTCGCTGGCCGATGCCGCCCACGGGTGTGCCGCTCGTGCCCGGAGACTCGCCGGCGGGGCTGCGGCTGCCGATGGCGAGCCTGCCCTGGCCCGACGAGGAGGGCCTTCGTGCCGGCACGTCGATCGTCCGCACGGCGCTGGTCGTCGAGGTCCGCGGCGGCCGGCTCCACGTCTTCGTGCCGCCGCTCGACACCGTGGCGGAGGAGAGTCGTGATCCCGCCGTCATCGACCCTGCCGGCGACGACTGGCTCGATCTGGTGGCCGCGATCGAACGCGTCGCGGCCGACCTCGACGTGCCGGTGGTTCTGGAGGGCTATCCGCCGCCGCATGATCGGCGGCTTCGGCGGCTGCTCGTGACTCCCGATCCTGGCGTCATCGAGGTGAACGTGCCGCCCGCGGCCACGTGGCGTGAGCTCGTCCAGCTTCGCGAAACGCTCGACGAGGAGGCCCGGGCGACGCGTCTGGGCGCAGAGAAGTTCGAGATCGACGGCCTGCACACCGGCACCGGTGGCGGCGACCACATCGTGCTCGGCGGACCGACTCCGGCCGACAGTCCCTTCCTGCGGCGGCCCCGCCTGCTGGGCGGGCTGGTGGCCTATTTCAACAATCATCCCTCTCTCTCGTACCTGTTCGCCGGGCGATTCATCGGGCCCACCAGTCAGGCCCCGCGGATCGACGAGGCCCGCCACGAGAGCCTCTACGAGCTCGAGATCGCGTTCCAGGAACTGGCCGCCGCCGGCAGCGACGTGCCCCCGTGGTTCGTCGATCGCGTGTTTCGCCATCTGCTCACCGATCTCACCGGCAACACGCACCGCGCCGAGTTCTGCATCGACAAGCTCTACTCGCCCGATACCGCCGGCGGCCGCCGCGGACTCGTCGAACTGCGGAGCTTCGAGATGGCGCCGCACGTGCGCATGGGGCTCTTGGCCCAGCTGGTCGTGCGGTCACTCGTGGCATGGCTGTGGCGCGAGCCCCGGCCGGCGCGGCTGGTCCGTTGGGGAACGTCGCTCCACGACCGGTTCCTTCTGCCGCACTTCCTGATGGAGGATTTCGGGGTCGTGATCGACGACCTGCGGACCGCGGGCTTCGCCTTCGAACGCGAGTGGTTCGAGTGCTTCGCAGAGTTTCGCTTTCCGCGGCTGGGCGAGGTGACGCACGACGGCGTGCGGCTCGAGCTGCGGTCGGCGCTCGAGCCGTGGCACGTGCTCGGCGAACAGCCGCTCGGTGGAGCGATGTCGCGGGCGGTTGACAGTTCGCTCGAGCGGGTGCAAGTGCTCGCGGCGGGGCTCGTTCCAGGTCGGCACCTGATCGCCTGCAACGGACGGCGGGTGCCGTTGGTGGCCACGGGGCGGCCCGGCGAGTTCGTCGCCGGCGTGCGGTTTCGCGCCTGGCAGCCACCGAACTGCCTCCACCCCATGATCCCCGTGCATTCGCCCCTCGTGTTCGACGTGCTCGATACCTGGAGCGGTCGCAGCGTCGGTGGCTGCACCTGGCACGTCGTGCATCCCGGCGGCCGAGCGTTTGAAACCCGCCCGGTGAACGTGCTCGAGGCCGAGAGTCGGCGCGTGAGCCGGTTTTTCGCCACGGGCCACACGCCCGGTCCGTGCGTCGCCCCCGCGGAGGAGGCGAATCCCGAGTATCCCTGCACGCTCGACCTGCGGCGGCAGCCCCGTTGAGCGCGTGAAGTGAGACGGGCGGCATCGGCCCGCGTAGTTCGCCCGCGGCCTTACGGCCGGTCGGCTTGAAACTGGCCGCTGCGTGTGGGGACGCCCGCGGCCTTACGGCCGGTCGGCTTTCTTGGCGATCGTCCAAGCCCAACGCCGTGAGGCGTGGGGCGCGGCCAGGACAGACGCGGCATTTTCTCGACCGCGCCCGAGGCCTTACGGCCTTCGGCTTGTACGGCGGACGCCCGCGGCTTTACGGCCGGTCGGCCTGAAACCGGCCGCTGCGTGTGGGGACGCCCGCGGCCTTACGGCCGGTCGGCTTTCTTGGCGATCGTACAAGCCCAACGCCGTGAGGCGTGGGGTGCGGCCAGGACAGACGCGGCATTTTCTCGACCGCGCCCGAGGCCTTACGGCCTTCGGCTTGTACGGGCGGACGCCCGCGGCCTTACGGCCGGTCGGCTTTCTTGGCGATCGTACAAGCCCAACGCCGTGAGGCGTGGGGCGAACCACCACCAGACTCCGTGATCAGCCCGTCCGCTGGCGGTTCACGAACGCCGCGTAATCCTTTGGCGTGTCGATGCCCCGCGCTGCGTGGTCGATCTTGGCCGCGGCGATCGGGATGCCGGCCTCGATCACCCGCAGTTGCTCGAGGCTCTCGAGCGTCGCCAGTCGCGAATCGGGCAGCGAGTTCCACCGCTCGAGCACGCTCCGCCGATACGCGTAGAGGCCGACGTGCTGCCAGTACAACGGGGGCTCGTTTGCAAGCAGGCCGTCGTTCCAGTCGCGGGCGGCGGGCACGGCGGCGCGGCTGAAGTAGAGCGCCCGCCAGCAACCCGTCTCCTCGCGGCCGTCGGACTGCCGCCACGGCGAGAGCACCGCCTTCACGCACGCCGGGTCGTGGAGGTCCTCGGGCCGCCGCAGCGGCGTGACGAGCGTGGCCATGCCGGCTTCGGGGCAGCGGTCAAGGAGGTCGATGGCGGCATCGATCGCCGCCGCGGCGAGTTCCGGTTCGTCTCCCTGCACGTTCACGATCACGTCGGCGGCGGGGAGCCTGTCGAGTGCTTCGACGATCCGTGCGGTGCCGCTCGGCGCCTCGGGCGAGGTCATCACGGCCGTCCCGCCGAAGGCCTGCACGGCGGCGGCGATCTCGTCGCTGTCGGTGGCAACGACCACGGCGCTCGCCGATCGCGATCGGCGGGCCGCCTCACAGGTGTGGGCGATCAATGGCCGGCCGGTCTCGGCCAGCAGCATTTTCCGAGGCAGGCGGGTGCTCGACAGTCGGGCAGGGATGACGATCACGGCGGCGTTGGCTGGGCCAGGCATGGCGGCGGCTCCGGGGACGCGGTGTGGATGGCGGGATTGTCCGCGCGAGGGCGTTCCGCCGCTACGGCAGCGGTTGCTTGCGGGCGAGGCTGCGCCTGCTACGATCAGAGGTCCACTCGCCCGAGTGGCGGAATTGGCAGACGCGCAAGATTCAGGTTCTTGTCCAGGTAACTGGGTGGAGGTTCAAGTCCTCTCTCGGGCATTCGCTCGCGGCCGTGGCGGCGGGCCGATGCAGGCGGCCAGCCTGCGTTTTCTCCAGCCCGCGTTTTTTCAGCCTGTACCTGCGTCAGCCTTCACTTAAGGCAGAATCGCCGGCACGAGGCGAATCTGCCGGATGTCGCAGGCCGCCGTCTTGGCGATCTTCTTCGGCTTCACTCGCAGCACGTGCTCACCGGCCGGCTCGATCGTGATGCGGCCGACCGTCCTCAGACGGAACTCCTGAAATCCGCCCGTGTCTTCCACGACGAACGGGATCGTCGCGGCATCGTCGCCGTTATCGGGATCGAGCGTGACGACCATCTCGCTGCCCCCTTGGCCCGTGCCGCAGCCCTGGAGGATCTCCACGTCGAACGTCCCGGCGGTGCGGATCGCGAACGTCCATTCGGCGGCATCATCCGCTTTCGTCCAGAAGCCGAGCGTCCGCTTTTTCTCCTCCGGCTCCCAGCGGAGCATCGTGCCGCGGATCGTGGCCGTGCTGCCGTGAAGCAAGACCGTGCCGTCGTCGGCCTGGTCGACGACCACGTGTCGTGGAGTCGCCTTCTCGTCAACGCTGGTCGCGGTCTGTGCCCGCACGGCCGCCTCGCCGCCGGCCATCGCGAGCCCGACAACCAGCGTCCAGGAAAGAATCCGTTGCATACCGAAAGGCTCCGCAGGAGAGTTGCCCGGCCCCGGGCCGTCGGTAGGATAACTCCCGAGGCTGTAGCTCAGTCGGTAGAGCATCGGACTTTTAATCCGTTGGTCCTGGGTTCGAGTCCCAGCAGCCTCACTCTTGTTTTCACAGCGACGGTGACCGCGTCTGCGATGGCTTCTGGGTTCAGGATCCTCGCGGAGTTCGGCGGCGGATGGCGGCGGCCGCGAACGCCATGCCGGCGACCGCGGCGATCGTGAGCGTTGCCGGTTCGGGCACGGCCACCAGGGCAAGCGTGTTGCCGCCCAGGTAGTTGTAGTCGAGCGCGTAGCCGGTCGGCAGGCCGCTCACGGTGCCGAACGTGCCGGCGAGCGATGCATAGCTCGCAAACACGTAGGCGGGTTCGGTGAGCGGGTTCCCGAGGCTGAAGGTCACCGTCGAGGCGGGGTCGAGCGTGAGAATGCCCGTCACCGAGGCCAGGTCGGCTGAGCTACCGCTCACATTGATGGCGAGCGCCCCGGCGAGATTCAGGTTCGAGCCGAACGCCAGCGAGCCGATCCTCGCTCCACCCGGAGAGACGGTCGAGCCCGCAGTCGCGGTGATGCCGCCAACGACGGCGCCGTTTCCCAAGAGCGTCTGCCCCGACGCGAGAGCAAATCCACCGGTCACGCTCGACACGTCGAGGATGGCGGAGGAAGCCACATTGATCGTGCCGCTTGATGCGATGTTGTTGGTCGCCGCCGAAAGGGCCAGTGTTCCGCGTGACACGGTCGTGGCACCGGTGTAGGTGCTCGAGCCGGTGAGGATTGTCTTGCCGCTCCCGCGCTGCGTCACTTGGGTCGACCCATTGATCGGGTTGGCAAAGGTGTAAGCAGCTGCGGAGTGGTCGAAGACAAGGGCACCGCCCCCGAGCGGAGAGTCAATCGTGGCACCGGGGCTGACAAAGCCCGGCGCTGCTCCGTCGCCCGGCCCGGGTCCGGTTCCAAGCTGCAGGGTCCCACCCGGCCCCATTTTCACCGACGACACCGCCAGCGTGCCGCTGTCGGCGACCGTCACCAGATTGCCGCTGCCGCTCCCGTAGGAAATCACGAGATCGGCTGTGCCTGAAAGAATCGCGAGCGCTGAGCCGCTCCCGCTGATCGTGATCGAGTTCCCGTTCACGGCGCTGCTGGTGGACGTGCCGCCCACGAAGACGTCGCTGGCCACGGCCACCACGCCGCCATCGGTGATGGCCAGGCTGTTATCGTTGCCGTCAGAGCCCACGCGAAGTTTGTTGGTGATCGTCCACTGGGTGCCGGCGCCGGAGACCGTGCCCGTGTTGCCCACCGAGCCCACGTTGAGCCCAAAGCGGACGTTGGCGTTTGAGACCTGTGCTCCAGAAGTGGCCGAGAAGGAGTTGCTGGTTCCGCTCTTGCCGATGACGAGGGCGGCCTGGCTGGAGAAGGTGCCACCGGTCACCACGAGGCTGTTGCCGTTCGCCGCAGCACCGTCACCCACGGTCACGTCGTTGGCGTTGCCGGTCACGGTCAGCGTGCCGTTCGTGACGCGAAACGCGTTGTCGCTCGATGCCAGGCCGACCGTCAGCGGGCCGGCGTTGGTCCAGCGGCCCCCGGCGGCGACGGTTGCGACATTGCCGTCGGCGCCGGCGTCGTACCCGAGGAACGTTTGGGGAGAGGTGACCAGACCTGACACGGTGATCTGGTTGGCATCGCCGCTGTAGCCCACGAGCAGGGAGGTGGTGGTCGCAAGCGTCCCGGTGGCGCCGACGGTCACGGTGTTGCTGGCAGAAGTTGCCACGCCGCCGATCCAGAGGCCGCCGATGGCCGCACTGCCGCCGGCGAGCACGTTGAACGCATTGCCCGTGCCGTCATAGCCCACGTTCAGTGTGCCGGGCACGGAGAGCCGCGATGCCAGCGAGAGCGTGTTGCCGGCATTCCCTGCCGAGACCCCGATCGTCGCGTTGGGAGAAGACACCCGCGCCCCGCCCGAGATGGCGAGCGTCGCAGAGGCCGAGTCCACGTAGAGATTGTCCGACAAGGTCAGCGTGCCACTGGTGAGCGTGTAGGTGCTGGCGTTGGCCGTGAGCTGGTTGGCAGCGGCGGCGGCGGGCAGATTGATCGTGGGGTTCGACGCCAAGGGACTCGGCAGGAACACATTGTCGGCAGATGTCGGCACGCCCGCCGTCCAGTTGCCGGCCGTCGTCCAGGAGCCGTTGACGGCTCCTGTCCACTGCGTGTCGGCAGCGAAGGCCGACGAGATGGGCAGGGCGATGGCACACGCAAGCAGAGCAATCGGCAGGCGGGAGTTGAGCACGAGCAGGATTCCTGGAGGCGGGAGAAGGGAGGTGGGCAGCAGAGCCAACAGGCTCGAGACCCACTCAGGGAGCACATCCCATGCCAAACCGGGCCTCGATTCCCGCAGGCAGGCAGCCCATGCGAAATCCTTGGGGAAAACGCAGGTGTTGATGCTGGGGCTGTGACGGAGGCAGACAGCGATCGGCGGTCATTTCACCGAATCTGCGAAACGCATTTCGCATTTTTGGTGAAACGTGTTTCGCTGTTTTGGTGAAACCCGTGTCGCATGCAGGGCGACATGCGCGGCGTTTCGAGCGCGGATCCGACGACGCTACGCGGTAGGCACGGGCTCGAGCACGTACGGCTTGCGGAACTCCCGCGGGCCGAGAAAGGCGTTCGCCGCCTCCGCGCCCGAGCCGACGAACATCTCGCGGGAAGCGTCGATCGCCATTCGCGGGCTGAGCTTGAGGGCATCCGTGGGAATCGCCAGGCCGTAGGCCGCAATGTGATCCTTGAGTAGCCCCTCGAGGGCCAGCGTCGGCTGGCCGCCGGCGAGCGTGCCGGCTGGCATCAGCCCATCGGCCCTCGCCGATCGCCAGGCCGCGTTGATCACGTGGCTCCAGTTCGTCGAGTCATGACCGACGACCACTTCGGCGTTGAGTCGCTGCGGATTACGTGTGCGGACGGCGTCGAAGAAGTTGGCGTAGTGCTCCCGGCCTCCGGTGGTGCCCTTGAACTCGCGGATTACCTTCCCGGCTGGATCGACCGCCACGCCGCCACCGCGACGGCCATGGTAGGAGCCGCCCTTGCAGTGGACGATGTAGCCGCTCTGGGTGTCCTCGAACTGCAGCGGATCCTTCGAGCCGGGGCGGCCCGGCAGGTTGCTCAGCGCGAAGATCACGGGCACGGCACCTGCCTCGAGCACAGCGAACATCAGGTTTGGTGTCTGCCCGGCGTCATTCCAGACCACGCGGCCACCGCCGCAGGTGACGGCCGCGGGGAGCGATACGCTGTCGCGGAAGACCACATTACGGACGTCGTCGAGCACGTGCACGCCCCAGTTGGCGCACTCGCCATTGCCGGTGTTCCAGTCCCAGTGCCAGTCGTAGTTCACCTTCGAGCGATACATCGGCAGATCGGCGGCCGGCCCGAGCCAGAGATCCTTGTCGAGCGTCTTTGGCAGCTCCAGCGGCGTCTCGCGCTTGCCGATGCTCTCGCGAACCCCGAAGCGTGTCACCGACACCGAGTCGATCGGGCCGAGCGCCTTCTCGTCATGGAGAAACGCCCGAATTGCCTGCTGCATCGGATCGCTTCGCTGCTGCGTCCCCACTTGCACGATTCGACCGTGCTTGCGGGCGGCGTTGATCAGCTGCCGCCCCTCCCAGAGCGTGTAGGAGAGCGGCTTCTCGACGTACACATCCTTGCCTGCCGCGCAGGCCCAGATCGCCGCGAGGCAGTGCCAGTGGTTGCAGGTCGAGATCACGACCGCATCGACGTCTTTGTCGTCGAGGAGTTTTCGCAAGTCGGCATAGGCTTTCGCCTGCGGTGCCTTCTTGCGGGCGGCATCGAGAAACTCGCCCTCGGGATCGCAGAGGGCCACCACCTCGCAGTCGTTGCGCGACAGGAGGTCGCTGAGGTGCTGCCCGCCCCGCCAGCCGAGGCCGATCAGACCGAGGCGGATCTTCTCGTTCGGGCTCGTCGCCGCCGCCGAGAGCCCCGTGGTGGCCGCGAGGCCGAGTGCGGCTGCTCCGGCGACCGAGTTCCGGAGGAAGCCCCGGCGATCACAGGCCAATCGCGCGTCGTTGAGCGTCATGCGTTCACCCCATGGCATTCGGAAAACTCATTCGTCGTGAATCCCGTCGAGAGAAAGGCTAGCCGCTTCGCCGCGAAAACGCGATGCCCCGCCCCTGCCCGGCGGCGCGATCGCGAGGGTCCGTTCGTACAAGCCCAACGCCGTGAGGCGTGGGGTGCGGCCAGGACAGACGCGGCATTTTCTCGACCGCGCCCGAGGCCTTACGGCCTTCGGCTTGTACGGGCGGCTGCCCGCGGCCTTACGGCCGGTCGGCTTTCTTGGCGATCGTACAAGCCCAACGCCGTGAGGCGTGGGGTGCGGCCAGGATAGGCGCGGCGTTTTCTCGACCGCGCCCGAGGCCTTACGGCCTTCGGCTTGTACGCGCTGCGCACGCGAACGCGAGCATCACGTTTGACGCGTGTCAGCCGGGCTGAAACACGCGCTTGAGCGTGCGGACGTTGGCGCCGAAGTTGCCGCGGACGTTGCGGGCATCGGCTGCGTCTCGCG
>Ga0315904_10006789_pt1 | contig 15539 bp, 30 predicted proteins | sample LakEriMetagenome_6_FD_203529 | JGI IMG/M metagenome (GOLD analysis project Ga0315904, IMG submission 203529) | Freshwater fungal communities from buoy surface, Lake Erie, Ohio, United States - Buoy 12 MA120 | ecosystem: Environmental > Aquatic > Freshwater > Lake | place: USA: Lake Erie, Ohio... | reverse complement strand
GAAACCAACCTATAAAAAACCAAATGAAATACAAACTAATCGACATTGAAGATGAGTCATCAAACGAGTGGAGTGAACCAATCACCAAGAAAGAAGCATTGGATCAAATCCAAGAGTGGAATGATGAGATGGGAACGAACTATAAAACAATAGAAGAGTTCAATGAGAATGAACAATACTGGCAATGGCAACCAGTTATTGATTCCGAATAGAAATAAATTCTATGACTCCATACAAACACGCTCAAAGTTCTGCTCAAAAGTGGGGTGGTGATCCAATGGATTACATTACATTACATGACTGGTTCGATGAAACCAAACAATATACTGGTGATTGGACTCATCGTGCCTTGCGTCATCATAGTGCAGGAATCCAATGGTCGATTGAAAAGTTTGGACATTGTATCACAAATTCCAAAGGTCAAAAGATTCCTACGAAAATTCTTGCCGAACAGCACTTGATGGAGGATTGTGGTTTTATTCCTACACCACAAGATTATCTTTCCCCCTTGACAAAGCATCCCGAAAAGTGGATGCTCCAAGTCGGAAAGCAAACCAAAACCCAAACATTAGAAATCAAATAAAATGAAAGCAGAACCACTAAACAAATCCATCTACAATAAAGCCAAAGAGCAAGGCATCGAACAAATCATTCTTCGTTTCAGCGGAGGAAATGATGAGGGATACCTTTACATTGAAATTATTCCATACGAAAAAGACAAAGGTGGAATAGCTGGTGAAATCGAAGATTGGGCATGGGCAGTCTATGATTACTCTGGAGCAGGAGAAGGAAACGATTATGGGGATGATATTACCTATGATCTCAAGGAGGGAAAGGTGACGACAAGTGAATGGTTCACTTCTCGACAAGAAGGAGATTCGGATAACGATAAACTGGAAATCAACGACGAGGAATAAATCAAAATGAAAACATATATCGCAGAATGGGAAAACGGAACAATTTCAATTATATCGGCAAAGAACGATATTGACTTGTTCTGGAAACTGGACGAGGAAGCTGATCCAGATGGTGCAAAGTTGTATGTGTTACAAGACGATACAGAACTTCACATTACAACCGAAATTGTAAAAGGTGTAGATGGAGAACCTAAAATTCTATTTGGTTCTGATAATGAACCGAAAAGATACAGGTTCAAGAAAGGTATCACCGAAAAAGCATTTCAATACCTTTGTCCGCAAGCAACAGGAGATAGAATCAAAGAGGTATCTTCCAACATGGGAATCACCTATAAATGAGTAGAGAACAGCAGATTGCAATTCGACTTGCTTGCGACGATCTAATCAAAGCAATGCAAGCCAGAAATGAAAAAGAAATAGAACAACACGATTGGAATGGTCATGTATTGACAATCAATCAACTCATCAAGACATTTCCATTCCTAAACGAATACAAATCAAAACTACACCAACTGATATGAAAAAGTTTATTCCAATTCTATTGTCTTTGACTCTGGTTGGATGCACAACTGGTAGCAAGACCAAAACAAACATAAACTATTATAGTAATGTAGCTTATACACCAGAACCAATTACAATCTACAAGGAGGTTCCAGTAGAAGTTCCAGTAGAAGTGGTTAGGTATAAGACTATCTACAAAAGAGTTCCACCAAGACAGGCATCAGTCACCGAACTTGGAGAAGAACTCGGAAGAAAACTAATCAGAAAAATGCGAGCGGCATATAACGAAACATGAAAATCAATCCATATAAAGCAGGAATAAATTTTTATATTATTCTAATTGTATTTACATTCACAATTCTTGGATGCAAAACATTTGAAAAAATACAAGAACAAAATACAATAAACAGACAAGCAAAAGAAATACTCAACACACCAGACCTATCAAAATACAAATGAAAACAATTAAACAACTACGACAAAGCGGATACAAAGTAAGAGTCTTCCACAAGAGGAATTACAATTCAATAGAAAAAATCGGCGGCATCTCAAAACAAGTAGCACCCAAAGGAGGGGAAACATATATCGAAATTACCACCCCATGTAAAACATTCACCGAAGCAGGATTATCCATCTGCTCCGATCAAGACCTATTCAATAGAAGAACAGGAAATGAAATCGCACTCGGACGAGCATTAAAAACCTTGCAGTCTAAAGGATATATGGTATCGTTTTATTAGAACATTATGTAAAAATACAACACCATGTTGCATTACAACGCATATCCACACATACACACGCACATTATACATGAAAAGAAAACAATTCAAAGACGAAAACGAATCAAAACCATTATCATTCAAAGGAGCATTTGGAATAGTAGCAGGAGTTCATATCATAGCTGGATTGGGTATGTTCTATGCTTCAATGCCCAAAACCTATGCGGAGGATAAAATTTTCATAAATAAACCAGAAGCAAAATATGTAGGAGTTCCAGAATCAACACCTACCCCAACACCAGAACCTTTAAAGAAAGAAATTACACCAGATGGTAAAATAGCAACATACCCAAAACCTATTACTACCCCAACACCAATAACAACAGAGATAAAGAAAGTAAATTCCAAATACACTCAATCATATACAATCAAGAAAGGAGATACTATTCATAGCATTTCCAAACGATTCAAACTTAATACCAAGAGATTACTTGAAATCAATCACATTACAAACCCAAACAACATAAGAGAAGGTCAAGTATTGAAATTCCTCTAAAGACAATACATACCCCTACACTACAATGTAGGGGTTTTCTTCTAATTGTATTGTGTTACATTACAATACTATCAAACTACTTTAATACTATTGTATGATATTCACCGCACAACCAATACATTTACAATATATTACAATAGATTACAATACATTTTAATACATTTTGCTTTATTTTAATACATTTTGCTTTATTTTAATACATTTTGCTTTATTTTAATACATTTTGCTTTATTTTAATACATTTTACTTTATTTTAATACATTTTACTTTATTACACCTAGTTTGTATCACAAAAAATTACAAAAAATTGTAATATATTTTTTTAAAACACAACAAATTATATTGTAATGTATTGTAATATATTGTAATACAAGCAATTATATTACAATATATTGTAATATATTCGAATACATTGTAATATATTGTGTTACATGGGCTATGCCAAGTATATTACGATTATATTACAATCAATTGTAATACATTGTGATACAATTATAATAGTATTATAGTGTAACACGCTATATTGTGTTACATGGGGAATAGTGAAAAAAAGATAAAAAAAGAATTTGACCTTGGGGGGAAAATGAATAATGTGACCTCTGTATGAAATTCCAATACTCTGATGGTGGTCGATCCATATATTTTTCTGGAGTGGCAGGAGATTGTGTTACACGATCTTTTGCTATTGCATTGGGGAAGTCGTATCTGGAGATGTATGAATTGGTGAATAGAATATCCCAATTAGAAAGAGTAGATATGAAAATAAAATCAAATGGAATTAAAAGAAAGGATATATCTTCTGCTTGTGGGGGAGTGTATCCAGAAACGATTCAGAAATTGGCATATCATTTCGGATTGAAGTTTAATAGAAAGACAGGTAAGATCAAGAATCTCAACGGAAGAAACTATTTGATTCAGTTGCAAGAGCATTTAACCTGTATTCGGAATGGAATTATGTTTGACACGCATGATTGTTCTGAATTAGAATATATTGGATACTACGAACTATGAAGATTTTGGTTGCCTGTGAAGAGAGTCAAGTTGTCACAAAGGAGTTTCGTGCTTTAGGTCACGAAGCATATAGTTGTGATATATTGTCATGTAGTGGTGGACATCCCGAATGGCATATAGAGGGGGATGTTTTAATTGAATTGGAAAAGGATTGGGATATGGTTCTTGCTTTTCCTCCCTGCACACATCTTGCTGTATCTGGTGCGGCGCATTTTGAGGCTAAAAGGAAAGACGGAAGACAACAGGAAGGTATCAATTTCTTTCTGGAGTTCACCAAATTAGACCATATACCCAAAGTGTCAATAGAAAATCCAATTGGAATAATGTCCAAGTTGTATCGCAAACCAAATCAGATCATTCAACCCTATCAATTTGGTGAGGATGCGTCGAAAAGAACTTGTCTATGGTTAAAAGGATTGCCACTACTAAAAGAAACAAATAGAATAAAAGGTAGAATGGTGACTTGCCCCAATGGTAAAGTGGTGGAGAGGTGGTCAAATCAATGTTCCAACTATGGTCACGACAAGACTTCTCCCTCACCAGAGCGTAGTAGGATTAGAAGCAAGACCTATTTGGGTATAGCAAAAGCAATGGCACAACAATGGAATTACAATGAATAACAATTACATACAAAAACTCATAGAATCAATAGAACAATATAAATCCAATTCGATTTTTGTAGATAGTTCGGAGGTTATGGTCACATGGAATCTATTTGATTTTGACCTATGGCACATTATTGTAGATGGAAACATAATTCATTCCTCAAAAAGAAATAGAATTAAAAAGATTTTGAAAGAATGGATGAATGGGGAAAGAGTGTTTTATGATGGTATTCTACTTAAATCGTAATGTATTGTAATACCAACCAAAAAAATCACAAAAAAACTTCTGGACAACAAAAGAGTCCTGTGGGATAGTTCAAGCGTTAGACAAACAACAAACCAAAACAATGAAAGAAACCGCAAAACAAATCCAAAAAGAAATCAATTCATATTCAATCGAAATCCGAAATGGGTTTAAGGAGATTGTGAATGAGACGATGCAACATATTAAATCCAAATCGTTTTTAGTTCGATTGGAGGAATACATGAAAACATCAGACTATACCAAAACTATTGCGTGGGCAAGAGAATACCAATAAATCAAATGGAAGAACATATTAAATTGATTTGCAATCAAGGTAGTTCCAAGATAGAATTTACCATCAATCCACATATTACTCTTGACGAAATGGTGGAGAATATGGAATGTTTTCTCAAGGCAATCGGATACCAGTTCGATTCCTTGGAATGGAACAAAAACGAAACCTACGAACAATAACAAAATCAAATGAAATATAAAATCCAAACAGAAGGTGCATTCGGGTGGGGAGACTTGAAGTATAGTGAAGATAATGGAGAAACATATCAAGTTGATCTATACGATACCAAGGAACAAGCAGAAGAAGAACTCAAAAACATTCTATCTGAATTTGAAGAAGATGGAGACAACTACCGAATTGTCACCGAAGATGTCTTGGAGGATTTCAACATATATACCGAATGAATTTAACAACAGCACTTGCAGTTATTCTACTTGCAATAGGATTCATGTTGTTCACTCCATTTCTTTTGATTTGGAGTGTCAATGGATTGTTCAGTCTTACAATACAATACACATGGGCTAACTGGTTTTATGCTCTGGTTATTATGGTTCTAATGAGAGGTAGCGCAAACTATAATTCCAAATGAAAACATTTTTAGTATTAAACTCGGATCAAGACGGAGATGGTTTTGAAGTGGAGGCAGACACCAGACAAGAAGCATTGGAGAAAGCAATGGCAGAGATTGGGTGGTATGTGGTGCAAGATGATGACGAGGAAGAACAGGATTTAGAATCCGACGATGTGTTGTAATACAACAGCGTGTTACAATAAAACTTGTTTTAATACCACACGCATTATACACACACTCACCCACATCCGCAGATACGCATATCTTTATTAATAAAACAATCTAAATAGAATTTTGTTGTCATAGGCAAACAACCCAAGGTAGAAATATCTTGGGTTGTTTTGTTTTTTCCTTTGACATTTCCAAATAGTAGTGCTATATTAGAAGTCTAATGAAGAACAATACGCAAACAAAACTCGAAAAGTATGCAAAGCTCCGCAATAAGGGGTTCTCCAATAAGCAAATCGCTATCTATTGGAGGATGACACTTGCTCAAATTGCAGGTATTCATTCGTGGGCATCCCGTAAGGGACTCGTCCATGCCTGATTAGTGCGCTGTTTATATTTATTTTTCATGTTCAACCCTCACTCGCAAGAGTGGGGGTTGTTTTTGTTTGTGATTAAGAGTAACACAATACTTTAGAATATATTATAATATATTGTAATAGTATTGTAATGATTATAATGTATTATAATGGTGGATAATAGATTGTGTTGTATTGTGTTACATGGGGAATATCCCCCGGCCTCGTGATACATTACAATACAACCTGGTGTAACACAATACATTACAATACTATTACAAGTAACACAATACATTGTTGCTTAATGTAACACAACACACCACAAAAAACAGCTTCCATGTAACACAAAAAAATACAGAAAAAAACTATTGCAATCTGAATTAGATTATTTAGATTGGAAATTGTCAGCGGTTCCTATGATCCGACTGACAGCAGTAAAAACCTAACGAGATGCCTACTCGATAAAACTGGCAACCTATACTATGGCACACATGATTGAAGAAAACATCGACCGCGTTTATTCCAACCAAGGAACCGAGTGGCACACTCTCGCCATTCCAACCGAGGTGATTGATGAGGAAGTATTTGACTCCCTTTCCCATGACATTATCGAATCTCCTGTCACCTGTCAGGTCGAGGGTAATACCATCGAACTCCCTAACCACAAAATACTTGTGGCGGATATGCGTAAATCTCGCCCCGATCTTGATCCAAGTCAGCAGTTTGTCCCTCTCCATGTTCCCAAATCGGGATACAAGGTCATCAATAACCGAGATGTTATTGAGTGCATGAAGGCGAGTTTTGCTGATCTTGATGTAAAGATCACAACAGCAGGCACATTGGAAGGCGCGAAGAAGTTCTTTGTCAGCGTGGACATTGGCGAATCGGATCTGGTCATCAACAAAGACCGATTCAAAGCCTATGTGAACTTCATCACGGGTCACGATGGCACTCTCGCCATGACTGCATACGATTCGGTCATCCGAATTGTCTGCATGAACACTCTCATCGCAAGCCGTGAGGCGGCGGGAGCGGCGGGATTCTCTGTCTACCATACCAAGAATGCGGACTTGGCGATGAAGAACCTTCCAGAATTGTTCAATGCGATTCTCAAGGGACGCGCCAACTTGCAGGAGGTCATGGAGTATCTGGAGCAGAACAAGTGCGATGCTAACGACGCACTCGCAATGGCGGCGGGATACTTCTGCTTGGAGACTGACAAAGCGGAACTCTCGACCCGTGCGATGAACGCCGCCCAAGGTATCGCAACCCTGTTCAGCCGTGGCATCGGCAACAAAGGTGAGACTCTTTACGACCTTGCCAACGGAGCTACGCAATACTACACGAGCGGGGAAGGCACAGGCAAAGGCAAGACCTCCCTCGCAGACCGCACATACCGCTCGCAGATGGGATCGGCGGCAACCCACAAAGAGGCGTTTGTGGCAATGCTGGCGAACGATGATCGCCGCAAAGATGCCCTGCGACTTGGCAAGCAAGCTATCGCACTCGCCAACTGATAGGGGAGGAATCACAAAGACCCCACTCTCGAAAGAGGGTGGGGTTTTTTGTATCTATTGTTTTTATAATGCATTGTGTTACATTTGAACACCTTGTCGCATTACAACATGTATCGTATTGTGTTACATGTCTACCCACACCTATACGCATTCGTATTTGTGTTACATGAAAATATATATTGCAATAAAAGAAAAATCGAATTAGATTAAAAGTCCAATGAAAAACAAACTATACCTCGCTACTTGGCCGAATGGAACAGTCACCGTATTCACCGCTAAAAACAATCTACGCGCATCTCTTATTTTGGATTCGGAAGGTAATCCAGAAGAAGCTGTAGTGAATGAAATATCATTTGAAGGAGATATACACATAACAACTAATGTGATTGACAATAGAATAGAATGGCAACTCGGTGAATATGCTAATGATGCTGTAACAAAAGACTACAATCTATATTAAATAGAATTAAAATAAACAAGGGGGACTTGCGTCCCCCTTTACTTTGCAATATATTGTGTTACATTCCAATGTATTGTGGCGTATTCTAATATATTACAATGTATTGTGTTACATCTGATAGTGGCACAATACATTACAATAGTGGCGCGATATATTCTATAGTGCAACACGATGTATTGTGTTACATGGGCGCCGCCAATAGAAATTACAATACATTGTAATACATTACAATACCATTACCCAGGATGTAACACACTACACCACAAAGATTACTGCGTGATGTAACACAAATAAATACGAAAATAATCGTTGCCGTTTATTCTGATTGGAATAACTTCATCCCTGTCAGCGAAACCACCAACCACCACCTATATGTCACTCAAATACGGAACATCACCAGCAACCGATCCAACAAAAATCGCATCCAGAAAGAAGATTGCGAAAGCAATTCAATCAACTGGAAAACATAAAAAGGTAATACATTATCTTGGCGGGCGTTTACCAGAGACTCCCTTTGAAGATTTGTTTCCTTTCTTCAGAACCACCTTCGTTCGATATGAGATTTTAGATTGCGAAACTCCCAACCACTATACTCAAGCCGAATGGGTTGAAGATGAATTTGGAGTCGGTCTGGTCGAGAAGCAGATCAATCATGTCGGATATTTTTGCAATGGAGATTTGTTTGAGCATTCACCAGATTTCGTTAAGATTTTCGATGATGTTAAAAATTATTTTTGGATTGATTTTTGTGGAATGCCGAAAGAAGTGGATATTGAAAATCTCAAAAAGACATTTTCATTACCAGATATGGATTCGGTTCAGGAGATATATGTCACATTCTTTGTGAATGGTAGGGGACAAAAATATCCATCCTTGTTTTTCACCAGATACGGATCGAGTCTTGATGATCGTGCTCGTTCTCTTTGCGATTCACTCCAAGAAAAATTAGAGTTTGACAATTTCACATTTTCAGTCTTTGATGTATATGTCAATAGGGGAGCACCTATGGCAGTCATCAAAATCAGCAGAAACAACAACAAATAAAAATAGAAAAACCATATGTCAAAAGCAACCACAACACCAGCAGTCAACCGCCAGATCATCAACTCCTCGAACTACGCTCTCATGCGTAACAAGGGATTCACCAACGCCGAAATCGAAGCCATGTGGATGATGCCCAGGCAAGCAATCGCCGCCTTCCAAGCATGGAACACGATGGGAGGAAAGACATGGAATGATCAGGAGCCGGATTTGAACACGATCCACCTTGGTCGTCGAGTCTGCCAGAATACATTCATTCCACAGGATTGCGTATGCGAACCAGAAACGATCCAGAGGGACAATTGTTCAGTCTGCGAAGGAACAGGTCTTATCTAACATCAACCGAGGGGGTCGAAAGACCCCCTCTCTTTTTGTATTCTATTGTGTTACATTACATTGTGTTACATCCAATTACATTACAATACAATTCCTACAATGTAACACCCTATCTTGTGTTACATGGCAAGAACAGAAAAATAAAAATTACAATACATCACAATGTAACACAATATATTACAATACCCACACCCATGTAACACAAAAAAACACAAAAATAATTGTGGACACATGGAAAGACCTATGGCATATTAGGTGGAGTCTCAAATGAGGCTACGGAGCAAAGCCAGCCGATCAAGTGGCGAGGGATGGAAAATCCCAAACGCAAGTGAAAATAGAAGAAATCAAATCAGTCATCAAGTCCCACAAGGGACAAAACCTATCGGTCATCCTCGGCAAGCAACTCAAGACCCGCAAGCGGATACTTGATTCGGCCATGATCGGTGACAACGAAATCACCATCACCGGAGAAGCACCCGTGGTGGAGAAAGTCACCTCCATCGTCATTCGTGGTGGGGTAGAGTATGACAATCAGAAGGTCGTCATGGAAGGTAGGGATGACGGAACCTTGCCAGAAGAGAATGCAGGACTCCCTTGGGGACAATGGGTAGAGTATCCTTTCCACATTGAACATAAGGGATCGGACTACGCCAGATTCTATGCCGCCAGCGGTTTGTCTTTCGAGCCGAAGGTGGAATACTACCTCAACGGCGAACTCACAACCAAGGCGATTGTCGAACCTCTCTGCCTCGCCAGCGAGTTTCGCAAATCGGATGATCCCATGCCTCTGTGCATGACGATCAAAGCGGACAATGTGAAAGCCATCGTCCTCTAACTTTCCCTCCAACGAGAGGGGGTATCCCCAACCCCCTCTCAACCCTTTTAATCCAAATGAAAACAATTATCAAAAACATCCTCACAATGCTGTTCCCCTTTCGGGAACTGAACGACAAACCTTCCGTATTCATTCAAGAGACATGGCTGGAGAAGCACACCAGGCCGATCCAAGTCAAGGAATATCTGTGGACTTTTAGGTGATGGCATAGGGGGAAGGGGGAGTCGAAAGACTCCTCCTTCTTTGTATTGTGTTGTGTTACATTACAATACAACACATACTACAATGTAACTCCATGTATTGTGTTACATACGGATAATGAAGCTTCCATCATGTAACACAAATAAACACACAAAATAATCCTTGTAATAAAAACGAATTGGATTATTGTGAAGACTCAATCCTATGTTTAATTCAAAAATCAAAATCGAACGAGTAGATGTCCGCGAGGATGTCGTAGTTGTAGATCATAATTCAGAGATGGCAGATTATACTAATCCGACTGGTGCGATTTATCGTCGTGCCTTTAAGGTTCTGGCAATGACAGAAGATGGTCGTCGTTTTCGTCATCATCATTTCTTCGGTATGGATCGTGATAAGGCTGATGCCTTGGCGATCAAAGTCCTTTATCGCGGTGAGGTTGATCTTTCTTATTGGACTGAAACCTATCCAGAGTATGGATCACCAGCTTGGGCAGTCGAAGAAGTTTATCGTCAAGTCGATCTCGCCGCCGCAGTAGGTCGAGGGGATTGGGAGGAAGCTGACAACCTCGCTTGAGATTCGAGGGGGAGGCGAAAGCCTCCCCTTTTCTTTTCTGGAATCGCAATGTAACACAATACACTACACGATATTGTGTTACATATCATTACCAGTATCTATTCACATTACAAAGTAACACAATGTATTACAATACATTACGATATCTTCTATCTATTCACCAGGTAACACAATCAATTACAATACATTGTAATACTAGTACCCATGTAACACAAAAGTATACAAAAATAATTCTCGCCTCATTTTTAATTCGTGCGATTCTATGTGTCCTATGTTCAAAACAACAAAACAAGCGGAGGCTATCACTCATAGCCTATCATCACCATCGAAGATGCCATGCTACGGCTACAGTATTCCTGCCAGTCGATGCATCACAGGTGGCAAGCTCCAAAAAGTAAAAGATAGCATCTGTTCAGTCTGCTATGCCATGAAGGGGCGATATATGTTCGCCAATACAATAAACGCAATGGAAAAGCGGTTTCAGTCCCTTTTTAATTCCTCATGGGAGGATGCCATTGTCTTTCTAATCGGAAAGAAAGAGAAAAGCGGATTTTTCCGCTGGCATGATAGTGGCGACCTACAAGGGGAGTTTCACCTTCAAAAGATTGTCAATGTCGCCTTGCGCTTGCCACAGATCCGTTTTTGGCTTCCCACCCGTGAGATTTCAATCGTTTCAGATTGGCTTTCCAAGGGGAATGTCCTTCCCGAAAATCTAACAATCCGCTTGTCCGCTTTTATGTTAGATGGACAACCCCCACTTGCCGCCGCCAATCGTCTTGGATTAGTCGTCAGTGGCGCAAGCGATACGAACTGGAATTGTCCAGCATCCAAGCAAGAGGGTAAGTGTGGCGATTGTCGCAATTGCTGGGACAAATCTGTTTTCCAAGTAAACTACAAAAAGCACTAAAAATGTTCGCAAAAATCACAAAGCACCAAGATTCATACAAGGTTAGAATCAGTAACTACAATCAAATCCTCTACATGAAGTATTTTAATTGTCTGGACATGGCTACAGACTACGCCAGGAATTTTACAAAGAGTATTACAATTAGCGTATAGGGTGGCATAGGTGAGAGGATGGGGGCGAAATGCCTCCATCCTTTTACTTTGTATTATATTGTATTACATTACATTGTGTGTTAAAATGTTGCATTGTGTTACATTTGAACATGGTGTCGCATTGCCGCGCGTTTCCACACCTATCATGCGATGCTGTGTGCGTGTGCATGTAACACAAATGTAAACATAAAATATATATTGCAGTCTATTCTGAATAGAATATTCTTTAGTCCTTATGACAACCATACAGCAAGCACCGCATCACACCGTCCTCTTCAATGTCGCCGCCTATACAATGATAGGTTTGACTCCAGAGGATAAGCACAAAGTCTACGACCACATTGAATGTGTAATCAATGGAGATGGATTATACGAAGGCGCAAGCAAAGAAACCATCCTCCAGGCATACCATGACCTCCAGATGGGAGATGTCTATGGACTCAACTGGGTCAATCATATCTCCTCTATATTAGAGGAACTGGACATGATCAAACCCTACATCAAACACTAACCAAGAAAGGGGGACGAATGTCCCCCTTTACTTTATAATGTATTGTGTTACATTACAATATATTACAATACATTACAATATATTACAATACATTACAATACATTACAATACATTACAATGTATCACCCAATATATTGTAACACATAGGTTTGTGTTACATTGGCAATCCCATCGGCTACCCGGCTTCGCCGCCGGATGTAACACAATACATTACAATACATTGTGTTTGCTCCAATGTAACACAATACATCACAGGGGTTGGGAATTCCATGTAACACAAATAAACACAAAAATAATTGTTGCTGGTTAATCGGATTGGATTATTCTGGAGTCCTTATGAAACCTACTGCACTCTCACTCGCCACCGAAATCGCCACCATCCTCGGATGCGACAATCAAGAAAGAATCAACGCATCCAAAGAGATCATTGCGTCTCTCTGGAACTACACTCGCCAAAAAGAAAGCACCGCATTTTTCATGGGCATGGTCATGCGTATCATGCTTCCCGAAAAGGATTTCCAATGCCTCCATACATTGGGTCAGCTAATCGAACTGGCTGAACAGCGTCACGAAGAACTCATGGAGTTCTACCGCCAAGAGCGTGAAGCTAAAATCCAAGAGATTCGCGCTCGGAATCGTCCCCATCCTGCGATTACGGCTTGCACTATGGTCTATGCTGGAGAAGATGACGGCGATTATTGATTTTCAACCGACCAACCAACCACTATGCTAACAAAAACACCAAAGGTAGGGGATCTTGTCCTCTACCGATACCCATCGACGCGAACGGATATTCCGTTTCGCGTAACTGAAGTCAACGAAGCCAAGGGAATAATCATAGCCGATGATGAGGCTCCGGGAGGATGGGGTCCACAATCTCACCTCTTCGATATGTGCGAGAAGGGACTAACCGATTATCCAACCGATAAGGACGCACAAGACCTTATCAAGCGCAAGCTAATCGCATACGCAAAACGCAACGGACAATACTAACCAACCAACCACAACTATGGCTACATACTACGACGATAACTTCGGTCACTACAACATCGAATCCGAGGAGGACATTGAGTTCTACCACGAGGTTCAGAAAAACTCGGTCAGGACAATATGCCGCCAATGCGGTGGGGTGTTCATGCTCAAGCGTGGATACAACCTCTGCAACGGATGCGCCGATGCTAACGAGCGGTTTTGAATGTTCAAGAGGAGGGAGGCGAAAGCCTCCCTTTTCTTTTGCTTATATTGTGTTACATTACATTGTGTTACATAGTAATAGCTGGTAAATTATTGTATTGTGTTACATTGCAACAACGTGTCGCATTACCGCGCGTTCCCCCGCGCCAGGTGTAACACAATACAACACACTTGTACACAGGCACATACACATTCATGTAACACAAATGTATACATAAATAATCGTGGACAACAAAACGGATTGGATTATTCTGTAGTCCTTATGACAAAGCACTACTTCGTTCACCAGAACCTCAGCGCAACCGAATCCACCATCATCGATGGTGTCGTCGTCAATAACATCAGCCGTCTCAGCGGCAAAGCGGGTCAGATGCTTCTCGGCATCGACTTCCACGCGTTCGTTCAGTCATTCCACAACTGGAAGGCTGGCGAGCTACTCCAGAACGCATTCCCTACCCTGTCCGCTGACGAGCGGGAGTTCGTCAAGACAGGCATCACTCCCCAAGAGTGGGAGGATGTATTCGGAGAATAACCCACAAGAATGGGGAGGCGAAAGCCTCCCCTTTTCTTTTGAATATATTGTGTTACATTCCAATGTATTGTGTTACATCGCAAAGTAACCGGGCTGCGCCTACCGGCTTCGCCGCCCATGTAACACAATACAACACAATGTTATTTTAGGCGTATGTAACACAATGCCACACCGGGTTGGCACGGCAAATGCTGGTAAAAAACTTGGCACGGCAAATGCTATAGGCCGTGAAATTTTTTTTTAAAAAATAAAAAAAAACGCTTGCAATGCAATGTGAGCGGTTGTAGTGTCATCCCATCGCCAGCAATTAAGCTGACGAGCAGGAACGGCCACCTGACCCAATCGGCCAGCAAAAAAGAAAATCAAATCCTATGTCGAACATCACCACCACCGCCGCCAAATCCTCCGTCCTCAACCTCCGCGTGACCGATGCCATCAAGCAAGCCATCGCCGAAGAGGCTATCCGCGACGGGCGTAGCATGAGCCAAATCGCAGAACGCGCCCTTGCCCTCGGCCTCGCTCAAATGCTCGCCCCTACGCCCGCCCCACAAGTGGAGGCTCCGAAAGCTCCAAAGGCCAAGGCCAAAGGCAAGCGCAAGGGTGACGACGGCGCAGCTCCAGCGGCCCCTGCAAAGCCTCGCAAGAAGTAAGGCGAGGCTGACCAGCCAAAGGCCCACGGCGAAAGCTGTGGGCCTTTCTCGTGCCGAGAAACGGGTAGGCAAACCTTGCCGAGTAATTCCTGCCTACCGGCAAATTATGCTCGGCAGATTTTACCCACTTGGGTTGGCACACAACCTGCTAGTAGGCAAGAATTTCCTATCTTGCCCCTATTAGACCGGCAATATTTACCTACCCCCTCTGTGCAAATTTTGCCTATAGGCAAAAATTGCCGGGTGGGGGGTGGAGGGCGGTGCGCCCCCTATATAGGTAGGTAGTATTACAAGGGTACTACAATAAAAGCACAAGGTACTACAATACTATTACAATATATTAGGTTTACTATAAATCAATTACAAAAAAATGGAACTATCCAAAAACGCCGTAATGAAACACCAAATCATTATTACAATAATATTATAATATCTTAGCACCCTTAGACATATTCTCCTTAGCCCATAGGGGCTGTAGGTTGGTATAGTGGAAGCATTTCTTCTGTTGTTCTGGATCAGTAAGGTCAAATGATGCACAAGGAATAATATGATCTATGTGCCATCCATCGTTTCCATGATTCTCCCATGTCATTCCCTCTTTGAATTGTGTTTCTAGGTGTTCTCTTGCTTCTTGTATTGTACAGCCTAAAAGAACCATTGATTTACAGAATTTTTTACCTCCTG
>Ga0315904_10006786_pt1 | contig 15540 bp, 13 predicted proteins | sample LakEriMetagenome_6_FD_203529 | JGI IMG/M metagenome (GOLD analysis project Ga0315904, IMG submission 203529) | Freshwater fungal communities from buoy surface, Lake Erie, Ohio, United States - Buoy 12 MA120 | ecosystem: Environmental > Aquatic > Freshwater > Lake | place: USA: Lake Erie, Ohio... | reverse complement strand
GCCGTCACGAGCTCGTAGCCGAAGAAGTGCATCTCACCGGTCTCGGCGCACGTGTGCGGGTGCGCGGTGAACGGCGTGTGCAGGCGGCCACCGAAGTCGTAGGGGCCGAGCGTGTCGAGCTCGGGCGACACCTCGTTCGGGAAGCTGCCCTCCTCGAGGGCGAAGATCCGGCCGGCGTGGCGGACGACGTGGGTGTTCGCGAGCCCGACCGTGAGATCCATCGTGCCCGTGATGGCGTCCATGCGGTCCGCGCCGGCGAGCGCCTTCGTGCGCACCCACCGGTTGCGGTACCACTCCGCCCTACCGTCGCGCAGGCGCACGCCGTGGAGCATGCCGTCACCCGCGAACCAGTGCATCGTCGGGCCGTGCTTGGGGTTGGCCCCGTTTCGGATGTAGCGGCCGTTCAGCTCGGGCGGGAGCGAGCCGATCACGGGGAGGTCGAACGCCTCGACCTCCTCCATCACCGGCGCGTAGTTGCCGCGCATGTGGAAGGGAAGCCGGGCGTCGGTGGCGGTGGCGTCGTCGAGTGCCGTCATGACCGAAGCCTTGCACAATCGCACGATGCAGGAGAACGGGGAGCACGCCCGATCGGCCCGGCTCCGCGCCGGTGTGCGACGATCCGGCGCATGATCACCGGCCACACCACCACGACGCGGGTGGTGCTCGCCCGGCGCCCCGAGTCGACGGCGACGCCCGACTGCTTCTCGCTCGAGACGGTGCCCACGGCGCCGCTCGCCCCGGGCGAACTGCGCGTCGCCGTGGAGCACGTGTCGGTCGATGCCGGAACGCGCACGATGCTCGACGGCGAGGGCTTCCACCAGCAGGTCGCCATCGGTGCGGTGATCCACGCCACCGGTGTGGGACGTGTCGTCGACACCACCCTCGACGACTGGCCCGTCGGCCAGGCCGTGCGCGGCCGGCTCGGCGTCCAGACGCTCGCCACGGTCACGCCGCAGCAGGTGACGAAGGTCGACGACACCATCGGCCCGCTCCGGCTCCACCTCGGACCGCTCGCCGGTTCGACGGGCGTGACCGCCTGGATCGGGGTGCGGCACATCGGCAGGGTGTCCGCCGGCGAGACGTTCGTCGTGTCGGGCGCGGCCGGAGCGGTCGGATCGATGGCCGGCCAGATCGCGAAGCTCGACGGCGCCCGCGTCATCGGGATCGCCGGCGGTCCGGCCAAGTGCACCCATCTCGTGGAGCGGCTGGGCTTCGACGCCGCGATCGACTACCGGCACGACGACGTCCGCGCGCGGCTGGGCGACCTGTGCCCCGACGGGGTCGACGTGTTCTTCGACAACGTCGGCGTGCCGATCCTCGACGACGTGCTCGACCGGCTGGCGATGCGCGCCCGCGTGGTGATCTGCGGTGCGATCTCCCAGTACGACCACATGGACCGGGTGACCGGCCCGTCGCGCTACCTGCGGCTCGCCGAACGCCAGGCGACGATGGCCGGGTTCGCCTACTTCCACACGCCGGAGCTCATCGGCCCGGCGCTCGACGATCTGACGGCGTGGGTGCGCGACGGCAGGGTGTGGCTGCCCGAGACCGTGCTCGACGGCATCGATCGCTACCCCGAGGCGTTGCCGCTGATGTACGCCGGCGGCAACATCGGGAAGTTGCTCGTGCGGATCGGCTGACGCCTCGAACGAACGGGCGAACGGACGAACGGACGGCCCGAAGGACGCCTCCGACGGCCGGACCGTCAGCGGAAGCAGACGAGGTCGTGGTTCGCGTGGTTCATCGAGAGCGGGCCGTCGGGGGTGGCCACGACGATGTCCTCGAGGCGCATGCCCCAGCGCCCCGCCACGTAGATGCCGGGCTCGACACTGAAGGCGTGCCCGGCCTCGATCGGCTGGTCGTTGCCCTCGACCATGTACGGGTCCTCGTGGGCCTCCATGCCGATGCCGTGCCCGGTGCGGTGGATGAAGTACTCGCCGTACCCCGCGTCGGCGATCACCCGACGCGCGGCCCGGTCGACGTCCTGGCAGGTGTTGCCGACCACGCCGGCGCGCACCCCGGCGGCCTGCGCCTCGTGCAGCACCGCGTAGGCCTCGGCGACCTCGGCGGGCGGGTCGCCCAGGAACACGCAGCGCGTGATGTCGCTGCAGTAGCCCGCCATCGTGCCGCCGAAGTCGGTGAGCACGATCTCGCCCTCGCGGATGACGCGCGCACCCGGGTGGTGGTGCGGCGACGCCGCGTTCTCGCCGGCGGCGACGATCGCGAAGTTCACGACGTCGTGCCCCTCGGCGAGCAGCCGGGCGGAGATGTCGGCCGACACCTGTGCCTCGGTGCGCCCGACGAGCGGGATCTCGCCGGCGTGCAGCTGTGCCGCCACGCGGTCGGCGGCCGCCCCGGCGGCCTGCAACGCAGCGATCTCGGCGGCGTCCTTGCGGGTGCGGAGCGCGTTCATCACCTCGGTGCTGCGCACGTAGCGGGTGCCGGTCGCACCGGTGCCGCTCGGCCAGTGACCGAGCAGTTCGACGAGGAACCGGGCCCACATCGTGTCGCCGACGGCGGCGACGCCCGGGCGACCCACCAGCTCGGCCACGATCGCGACCGGGTCGTCGGTCTCGTTCCACGGCCGGAGGCCGAACACCCCCGGCTGCTCGGTCACCCTCGGTGCCTCGAGCCGCGGGATCACGAGCGTGGCGTCACCGTCGCGGGGGACGACCAGCATGGTGAGCCGTTCGAGCGGCATCGCCTCGTACCCGCAGAGGTAGGGCAGGTCGCTGCCCACCGACAGCAGCAGCACGTCGACGCCGCGGTCGGCCATGACCTCCCGAGCGCGGGCGATGCGATCCAGGAAGGTGTGGGTGCCGGCGGACGTGCTCGCGGTCATGGGTCCATTCTGGCGCCGGTGCGGAGCCGTGCCACCTGCGTTGCGTACCGGGTACCCATCCTCCCGGTCGGGCCCGGGGGCACGACATGGCGATCAGCGTGGGTGTCGAGGAGGACCGCGTGGTGAACCTGCGGTTGCAGGTGGTCCTGGACGGTCAGCAGGCGTACCTCGCCGAGTGACGCCAGCCGGTGGAGGAGTGGCGTCTCGCGCAGCTCGTCGTCCAGGCGGACGCCACGCACGTCGACCGCCAGGACCCGATGCGGGTGGCGCTCGACTTCACGATGCAGGCGCCGGTGGTGACGAGGCCGCGACCGGCCGACGGTCGTGGAAGTGCGACGGCGGTCCTGGCGGACCGTCTGCGCGGCGGTCCGCTGCGGCGCGTCAGGCGTCGATCGGGAGACCCGCGATGAGCGGGTGCGGCTCGCGGTGCGCGTCGAGGTCGCCGGGGCCCGGGCGGCCGAGCAGGTACCCCTGGGCGACGTCGCAGCCGACGTCGCGGAGCTGCGCCAGCACGGCGGGCTCCTCGATGCCCTCGGCGATCACCATCATCCCGAGCGAGTGCCCGAGCTGGACGAGCGAACGCAACACGTCGCGGTCGGCGTCGCTCTGCACCGTCACGAAGCTGCGGTCGATCTTCATGTAGTCGAACGGGAAGCTGCGAAGCAGCGCCAACGAGGCGAAGCCGGTGCCGAAGTCGTCGAGCGCGATCCGCACACCCATGTGCTGCAGTTCGCGCAGCGTCGCCTGGCCCGGCCCGGACTCGGCGAGCTTGGCCGACTCGGTCAGCTCGAGGATCAGCGCCGACGGTCCGAGGGCGTGGTCGTTGAGCGCAGTGGCGACCTCCAGGATCACTTCGTCACGCTCGAGCTGCACCGACGACAGGTTCACCGTGACGCAGGAGTCCGATTCGCCGGCCGCGCGACGACGAGCCGCGAGCCGGCAGGCCTCGTGGATCGTGAACCGGGTGATCTCGCCGACGAGACCGATCTCCTCGGCGACGGCGACGAACTCGGATGGCCCGATCGTCGGCGCGCCCGGCGAGTCCCAGCGCAGGAGGGCCTCGTGGGCCACGACCGAGCCGGTCGTCAGCGACCACAGCGGCTGGAAGTCGAGCCGTAGCGCACCGGAGCGGACGACGTGACGGACGAAGCCGTGGGTGTCGAGCCGGCGGGTGAGGTCGTCGGCCACGCGGTCCTCGAACGTGACCACGCGGTTGCGGCCCTCGACCTTGGCGTAGTTCATCGCCGCGCTCGCGTCGCGCAGCAGGTCACCGGCGCTCAGCACGTGCTCGCCCCACCGGGCCACGCCGATGCTGGCGGAGATGTTGATCGCGAGCCCCTGGTGCTCCACCGGGACGGCGATCGCCTGGAGCAGCCGGCGGGCGAGCGCCTCCGGCGCGAAGGGCGTCGCGTTCGGCAGCACCACCACGAACTCGTCGCTCGCGAGACGGGCGACGGAGTCGTCGCCGCGGGCGCCGAGGTGGATGCGGTCGGCGACGGTGACGAGCACGCGGTCGCCGGCCTCGTGGCCGTAGGCGTCGTTCACGTCACGGAAGTGGTCGAGGTCGACGAAGAGCACGGCGGTCGAGGTCGCACCCGACGCGTTGGCGGTGGCGAGGCCGTCGAGCAGGTCGGTCACGGCGCGACGGTTGAGCACGCCGGTCAGGGGATCGTGCGTCGACAGGAAGTGCAGGTTGCGCTTGGCCATGTCGAGGTCGTCGAGGACGTCGGCGTGGCTGTCGACGAGGTGGTCGAGCCGGATGGTCGCCATCGCCTGCCGGGCGAGGATCTGGAGGATCTTCTCCTGCCAGGGCTGGAGGTGGCGGGCAACGGTGTCCGCCACGCAGATCGTGCCGACGGCGAGACCCTCGGCGGTGAGCAGCGGCGCGCCGGCGTAGAACCGGATCCCGTGCTCGGTCACCAGCCGCTGGTCGGAGAAGCGGGCATCGGCGGCTGCGTCGGGGACGACCATCACGGCGTCCTCGAGGATGGTGTGGGCGCAGAAGAACTCGTGACGTGGCAGCTCGGTCACCGGCATGCCACGGTGCGCCTTGCACCACTGGCGCTCGGAGTCGACCAGCGACAGGGCGGCCATCGGCGCGCCACACAGGTCGGCGGCGAGGCCGACGATCTCGTCGAGACGCGCGTCGGAGGCCGTGTCGAGGACGTCGAGCTCGAGGAGTGCCTCGAGCCGAGCTCGCTCGTTCGTGGGAATCGGTGCCCGCATGACCCTATACATCGGACGTTCACCCCCTCACTTGAGAGGCGATCCAGGTGCGGGCGGCCCGCCGTCGGTCAGCGGACGGCGACCGGTGTGACCTGGTCCGCTGCCTGCCGAGCGTGGTAGCTCGACCGCGTGAGCGGGCTCGCCTCGACGTGGCCGATGCCGAACGCCTCGCCGGTCGCCTTCCACGCGACGAACTCGTCGGGGTGCACCCAGCGGGCGACGGGCAGGTGGTGCGACGTGGGTCGCAGGTACTGCCCGATGGTCACGATGTCGACACCGATCGACGCCAGGTCGGCGAGGCACCCCTCGATCTCGTCGGGGGTCTCCCCCATCCCGACCACCAGGCCCGACTTGGTGGTGAGGCCGGCGTGCTTCGCCCGGGCGAGCACGCCCAGGCTGCGGGCGTAGCCCGCCGACGGCCGCACGGCGCGCTGGAGCCGGGCGACGGTCTCGATGTTGTGGTTCATGACGTCCGGCCGAGCGGCGAAGAGCACCTCGAGCGAAGCAGCATCACCCTTGGCGTCGCTGACGAGGGTCTCCACCCGCGCCTGCGGCCGGGCCTCGCGGATCGCCGCGATGCAGGCCGCCACGTGGGCCATGCCGCCGTCGGCGAGGTCGTCGCGGGCCACCATGGTCAGCACCACGTGGTCGAGACCGGTCCGGGCCACGGCACCCGCCACTCGCGCCGGCTCGTCGGTCTCGGGCTCGAGCGGCTTGCGCGTGTCGACGAGACAGAACCCGCACGCGCGGGTACAGCGCTCGCCGAGCACCATGAACGTCGCCGTGCCGTCGGACCAGCAGTCGCTCAGGTTGGGGCACCCGGCCTCTTCGCACACGGTGACGAGCCCGAACTCGCGCACCGTCTTCTTGAGCGCCAGCACCTCGAGACCGTGCACCACCTTGGGTCGCAGCCAGTCGGGCTTGCGCGAGGCGATCGCGAGCCCGTCGGTGACGCCGGCCTGCCCGAGCCGCTGCATCAGCCGCACGGGCTCGGCGGCGACGCCGTGGTCGGCGGCCGTGCGCACCGCGGCGCCCGGCCCCTCGCCGCGCGAGAACGCCGAGAGGTCGTCGGGTCGGTGCCGCCAGGCGACGTCCTGACGTTCGACCGCACCGGCGCCCCACACCTCGGCGGCGTGCCGGACGAGCACGTCGACGACCTCGCGCATCGACACCTCGCGCCCGGTGCCGGCGAGTTCCTCGGCGAGCGAGGTGACCGGCTTGTCGGCGATGCCGCACGGGACGATGTGCTCGCGCATGTAGGTGAGGTCGGTGGTGACGTTCAGCGCGAACCCGTGCATCGTGCGGCCCCGCGACAGACGCACGCCGATCGCGCAGATCTTGCGCGGGTTCGGCCCGTCCGGGTCGATCCAGACGCCGGGATAGTCGGGCAGGCACCCGGCCGAGGTGAGACCGAGCTCGTGCAGGGTGTGCACCACCACCTGCTGCACGGCTCGCACGTGGTCGCTCGCGCCGAGCGAGTTGGCCACCGACACGATCGGATAGCCGACCAGCTGGCCGGGCCCGTGATACGTGACGTCGCCGCCACGCTTCACGGCGACCAACTCGGCGCCGACGTCGGCGGGCTCGCACCGCAGGTTCGCGGACAGGTCGGTGCGCGGCCCGTAGGTGAACACGTGCGGATGCTCGAGCAGCAGCAGGTGCTGCTCGCCGCCATGGGCGAACAGCGCCTGCTGGAGCGCAAGTGCTTCGCGGTACGCGACGGTGCCGAGCCAGCGGGCGCGCAGGGGCACCGCGTGGACGGCCGGCCCTGCGACGGGGGTCAGCGGATCAGAGTTCGGTGTTCCAGTCACGCGTCTCGAGGATCTGCTTCACCTTCACGAGGAACCCGGCGGCGTAGGCGCCGTCGAAGGCGCGGTGGTCCCAGCTCATCGCGAGGTTGCCGACGGGGTGGATGACGATCGCCTCGTCGCCGTTGGGCAGGGTGGCGACGACCGGCTTGCGCACGATCGCGTCGGTGCTCATGATCGCCACCTGCGGCTGGTTGATGATCGCCATGGTGAGCACGCTGCCGGCCGAGCCGTTGTTGGAGATCGTGAACGTGCCGCCCTGGATCTCGTCCGGGCTCAGCTTGCGGGCGCGGGCGCGGTTGCCGAGGTCGCTGATCTCGCGGGCGATCGCACGGAGGCGCTTGGTCTCGGCCGACCGCACCACCGGCACGAGCAGGCCCTGGTAGTCGAGGTCGACGGCGATGCCGATGTCGATGAAGCCGTGGACGATCAGCTCGTTGTCGGTGACGCTCGCGTTGAGGTGCGGGAACTCGACGAGCGCGTCGACGATCGCGCGGGTGATGAACGGCAGGTACGTGAGGCTGAACCCCTCGGTCTGCTTCCACTGCTGCTTCACCGCCGAGCGGGCGGCGTCGACGTTCGCGTAGTCGACCTCCACCACGCTGAACGCGTGGGGGGTGACGGACTTGCTCATCACCATGTGGGCGCCGGTGAGCTTGCGGATCTTGCTGAGCTTGACGACCGAGTCGCGCTCGCCGCTGGTGACGACGGGTGCCGGCGCGGCGGCCGGCTTCGGTGCGGGCGCCGGTGCCGGAGCGGCAGCAGCCGGCGCCGGTTCGGTGGCAGGAGCAGGAGCCGGTGCGGCAGCCGGGACCGGGGCGGCAGCCGGGGCCGGTGCCGGAGTGGGGGCCGCGGCCGCGGGCTGGCCGAGCCGGTCGATGTGGTCGAGGACGTCGTCACGGGTGATCCGCCCGCCGGGACCGGTGCCGGCGATGTCATCGGGGTTCAGACCGTGCTCGGCGACGAGGCGACGCACGACGGGCGACAGCAGGCGGTTGTCGGCGACGGCCGCCGGAGCAGCCGGGGCGGGGGCCGGAGCCGGAGCCGGAGCCGGAGCGGGGGCCGGAGGCGGAGCGGGGGCCGGGGCGGGCTCGGGGGCCGGCGCCGGAGCCGGAGCGGGGGCCGGAGCCGGGGCGGGCTCGGGGGCCGGAGCAGGAGCCGGAGCCGGCGCAGCGTCGGCCGCGCCGACGACGGCGATGACGGCGCCCACCGGCACGGTGTCACCCTCCTGGGCCAGGATCTGGGTGAGGGTGCCGCTGATCGGCGAGGGCACCTCGGTGTCGACCTTGTCGGTGCTCACCTCGAACAGCGGCTCGTCGGCGGCGACCTGGTCACCCACCTTCTTGAACCAGCGGGTGATCGTTCCCTCGGTGACGGTCTCGCCCAGCTGGGGCAGGGTCACATCGGCCATGTCGGCGTCTCCGTTTCGGTGTCGGGTGCGTTCGTAGGTGGGTGCGGACGTGATGGGGGCGGACCACCGGCGCCGGTGCTGCCGGCCCGGTGGACCGCGGTCAGGCGTTGAGGCTGCGCCCGGTGAGCGAGAGCACGGTCTCGCCGAACAGCTCGGTGAGGCTCGGGTGGGGCTGGATGAACTCGGCGACCTCCGCGACCGACGCCTCCCAGTTCACGGCGAGGTAGCCGCCGCTCAACTGCTCGGTGACCCAGGGGCCCACCATGTGCACGCCGAGGATCTGTCCGGCCGTGCCGTCGGGGTTCTTCTTCGCGATCACCTTCACGAGCCCGTCGAGCTCGCCGAGGATCTGCGCCCGGCTGTTCGCCCGGAACTGGTGCTTGGCCACCACCACGTCGTGACCGGCGGCCTTGGCCGCCTCCTCGCCGGGACCCGCCCAGGCGACCTCGGGGTGGCAGTAGATGGCCCAGGGCACCCGGTCGTAGTTGATCGGTGCCGGCCCCTCGCCGAGGAGGTGCTTGGTGATGAGGATCGCCTCGGCGTAGCCGACGTGGGCGAGCTGCGGGGTGTTGATCAGGTCGCCGATCGCGTAGACACCGGGCTCGCCGGTGCGGCAGTACTCGTCGACCTCGACGAAACCACGGTCGGTGACCTTCACGGCCGTGCCCTGCAGGCCGAGCTGGTCGGTGAACGGGCGGCGGCCGACGCTCACGACGACGGCGTCGACGTCGATCGACTCCCCGTCGTCACCGAAGTGCACCCGGGTGCCACCGAACCCGTTGGGCGTGTGGCCCGTGACCTTCACGCCGGTGCGGATGTCGATGTTCTTCTTCTTGAAGCTGCGCACGACGACGTTGGCGACGTCGGCGTCGAGACCGGGGAGGATCTTCGGCAGGCCCTCGAGGATGGTGACCGACGCGCCGAGATCGGCGAAGGTGCTGGCGAACTCGCACCCGATGGCGCCACCACCGATGACCACCATGCGCTTGGGCACCTCGGTGAGCATCAGCACCTCGTCGCTGGTCATGATCGGCCCGCCGACCTCGAACCCGGGGATGGTGCGCGGCACGCTGCCCGAGGCGAGGAGGACGTGCGTGCCCGTGACGGTGGTGGTGCCGCCGTCGTTCAGCGCGACCGTGACGGTGCGGTTCGGACCCAGCGAGCCGGTGCCGTTGAGGATCGTGATCTTCTTCGACTTCATGAAGCCGGTGAGGCTCTTCACGATGCCGTCGACGATCTTCTGCTTGCGGGCCTGCGACACACCGAAGTTCACGACCGGGGCGCTCGACTCGATGCCGAACTCGGCGGCGTGCGCGACGTGGCGCTGCACGGCGGCCGTCTCGAGGTAGGCCTTGGCGGGGATGCAGCCACGGTTGAGGCAGGTGCCGCCCATCTCGCCCTTCTCCACCACGGCCACGTTCAGGCCGGCGGAGGTGGCGTAGAGCGCCGCCCCGTAGCCACCCGGGCCACCGCCGATGACCACCAGGTCGAACGTCGATGTGGCTGCGTCCATGTGGGGCTCCTCGGCGGGTCGGGCGGGCGGTCGCCGTGCGGCGGATCGGAGCAGGAACGGTAGCGCCGAGAACCGCTGGTCCCTTCCTTACCCGTCGGTAAGCCGGACCCCGGCGGGTCGCGGCCCGGCCGGTCAGGGGCGTCGGGCCCGCAGGTGCGTGGGACGGTGCTCACCGGTCGCCAGCACGACGAGCATCTTCGACCAGATCTCGACGTTGTGGTCGACGAAGTCGCGCCCGAACCGTGCGACCGCCGGCTCGTACCAGGGTCCCGTCATCTGGTCGAGCTCGTGCCGAGCGACGGGCAGGTACCACTCGTGGCGGCTCGTGAGCGTGACGTCGACGAAGCCGGCCTCGGCGAGCGCCGCGGCGTACCGGGTGGGCGAGGCCATGCCGAAGTCGAGTCCCTCCGCGGCGACGTACTCGGCCATCTCCGGGCTCGGCTCACCGTCGTGGCCGATCAGCCAGTCCGACGCGACGAACCACCCGCCGGGCCGGAGCACGCGGAACACGTCGGCCGCCAGCGCGTGCTTGTCGGGGATGTGGACGATCGAGTCCTTGGAGAACACCACGTCGAACGAGCCGTCGGCGAACGGCAACGGTCCCGGCGTCACCGCCACGAACGTCGTGCGTTCCTCGAGGCCGGCCCGGCGGGCGCGGCGGCGGGCCTGCTCGAGCACGGTGTGCTCGACGTCGACGCCGGTGACGTGCGCGACGGCGTGGGCCACCAGCAGGTGCACGTCGACGCCGCCGACGCCGCAGCCGATGTCGAGCACCCGGGCATCGGCGAGCGGCGTCCCGGCCACGACACGGTCGACCTCGTCGGGGCCGCCGGGCGACAGGAAGCCCTCGCCCCACACGAGCTCGAGCAGCCCGATCAGGTCGTCGTGGTAGAGCTCGTCCCCGGCGGCATGGAGCCCACCCGCCTCGCCCGGCTCGCTCGACTCACTCGACTCACTCGACTCGCTCGACTCGGGCATCGTCATCCCTCCCGCAGGTTCCAGCGGTGCTGGTCCTCACCTCGCCGCACGAGCAGCACCCGGACGTCGCCGGTCGCCTCCGCCGTGCCGAAGACGAGGTCGCACGTCTGCGCCGCCACCGTGAGGGACGTGCACGCGCCCTCGCCGGCCTGCTCGGCGGTGAGCGGTGCGAGCAGCTCGCCGCTGACGATCAGGCGGAACCCGTCGAGCCCGGCGGGGTCGTCGACCCCCTCGAGCCGCAGGTTCACCCGCAGCAGCCCGTCGGTCTCGTCGGTGTCGAGCACGGTGACGTCGAGGTCGCCGGCGCGGGCCGAGTCGCCCACGGCCAGGTCGTCGACGGGGGTGTCGGTGTCGCCGATCACGCGCAGCAGCTGCAGGCTGCCGGCGACGAGGATCACGAGTCCGCAGACGACGGCGAGGAGCAGCAACGTGCGGGTCCGCATGGAACGCTCAGACTACGGCCGGTACGCTCTGCCCGTGCTCAGCGCGGCCCGCTCCCACCGCCCGACGAGGGCGCGACGGTTCGCCCGGCTGGTGTGCGTGCCGGTGCTCGCCGCAGCAGCCCTGGCGGGGTGCGGCTCCGACGACGCCGCCGATGCCTCCGACGCCGCCGACGCCTCGGCGGACGTCCCGGAGGCCGCGTCGAGCGACGCGGTCACCACTGCCACCGCTGAGCCCGCTGAGCCCGCCACTGCAGCGCCCGCCACTGCAGCACCCTCAGCACCTGCCACCGCAGCGAGCGCAGCCTCGACGGGTCCGCTCGCCTTCACCGCACCGCTCGTCGGTGGCGGCACCTTCGACGGCAGCGCCTACGGCGAGCGCCCCGTGGTGCTGTGGTTCTGGGCGCCCGGTTGAGGCACCTGCAACCGTGAAGCCCCCTCGGTCGAGGCGGCCAGTCAGCAGTGGGCCGGACAGGTCGACTTCGTCGGCGTCGCCTGGGTCGGGGACGACTCGTCGTTCCGTGGCTTCGTGGCGAAGCACGGCCTGACCTTCCCCCAGATCAGCGATGACCCTGGTGCGGTGTTCGACCGCTTCGAGGTGCCCTCCCAGCCGGCGCTCGCGATCGTCGACACCGACGGCACGGTGCAGCTGCTCCAGGGCGCGGTCGACGAGGCGACGCTCGACGAGCTCCTCGCCGCCGCGACCGCCTGACCCCGTCGGCGCTCACTCGAGCGCGCGCTGCGCCTCGAACGTGCAGTCGAAGAATCGGCTGCTGTACTCCGAGTCGTCGAACACGCTGTACCAGTTGCGACCTTCGAGGCACTCCGGTGCGAGCAACTCGCCCGCCACCTCCCACGGCAGCAGCTCCCCCGACTCCACCAGCGCGAGGAAGCACGGCGACGCCGCCTCCACCGCTGCGACGAACTCGGCGTCGGGCGTGTCGTAGAGGCGGTCGAAGTAGAGCTCGGCCACGCCGCACTCCGGGTACCGGTAGTGCGCCGGGACGCTCGTCGGGTCGATCGTGCCGGCGGCGATGCCGTCGCCCATGCAGGCGATCGCCACGGCGGCGTCCATCTCCATGTAACAGGCCGACAGGGGATCCAGCTCGTCGTCGCCCGGGACGTCGGTGGTCATGTCGTCCGGGAACGCTTCCGTCGGATCGTCGAGCACGCCACCGAGGTCGTCCTCGGTGAATTGGTCGGGCAGGACGAGCGAGTCCTCGAGTCCGTCGACGACGTCGTCGGCGAAGCTTCTGCCCGCGTCGATGATCGCCCGCAGCTCCTCTGCGTCGAGCGCCGTGAGGATGCTGTCGTAGAAGTCCCAGTACGAACGCATCGGGCTGACGAACCACTGGCCGTCCACCTCGTGCACGGCGATCCCCTGCGGATCCCAGTCGCTGAACGCCTCCTCGATCACGTCGAGGAACTCCTGCAGGCCCTCGTCGTCGAAGCCGAGGTCGGCGAGCGCGTCGGAGCGGAGGTCGTCGACGCAGAACGACAGCTCGTCCCCGGCGGCGCTCGCGGTGAGGCACTCGTCGCGCCACTCCACGACGAGGTCGTCACCGTCGATCGTCGCCTCCAGCGTGAGCGCCGTCACGGCGACCGACCGGCGACTGCCGTCACCGGTCACCTCGTACTCGGTGTCCGTGATCGCCCAGTCGATCGGTGCGTCGTCGAGCTCGTCCTGGGCATCGCCGAGGAACAGCGGCGCGTACCGGTGCACGGCCTCCAGCTCGGTCGGGTCGAGCACGGCGAGCATCCCCTCGAGGTCGAGGTCGCTCACGGCGGCGAACAGCGTGTCGAGCGCGTCCTCGGGGCTGTCGCCACCGCGCGGCTCCATCCCCTCCTCTGGCACGTCGAGATCGGTCTGGGCCCGGGCCTGCTCGGCGATCGTGTAGAACGCGCTGAGGTACCAGCGGCCGTCGCGCTCGACGACGGTGAGCGGCACCTCCTCGAACTCGGACGACTCCATGTCCTGATCCATGTCGGGGCGTTCGCCGTCGAACAGGTCGTCGAGCAGCAGGTCGCCGAGCGGGATCTCGTCACCGTTCACCGAGACCGACGCGGCGCCGCTGAGATACACGTTGGTGATGTCGTCGACGTTCGTCGGCTCCTCGCGGACGGTGACGTCGGTGAACTGGATGTCGAACCCGGCGAGCTTCGACAGGTCGGCCCCGTCGGAGAGCACCTCGAGCCGCACGAGGTGCTCGATGGTCTCGATCATCGGGTCGCGGAACGCATCTCGCTCACCGGGGAGCAGCAGGTCGACCACGCCGAGCAGGTCCTCGTCGTCGAGGGCCGTGGTGAGGGCCGTGCCGACCTCCTCGGCCGACGCAGCGCCACCCTCGGCCTCGTTGCCGGTGATCTGCACCACGGCGAACGCGCCGGCCGCCACGAGCGCTGCGACACCGACGACGGCGCCGACGAGCGCTCCCTTCGAGCGCTTCGCGCCGGCCGGCGAGCCGTCGCCACCACCGTCGACGGTGACCACCGGCGAGGTGGGATCGAGCGGCGGGAACCCCGGCTGCGGGGGAAGCCCGGCGCCGGGAACGGGCGCCCCGGGAACGGGCGCACCGGGGGCCGACGGCGGCGAGACCGGCATGTGCGGCGGCAGCGTCGGACCGCCCGCCGGTGGCAGCGTGGGACCCGACGGGCCCGGGGGCGCGGGCGACGGCGGCGGGGCCCACGGCCCCTGCGGCTGGTCCTGCGGTGCGTTCATGTCTCGACCCTATCCCCTGTCCCGCAGCCGCTCGGCTGCGTCGCGTCTCGTTGGTATCGGTCTGCGGTGCCGCGGACGTGAGCCCGATGCACGTTCGGTGAGCGTCGATCTGTGACGCCCGTTTCACACGACGATCGTGCGTGACCGCGGTGACAGCCGTAGGGTCGGGCGCATGCGCGTCGTCATGTCAGGATCGTCCGGTCTCATCGGCACCGCGCTCGTGGCGTCGCTGCGCTCGCAGGGCCACACCGTGGTGCGACTCGTCCGCCGCAGCGCCGGCACATCCGACGAGATCTCGTGGGATCCGGCCGCCGGCACACTCGACGCCGCGTCGCTCGACGGTGCCGACGCCGTGGTGAACCTCTCCGGTGCCGGGATCGGCGACCGCCGCTGGTCCGACGCCTACAAGCGCGAGCTGCTCGACAGCCGTCTCCACACCACCGAGCTGCTGGCGCGCACCATCGCCGCGACCGAGCGGCCGCCGTCGGTGTTCCTGTCGGGCTCGGCGATCGGCTGGTACGGGCCGCGCGGCGACGAGGAGCTCACCGAGTCGTCGACGGCGGGCAGTGGGTTCCTCGCCGACATCTGCGAGAAGTGGGAGGAGGCGACCGGCCCGGCCGAGGCCGCCGGGGTGCGCACCGCCCACCTCCGCACCGGCATCGTGCTCAGCCCGAGCGGCGGGGCGCTCAAGAAGCAGCTCCCGCTGTTCAAGCTCGGCCTCGGCGGCCGCTTCGGCCGCGGCACCCAGTGGCAGAGCTGGATCTCGATCGACGACGAGGTCGCCGCGATCGAGCACCTCCTCACCGCCGACGTCGCCGGGCCGGTGAACCTCACCGCGCCGAACCCGGTCACCAATCGGGAGTTCACGAAGGTGCTCGCCTCGGTGCTGAAGCGTCCGGCGTTCGTGCCGATCCCGTCGTTCGGCCCGAAGCTGGTGCTCGGGGGCGAGCTCGCCGACGCGCTGCTGTTCACCGGCCAGCGCGTCCTGCCCGAGCGCCTGCAGGCGTCCGGCTACCTGTTCCGGCACCCCACCCTGGAGGTCGCACTCCGGGCGCTGCTCGGCCGATGAGCCCGGGCGCCCCCGCCGACGCCGCTCCACTCGGGCACGGATCGCCGGACGGCACCGTCGACGTCGTCGTGGTGGGCGCCGGCCTCGCGGGGCTGAGCGCTGCGCGACACCTGCACCGGGCGGGTCGATCGGTGGTGGTGCTCGAGGCGAGCGACGGCATCGGCGGCCGGGTCCGCACCGACCACGTCGACGGCTTCCTGCTCGATCGCGGCTTCCAGGTGCTCCTCACCGCCTACCCCGAGGCCGCCCGCCAGCTCGATCTCGGCGCACTCCAGCTGCGGGCGTTCGACCCGGGTGCCGAGGTGTACACGGGCGGCCGGTTCCACGTCGTGGGCGACCCGCTCCGCCAGCCGCGGTCGCTGCCCGCCACGGTGCTCGCACCGGTCGGGTCGCCGCTCGACAAGCTGCGCCTGCTCGCGCTGCGACGGCGGGTACGCCGCACTCCCCCGCCGGACCTGCTGCGCGGTCCCGACGAGCCGACGCTCGACCGCCTGCGCGCGGCCGGGTTCTCGACGCGGATGATCGACCGCTTCT
>Ga0315904_10006785_pt1 | contig 15541 bp, 31 predicted proteins | sample LakEriMetagenome_6_FD_203529 | JGI IMG/M metagenome (GOLD analysis project Ga0315904, IMG submission 203529) | Freshwater fungal communities from buoy surface, Lake Erie, Ohio, United States - Buoy 12 MA120 | ecosystem: Environmental > Aquatic > Freshwater > Lake | place: USA: Lake Erie, Ohio... | reverse complement strand
TCCGCCCATGGCGCCGGTGGCTACCCCGTTCCCGCTGGACCAGCCGCGCTCACCGACGATCGAGCAGGGCAGGGGATCGTCGTGGAACTCCACGCGCCACAGGTCGTTGGCCTGCTCGATCGACAACCCCATGCGCATCGCCGCGTCGGCATTGCTGGTGCTGCGATCGGCCATGGCGAAGGGGTTGCAGCCGAGTGCCTGGATCCACGCCATCACCGGGTCGCCAAGTACGAGACTCCCTTTGCGGAGTCGGATCCGGCTGACCTGCATTCCGTACGGCTCGATCAGCTGCGAAATACAGGTCGCCGTGTACTCCTGCGGCACGCCGTTGTTGGTGGCATACGGGTGTGAGGCGAGCCAGCGACGGTCGGAGTCGTCGAGCCGACGACCCCACCGGGCCTGCATGTAGTCATTGGTGGCCGTGTACACACAGGCGTTGAATGTCGGTTCCCGGTAGGTGAACTGACAGTGCGACGCGGGAATCCGCATCACGTTGTTGACCGTGGGCCAGACCGCTTCGGCGATCTTGAACCATCCCTCGCAGTCCCACGGCATGGTGTACATATCTTCCTGGCCGTTGTCCAGGACGACCGCCACCTTCTTGGTCACCGCAGGCGTATAGCCCTGGACCCGAGGGTACGTTGGCTTGAATCCACGATCGTCGAACCCGCTGCCACCGTACGGCTTGTTGATCCAGTAGTCGTCCCAGTCATCGTACTGTGACTTGCTGGGTCCATGCTTGGACATAGGGGTCGGCGTTGGGGTTTTGGCAAAGGCCTGCTGAATGCTCTGCACTAAGCTGCCGGACATGCGGCCTCCTCACGGATCGAACTCCAGGTTTCCCGCTGCGGCACGTAGCCGGTCGGCGTCGCGTGCCAGTCGGTCAGATACCCTGCGGTCGGAATGCCCTGCAGGTGCGACTCGGGGTCGAAGCCGTAGTAGATGGCTGCCGCACACGCGGCGGCAAAGCCGACGTTGAGGCCGACGCCGCGCATACGAGCTAGCTCGCACGGGGGCGTGACGCCACTCGGGGGATCGATGATCTCCTTCCCGACCGTCTGGTCGGGGCGGAGGCTGAATGTCTGGTGTAGCGGGTGCGACCACTCGACCTTGCCGGTGCCCTGCTCGCTGATGCCGATGTGCAGCACCGGCGTGCCGGTCCGCATGGCGTAGCCCCAGAGCAGCTGGCGGGTAGCCAGGTTGTCGACACCGTCAATCACCAGGTAGCTATCGGCCAGCAGCTGGTCGAGGTTGTCAGCTGACAACCGCACCTGCTGATACTCGGCGTACCGGTCGCTGTCGCGCGCGGCAGCGGCCAGAACGTCCGCCTTGGGCCGCCCGATGTCGGCCAGCACGAAGTTCTGATTGGCGCAGTTCCTGGACTCGACGGTGTCGTCGTCGATGAACAGGAACTGCGGCTCCATCTTGCCTGCAAAGCAGCGCTTGAGGAACTCCGTGGTGAACACGGAGCCCACAAAGCCACAGCCCACTACCGCGATACGCGTCATACGTTAAGCCTCGAGAAGCACAGCCTGGACAGCTGTGCGTTGCATGTTGGTCTTGTAGTGGACAGCAGCGTCCCACATCCACCAGTGATCGTTCAGCTCTTCTTCCCCGATCTCGTTACTGGTCGAATTCAGATACCAGACGATATCATCGCGCCACGCAAATCCCGCTCTATCCGTAGGGGTGAGAGCGTCGATGGCCTGGTTCCGTTCCTGCACATCTGACGCCTCGCCAAGCGACGGGTTCCATACCGAGAGCAGGACGGCCGCGACGTACGGCGTGCCGGTAGAATCGGTGTAGTCCGTATCGTTGAACGCGATGTAATACCGCTTGCCATCACTTAGCTCGCTCTGGTTCGAGCCACGCTGGGCAACCCTCTCAATCTGCCAGTTCTCCTTCCTGGTGACGAAGCCCGATTCAGGAAGCGGCATGGGCGCCTCCTCCGCAGGCGGCGGCGTTTCCGCCACCGCCTTGGAGGCCCAGACTGCTTCGGCTGCCGCGATCGCCTCGGCCATGACGTCGGCCGTAATCGGCCCGGCCTCGACGGGAGGCGGCGTCGGCGTGTGCGCCTTGGCGTACTTCGTGACAGCGGCCTTGGCCTTGGTCAGCACCTCATCGAACTGCGGGACCGGCGGCGGGGCCTTGGCCATCAGCTCGCGCACGGCAACCCGCTTGACCTCGGCGTTCTTGGGGCGCCACCCCTGTTCGGTATTGCGGATAATGCATGGGCCAGTGACCCAGGTGTCAAAGTCGTAAATCCCGGTCTGCAGGTTGATGCCATTGTGGTACGACGTGTAGTCGTGTCGCTGGCACCAATCGGAGCAGATGAACCCCGCGTCGTCGTCGACATACACCCGGCACCGATCGAGCAGGGGATCGTGCCCGTCGAGCGTAAAGCGGACCGCCCAGGCCGAGCCGATGTAGAGACACGGACGCATCGACCCACCATGAATCGCGGCCTGGTGCTTGGGCACCGGCACCCCGGCATCCCGCATGATGGAGTTATACAAATACTCGTATCGACGTTGCAGCTTGCCGTCGCTGCGGAACGGATACGCTTTGGGCAACGGGATGTAGCGCTCGAATCGCTGCTGCGACTTGTGATCGCCATCCGAGTAATACAGGAGGAACCGGCGCTGCAGCCCGGTCACCTTGAAATCGTACGGGTGGTGCTGCATCATGGCGGACAACCGCTCGGTGATGCGCTGCGCCCCGTCGGGATTCTCGTCACCGACGATCTCGGTCTGCCAGTGCGGCCAGTCGAAGTTCCAGTTGTTCGGGCCGACGTAGCAGTCGATCATATCGTCGAAGAGCTCGGTGGTCAGCGGCATCACCTCGCCGGTCTCACGGTAGGTACCGCCGGACAGCTCCTCCAGGACATACCGACGAATACCAGCCGGAGCTCGGTCCTTGACGGCAGACGACATGATCTGGCGCAGCTCGCCAGTCTCCGGATTAATGATGGTCGCCTGGGGCGCCATGTCGCTGAGGTAAATCCACTGGCTCATGTTGAATTACTCGTGGTCAGAGAGGCAGTCGGCGCAGAACCACTCGTCGCCGTCCTCGTTGGAGGTCAGATAGTCGGCATTGTCAAACATCGTCTCGCAGTCGCTGCACTTGGGCTGCCCGTCGCAATCGTGCTTCTTGCCGTAAACGACGTCCCAATCGTCGATGTCAGACTGGTTAACCGGCCCTTCGCCGTTCGGATCCTCTTCCGTATCCGAGATATCCGCGTCACCGTTATCGCACCAGTCGATATCGCCCCAGTCGATGTTGTCCCTGGCATCCTGCGGGCTGGTCGCCGTGACATACACGACGCCATACTCGTTACGGCACACGTCGATGCGATACTCGTACATCTCGCTGGGCCGTTCCGGCGCCCAGCCGTTCTTGTTCGTCGGAGCATACGCCGCTGCACTATACGACGGCGGAGTCGGTGCGGACGGAACCACACCGAGCGTGGACTTGATCAAGGCTTGAAGGTCAGACATGGTGTTGTTCCGAATCCGTGAGTAAGTGAGGGCCCGGCCAGGGCAGACATGCCCTGACCGGTACCGTGGGAACGATCAGCCGAAGACCGCCGTGCCGGTGGTCGTGAACAGCGTGCGGCCGTCCTTGAGCGTCGTGGTGACGACGTCGAGGTTCTCGAGCTTCATGACGAAGTGGTCGCCGTCGACTTCCTGGAAGGCGTGGAACTCCTTGGCGTAGTCGAGCACCGACTTGGCGATCTGGAGGTTCTCGTTGCCACCGCCCTGCGACTTCTCCCACGCCGCGAACTGCTCGGCGTAGGCGATCTGGATGGCCTTGATCTCCTCGATGCCCGCGGCGCCCTTGCCCTGGGCGGCAAGGAACTGCGTGGTCGGGAAGTCCGGCGCCTTGGCCACCTGGCCCGTGGGCAGGTTGCGGAGCGCCTCCTGGCTGCTGCTGTCGACCTGGCCGTCGTCGTTGAGCGGCAGGCCCGCGCCGTTGAAGCGGCGGGTGATGGTCTTCTGGTGACGCGTCGTCCCGTTGGTACCGGTGACGTTGACCATGATGATGTCGTTGAGCTGCATACTGACTCCTAAAGTGAAGTGAAAGAACAAGGGACCTGCACCTACACACACACGATCTATGTCAACAGCCACGAAGGCTGGGAAACGGGAGGAGCACCGCCCGCAGGCGGCGCGCACCCCAGGTGCGCCGCCGAGGGCGGTCTCCTACTACACAACCAACCACAACCATACCTATGGAAGTGGCAGTAACCGGCTATACGCGAGATAGCCGGAAACACGACACCCCGAGCAGTAGAACCGCTCGGGGTGTTTTGACGGGTGATATACGAAACCTTACAGCCCTTACTGTACGCTATAGGCTACATCCTGCGCTTGTTGGCTATCGGCAACATCAGCTATCTGCGGACGGCGGAATGTGTTGGACGATGTGCTGCCCGGTATGACCGACTGGTAATATGCAGTACCCGCCCGGCGCCTGGCGCCGGACGTCCGGCGAAGACTCACCGCACAATATTTCAGTCATGCTGGGCGCAGCATCCGTCACAGCCGTGAACCGACTCGGTTTCGGCCGCCGCTCCACCCTTGGTGTGGCGGACGAAATCCAGGTGGTCCGGATCGGGATGACCAACGCCGTGCTCACAGATCCGCTCCATGAGGCCACGATCGGCTCGCCAATGGAGGGGCCAGTCCCGCATGTGGTGATGACTGGGGTTATGAATCACGCAGTTCGGTCCGACGCAATCGCCCGCCGCGTGGACGCGCAGACGACCGCTCGGGGTGTCAATCAGGTCGTACGGCTTCGTCATCGGTGTATCCGGCTGGGGCGATTTCCACGTCTCGACCAACGTCGGGAAAGTGGCGGATCAACATGTGCGTCGCCCGCCCTTTCGAATTGAATGATACGGTGATCATGGGCTCGTCATGGAAGGAATCATAAATGCGAGCGTACGCCATCTGCCGCTCATTGTTCGATTCTGGATTACGCTCCCACACGACGCTCGGCACGTAGGTGCTGAGCGGCCAGCCCATGGCGTCCGTATCCCAGCACAACGTAGCGAACTCGGCATCGGTCTCAAGTTTGAGCGGCAGATCGTCAACGATAATTCTCATGCGCGTTCTCGACATCTGGTTCCTGGTTCTCGTCAAAGCAGTACGTACAGCAGTAGCCCGTTATCGTCCAGCGTACAATTTCCTCTGGCGTCGCGTCGTCGTAATCACGACCGCAGGTGTCGCAGTGATAGTCATCCATAGTGCCCTCGACAGCGAGCGAGTATTCGTCGCGTCAACTCCTGGGTTTCTTCCATCGTGGGCTCCACTTCGAGCAGTTGCCAGATGTCCATGCGGATATGCGACAGCGCGAGTTCATTCGGCAGTGTATCCAGCATGTCCTGCAAACGCTTTACCTCGGCTTCTTTCTTTTCGATGATATCAAGGGACATCTGCCAGGTGGCTATATCCACCATGCCAGGCACATGCCGGGCAGCATGCGACAGATCTGCCCAAGAGACGTCAGTCATGCGCCACCTCGTTGAGTAATCGATACCACGCCACCCCGTCGATTTGCGGGTCTCCTGCCTTGCCTTCGGCAAGAGCCCGTTCAATGTCACGCCGGATGGTGGCTTGGTCCTGCTCCAGCAGCATGGACCACCGGTCACGGACGATTCGCGCCACGTCATACGTGATGTAGGTCTGCCGTCCGAGGGCATACCGGACCGAGCACACGGCGAGGGTGCTGAGATCCACATCAGTCATGCGCGTCCTCTGGGACAAGACAATCGGTTGGCTCTGGGAGTTCGTCATCGAGGTCTGGGTTGTCCCGCCATTCTTCGAGCTGGTCCTTGGCCGCTTCTTCTGCCCGATGACGTGAACAGAGGCGGTTACCGCGGCACCAGGGGCAGTCGCCGCTGCTGCGGCAGCTGGTGGAATACATGCGGGACTTGGTAAATGGGCGCTTCCGTGATCGGCTCATCGCATCGCTCCACGTTCAACATCCTAGTCGAAGTCCAGGTCGTCGTACTTGGGTCCTACGTTGATGCCCTTCCGCGGCCGTCCCACCTTCTTCTTGGCCGCTTCCTGCTCGGCGCGTAGCATGGCTTCATATTCCCGCTTGGCCGCCAGCACCAGCGGCTCCACCTCGATGCTGACCTTCGGCTTTTTTGGTCGAACGGGATATCGTGGCTTGGTCACTCGTGCTCCTCGTCGTGAAATGCGGTTCCGTCACCTAACAGTTGAATGACCAGGTCGAGCCGACGCTGTACTTCTACAACCTCTTGTCGCAGTCGCTCCACCCGATACCTGGAATCGGCTGTCCGGATGTGCTCTAGTGCTTCAACTGGCAAATCGATCGGCATGTCGTCCCAGTGCTCTGGGTCGTCTGGAAGATCAGAGTCCTTTGGGGAATCGCTCATGCGTCGCTCGCCAGTGAACAGGCGCTTCAAGACCTTGCAGCACATATTGGTAGTGTTCAATGTCGTCGATGTGCAGCTCGTACCAATGCAGTTCCTGGTGTTCCGCGACCAAATAGGGGAAGTGCGGCGTCGGGTCATCGCTTAGAATGGGGACCGTCTCGCCGTCTCCTGGACCACCGTACAACGTTGCTAGCAGGAGCTGCCCAGATTGACGGTGGGCGCCCATACCTTACGCCCCGAATTCCACATCGGGCGTCGCGTCGAGAGCGTTTTGCACTCGCAGGTGTGTTTCGATGATGTTCCGTTGCTGGACCAGCAACGCCACACGGGTCACCAGCTTGTCGATCTCGCCGTCGATGTCGGCGAGGCTGGTCGGCGCGTGCTCCTTGAGCACCAGGGGCAGATTGAAGGACATGTGGAGGGTAGGGAAAGGTGAACACGGGACGAACAATAGGCGGCCAGGTCGCTACGCACCGGGTGTTCCCAGTACGCCCCTCACTGCGCCTATTGTCCGGGGTGGTGGTGCATCAGGCGGCAACCGGCTGCTCAGCCGTGTTGCCAAAGATATCCGCCATCGCCCGATCCGCCAGCTCGTTGCGAACGGCCTTGCGGAAGTCGTTCATGGCGTAGAAGTACAGCTTGCCCGCCGCCTGCTGCTTCGGAGTGGACACCGGGAACACCATGTAGGTGTTCTTGGTCTTGCGCGCGCGCAGCTCGTTGATCCACCGCTCGCCGCGCTGCAGCTCCTCCACGGTCAGCTTGGGCAGCCGCTGGAGGAACTCGGGGGTGCCCACCCGCAGCACCTTGTCAAACTCGTCGCGGGTGATTTTCAGGAACTCGGTCTCTACCGTCTCAGACATACAAACCTCAGGGAAAAGGATGGAAAGGGTGTGTGCGATAGCGTACCGCGCCCTCACCCCGTGAGGGGCGCGGAACGCGGAGCGCACCCTACACCAGCACGGCCGGGAACGCGATCCGGACCACGTCGAGGAACAGATACTGCCCCTCGTACAGGTACATCGGCAGGTGTTCGATGTGTTCTCGCAGGAACTGCACGTCCTCGGCCGAGAGGCCAATCGTTTCGCCCTCCTCGTCGAGGCCGACGATGACCATCGGTCCGGCCATCGGGGATTCGTATCCGTTCGGATACTTCACGACCGTGGTGATCGGCAGCTGCATTAGCAGCCCTTCGTCGTTCACGTAGCCCGTGAGCTCGGTCTCCGAGCCGGGCCGCTGGAAGGTGAAGGCCGCGGTGATGTACCCGTCGACCTGCGTTTGCAGTGCTTGTAGGGTGTTGTCGATGACGGTTTCCGTCACCTGCCCGTTGTTGATTACCAGTGCGGTAATGGTCATGTGCGGAGGTACTCCCGATCTTTTGTGCCGTAGAGCGCCATGGCCTCGGCGCGGGTAAGCCCAATGAACTCGGCAGCCGTAAACTGGATTTCATCGGGGAAGTAACTGAACAGCACCGAGCTGGTCCCGTCCTCGAAATCGACGGATACCGTAGGCATCGGGTCGAGGATGGTCTTCGGCATGGGCGACACCTCGGCCCGCAGAATGCGTGAACTCATCGGTATTCTTCCTCAGTGTAGGTTCGTGCTAGTTCCTCGTCGCGCCACTCCCGGACGGTGGCCAGCGCGTCTTCAATCGAATCGAAGTCGTGCTGACGTTCCGGTCCAAACACATAGCTGTACACGCACACCTTGGGCTCGACCTGGCCCGCCTTCATGGCGAAGTAGGTGGGCCACTCCAGCCACACCGTGCCTTCCGCGGACTTGCAATACCCGTCCCCGAAGGCGAAGTAGTGGTCATACGCCTCGCGCAGCAGTTGGTGCAGCTCGGCGATTCCCGCGATGAGGCGTTGGTGGTCCGGCGGGATTGCGGTCATTGCGTCTCCTGGAAGGGGACGATCTGCCGATACGCGTCAATGGCGTCGCCGAGTGCGGCATCGGCGGTATCTTCGTCCCAGCCCGGTCGCCACCATTCGCCCCACTGGAGTGCCGCTTCAAACACCGGCCGCATGGCCGCGATCTGCGAGTACGCCAGGGCCAGCTCCCACTCTAGGTTCGTGGAACGACTGGTGTTCATGCCGCCACCAGGCGGTGCAGTCGCTCCGCAGCCCGCACCAGGAAGGGGCGGAGCTCCGGCGACAGCGGCTGCTCGAAGTCCTGCGGCTCGGGTACGGGCTCGAGCCGCTCGGCTGCGGTCCGCTGCACGTACTGCAGCATCATGAGCACCGTGGCCAGCGGCAGCTTGACCTCGGGGTGCAGGGCCAGCTCGGCCCGCATGTGGGCATTGATGCAGCGCGTCGCGGCTGCCTGAATGGCTTCCAGCCGGGGCCGATCGGCATCGGCGTTCTGGCGCAGCAGTTTGTAGGACTCCGCAATCTTGCGGACGTAGTTCGGGTGCAGGGTGACAACGGCCATACGAACCTCACGAAGAAGGGAAAAGGAAAGGAACCGCAGCGCCAACGCGGCGCGCACCGAAGGAGCGCCGCGTTGGGGCCGCGGGACTTACTTGGACACAATATGCGACTGCAGGGTCGCGACGTGTGGGAACTCCGTGACCGTCGCCTCGCTGATGTACTGCTCGAGCTCCGTGACGCTATCGGTCTCTCCGTCACCCTCACGCTCCTCAAAAGTCAGGATGCCGAAGTCGACGTAGGGTCGCAGTTGCTCGTAGTACGACTTCGCGTCTTCCTTCGTGTCGAAGCGTCGTTCCAAGACACCGTAGAAAAGCACGTCGTCGGTCGTGGGGAAGTTGATCGTTACTGCGTACGACATGGGATATGGGGCTAAAGGAAAAAGTGCGTTGCCGCCGAGCGCGGCGCGCACCGGAGGGGCGCCGCGCGGGGGCGGCGACTTACCACGGTTCGGGTTGGAACGGGTACCACTCATCGAGCTCCGGGTTGTCGTCGTAGTCGTACCGCTCGTGCCACGTGGTCACATCCACGTCGTCAAAGGCTCCGCACCCGACGACCTGCGGTTGCGGGTCCTGCCGTTCTGCTGTTGGCTGTTCCATGGTGGTTCACTCCGCAGGTTGCAGTTCGGGGATCGGCAGCGTCGGGAACGCCGCCTGGTACAGCTTCTCGTAGATCGGCTGCACGTCGTTCACGAGCCCGACGCCTGCGTTGTTCGAGTCTTCGATGACCTGCACCAGCGAAATGACATCGGAAATCGACAGCACCACGTCGGCGGGCGCGTCGTACGGATCTTCCACGGACATCGGAACTCCTGGAATGAGTAGATCGTGAGGGGTGCAGCGCCTTCACGAAAGAAGGCGCTGCGCACCGAGCGGACTACAACGTCTCCGCGACATACTGGCGGAGGAGCGAGGCGGCGGCCGACAGTGACGTCTTGCCCCGCGTGCCGTACTCCATGCTCGCCGTGAAGGCTTCAATCGTGCGGGCGGCCTCCAGCACCCGCTCTTGCATGTCTGACAGTGACGTGGTGGTGGCCTGCGGTTCGGTCTTGCGGAAGCTGAGCATCTGGGAGTTCCTCGAAGTGGGGTTAAGGTTACATGTCCTTGACGGCATTTTTGCCGGTTTTCGCACTCTGGCGAAGGGGCAGGATCCGCTCTTGCCGTGGGCCCGACGGCAGGCGGGGCGCTGCGCGCCCTAACTGCACTTCGGTTCTCACCTGCGCATGGGATCCTCGAGCGTTGGGGGTAGCCGCACGATCCGGGACTTGGGACCCGGCCCGCCTGGCGGCGGGGGCCTTAACGCCCGTTGTTGCGGGCGCCCCTCGGTAGCAGCAAGAACTCAAACCGGCGCATCATCGGGTCGACCTTGAACGACTCCAAATACGTGGGCAGCGGCACTCGCCACGGATCCAACACGCACGGGACACACTCGTGGTGTTGCGATGGCGCGTCGAATGGCACCTTGCAGTTCCAGCAATGCGTATGCACCTAACCTCCGGTGAGGGACAACGTGCTCCGGGACTTGGGACCCGGCCCGCCTGGCGGCGGGGGCCTTAGCAGCCGGAGCAGACACGCTCCGGCCGCCCCTCGGACTACACGTACTGCTCGTGGAGCGGCAGTACGGTCCAGTTGAGCGCCAGCGAGTCGTCGTCGCGAACATCCGCGAACGACCCCTCGACCGACTCGAGCAGCACTTCGCCCTCGCCGAAGGCGGTGACATGGCGCCGCTCCCACTCGCACACGTCGCGGAGCGTGAGATACACGAACACGCGGACGAGGTCCCCGTTCGTGCCCTTCACCGTCCGGACCTGCTTGAGCTGCCGGGCCGCCCACTGCCGCAGCCGCGCAAGCTGAAGCGCGTGCGGGTCTGCGTAGCGGCGGAGCAGCTCCTGCGTGGTCTTCGGGACCGTCGGCGCCTTGCGGTGGTGGGTCATCGCGAACCGCGCGTTGCTCACCACCGACGTCAACGTCGGCAGCTGCCGGAGCAGCTTCCGAAGGTCCCGGCGCGTCGTCTTGGCGTACTCGACGTACAGCCGACGCGCGACGTGCAGCACCCGTTCGCTGTACACCTCGTCGCCCGCGTCTTCGACGCGGTCGCCAGTGAGTACCTGCTCGGCTTCCAGCACGAGCAGTTCGCGAACAAGGGCAACCAGACCTTCTTTGGACAGAGCAGCCATAACGCCTCCGACGTATGGGCTCCGCCACCGGGTTCGCCCAGTGGCGAAGCCCGAGGATTGCCAGTGATCCGCACTGGCGACGGCGCACCGAAGGTGCAAAGGAGTGACCTACAGATCCTGCGATACTACCCAAGCAACCTGGCGGTCTCGATGTACGCGACCGCCAGCTTGCCGAACCACCACCACAGGCCTACGGCGACGCCGTAGGCCAGGAGGTCGAGCACCCGATGCACCGGATCCCGGCGCATCAGGCCTCCACCTCGGCCAGCTCCGCGAGGTGCTCGCTGGCCAGCGCCTCGCGGTACTCGGCGAGGAAGTCGGCCTCCGCCGCCTCGACCTTGGCGGCCTCGTCGGCCGCCTTGGCCGCCTTCCACTGCGCCAGCGCCGCCTTGCGGATCTTCCAGATCACCCGGATCACCGCCTCCATCGGTAGGCGGACGTCGGCGGCCAGCACCAGCGTGCCCTCGCTGGCCTGCTTGAGGCGGCGGTCGCACGCCACGATCAGGGCGTACGCCTCCCCGCGGCTGCGCTCGCGGGTGGCCTTGGCGATGGTGACGATCTTGGCAACGTCGGAACCGGAGAGGATGTGCTGAGCGGACATGGTCGGATACTCCTGTGTGTTGGGAATGGATTGTTCGAACTTCGGGAAAGGAACCGAGGCGGCTAGCGCGCTCACTTGTGAGGCGCGCTAGCTGCGTCGGGGACTACTCGGCCTCCGGCACGTCGACCTCGTTGTGCTCGTCGAAGGGCGAGCACGCGGCATCGCAGCGGGCGCAGAGGCCCTCTTCCTGCGGCTCGGCGAACGCGGCCTTGCAGCAGTCACAGTGGCTGTACAGGTACATGGGAGAATCCTCGGAGTTGGAAGTGAACTGCGAGTGCTTTGCTAGCGCCTTCACCCGTGAAGGCGACTAGCAAGGCACGGAAGGGCACCGCGAGCCTCCCGCTCGCTGGCGATGCACCACAGGCTCGCCTCGATCGCCTTGATCACTCGGCGCACGTAGCGCTCCGGGTAGGCCATCCGGTCGACCCACAGCGTGCAGCCAAACCCGGCCAGCTGCCGGGCGAGCTGCACGAGCTGGTCGTCGTCGAAGCTCGCGAGGTCGAGCGTGTTGTCCATCGCCTGCTGAAGCTGCGTGCGCATCGTTGCTCCTGTTTGGGAAGTGGACTGCGAGTGCCTTGCTGGGCCTTCGACCCGAAGGGCCCAGCAAAGGCACGGAAGGGCACTACTTCGCGTCGCGCGGGTCGAGCATCGCGGCGACGGCCGCCCACGCGCCGAGGCACAGCAGCGTGCCGACGGCGAGCTGCATGGCGGGCGTCAGCGTGCTGGCGCTGTAGGCACAGCGGCCGAAGCACGAGGCGAGGTCGCGGCCCAGCGGCACCGCCGCAAGGCCGAAGGAGACCAGCGAGATCAGCGAGAGCGTAACCTTGCGGAGAATTCGAAGCATCGGGGTGTCCGGAAAGAGTTAACTGCGAGTGCCCTGCTAGCGCCTTCACCCGTGAAGGCGTCTAGCAGAGGCACGGAAGGGAACCTCACGCTACCTGGCGGTAGCGGTACGACTCGCCGACGGTGTGGACCGGGCGGTCGTCGACCGCCGGTCCCCCGTCGTACTCGCCGCTCGCCCGCGCGTCACCGAAGGAACCGGTGACGCAGGCGTCGAGCGACTCGTCCTCGGCGTGCGCCGCTTCCCACTCGGCGGCGTCGCGGAGCACCAGCACCGCGTAGGCGACCGCCAGCGCGTTGGGCGACTTCATCGCCAACGCCAGCTGGCGCTGCGCCCACTTGCGGAGGTCCGCCGGAAGGTGCCGGGACCGGCAGGCCCGCTGCAGCCGACCCATCCCGTGCGCCTTCAGGTCGTTCCATTCCTCGCGCATGTAGTCCCGCACCGCCGCCTCGTACTCGGCGACATCCGCCGAGTACTCGGCGCTCGCCTGCGGCTCGCGCTCGGCCATGATCGCGTCATACTGACGCTCCCAGCCGAGCGTCGCCCGCGAGTCGCGGGTCACGTCGAAGCCGACGACGTAGTCGGGGCGGCGGCCCTCGAGCCGACGCTCCGCAATCGTGCGGAGCAGGAACGCCACGGAAGCCTTGAGTTCGTCGCGCGTCATCATGTTCGGAGTCTCCTAGTGGTTAGTTAGTGCCCGCGAGCCATCGTCAGGCTGCGCATAGCGGGCGTCGCGTCAGCGACCGGCCTTGCGGCCGGTTTCGGCTTAGATCTCGCCGTCGACTTCGAAGACAACTTCGAAGTCGTAGCCGAGGAAGTCGTGCAGCCGCTCGAGCACTCGGAGCGCTGCGCGCTCGAGCGCCGGGTCCACCTCGTCCGCGTCCTCCGTGACGGCGAGCGCCGCCTCGAGGCGCAGCGCCATCGTCTCCAACTGATCCTCGGTGTAGTCCTCGAACAACCCCGTGAAGGCAGTCGCCTTCACGAGGGTCCGCGTCGCCTGCTCGATCGTCATAGTGGTTTCCTCGGAGTGAGTGAGTTGCCGCGAGTCTTACCGCCGCGGCTTCGGTGTTGCCCCTAACATCCGGTTAGGGGCCGGGGTCTAAGCGTACGCGCACCAATGCGTTAGCACCGCCGGGGGCTTCGCTACCGCTGGTGCCGTTGTTTTTACAAGGCAGTAGGTAGCTGTCCGCGAAAACGGGCCGATTTTTTAAATGCCCCTCCCCCAACGACTTAGGCCCAAGCAACCAACCGTGCGGATGGTCACCTGGGCCCAGGGGGAGGCTTCGGGGGTTGCCCCTAACTGGCAGTCCCCGACTGCTGAATTGGCGTATGCCTAAATTGCGGAATGTTCGGTATTTAGCTGCCGTTTTGCATGTGTAAGACCAGGGTGGGTCCCGTCAATAAGAAGGGAGGGTACACCCAGTCAACCAGGAGGTCACGTGTCGGCGTTGCAGCAACTGTTGCGGACCGAGTTTTGTCCGGCTCCGTATCTCGTCTACAAGCCCAACAAGCAGGGCAGTGGGCAAGCCATGAAGGTGCATTTGCGGTTGAATCCGAACTGGATCGAGACCGAAGGGGGCAACGGGTACTTCGAGCGCCCGAAGGACCAGGGGTTGTTTGTGGAAATCGCCCCACAGGAAGGGACCGGCGAAGGTGGCTTCGCCAAGTTCGGCTGGAACTCGCCGGGGCTGGTCCGCTGCAAGTGGGGCATGGTCGACGTGACCAAGTGGCTGACCAGTTACCGTGAAGTCCGCTTCATGAACGCCGAGGTTCCGTTCGCGTACCGTCCGGGTCCGGACCGCAACGCCACCCCCAATGTCCTTTCAACCTTCCACAAGTACGGTCAGCACTCGACGGCGATCAATTACACCTTCGAGCCCACCCGGTCGATCCTGCGGATCTCGAAGTCGAAGGATTTGGCGCGGTCGATTGCGCTGGACTTGAACGAGGAAGTGGGCTTGGCGGCGTATTTCGAGTTGTCGCTGAACGCGTTTTTACGCGTGGGAATCCGGTAGAATCGCCGAGAATCATTACAGAATGTGTAAGAATAAGATATAAATCGTCAATCTCCTCAGTAGTACAACCCTTTTCTCGAGGATTTTGACGTGTCCGTGGCGAATCTTGTGCGGTTTGGGAGCATCGCGGTTGAGCGTCCGGAGGTTGGGCTGGTGTATGCCCAGCTTCTCAGTGACGGATTGACAGGAAGAGCAGAGGCCAGGGGGGCGGAGGAGCTGTGTGCCCTGGTCGGGGTGAAGAGCAAGCTCACCGTGTACCGGGCGGTGGATACGCTGGTCGAGTGGGGCCTGTTGGCGCGCGGCGGTTCGCGGCGATCGCCCAGGTACTTGATTGGTCTCGCGCCCAACCTGTCGTTTTGTGAAGATGTCGTACGCGGCATGTTTGGACAGGAAGTGCTCGATGACGTCCAGCAAGGAAATCGCGGCGCGAAACTTATCCCAACTGCTGGACCAAGGCAGTCGGTTGTTGAATACGCGCTAGCGGCGATTCACGATCGATTCACGCAGCGCGAGTTTTTCCAATTCGTAATGCCCAGTCACTCCCAGCACACCGGGACGGGATACGTCACCTTTGCTTATGGACTATGCCCAGGCAAGCTCGACGAGTGGAAGGGGAAGGTCTTGGGTGAACAGACCGATTTGTATACTTCGTCTAGGATTTCCCCGGAATTGGTCGAATTCTATGGCGAAGTATATATACAAGCTGTAAATAACGAGTCCGTATCAGTAGTTAGAGTAGAGAAAGGCCAAGAGACTCTCTATTTACGGGATATACATATACTCTGCAATCACTCCGTCTTCCCTACCGTTGTGCCCCTGGGCTTCGTTTCCCCATCAATAAGCACCCGCGCAGGACGTGCGGCGAAGACTCGCCGGGAAACGTTACCAGCCACCTCGCGGGGATTCGTGTACTGGTCGAAGGACGACCTGCAGAAGGACACGGAATATTTCACATCGGTAGTCGACCTGGTGCAGTACGGCAATCAGCTTTTCCGTCTTGGGGAAACGGTCAACTGGCAGCTGTACATCGTCGTCCGGAATTGCCTGGACGAGGAAGAGATCTCGGCGGACCAGATCCGC
>Ga0315904_10006784_pt1 | contig 15541 bp, 11 predicted proteins | sample LakEriMetagenome_6_FD_203529 | JGI IMG/M metagenome (GOLD analysis project Ga0315904, IMG submission 203529) | Freshwater fungal communities from buoy surface, Lake Erie, Ohio, United States - Buoy 12 MA120 | ecosystem: Environmental > Aquatic > Freshwater > Lake | place: USA: Lake Erie, Ohio... | reverse complement strand
GGCTTCAAGGCCTCGGTCACCTGCGTGCGGGTCCCGGTCTATCGCTCCCACTCGGTCGCCGTCAGCGCCGAATTCGAGAAGCCCATCTCCGTGGAGTCCGCACGCGCGGTCCTGCTGAAGGCCCCGGGCCTCGACGTGGTCGACAATCCGTCCGCGTCCCAGTACCCGATGCCGCTGCATACCTCGGAGAAGGACAACTGCGCCGTGGGTCGGCTCCGCATGGATTGCGCCCTCGAGAACGGCCTGGCCTTCTGGATCTGCGGCGACCAACTCCTCAAGGGTGCCGCACTCAACGCGGTCCAGATCGCCGAGGAACTGCTCAAGCTCCGGTGAGCGGGTCGGCCGGCGGGATGCCCGGCCTTGGCGGCCCGTTTTTTCAGGACTGTCACCGACTTCGGCTTGAAGTCCGGCGGCGGGCGTCGACGCTGTTGCGCGTGATGGTTCGCCGGATCCTGACCCTGACCTGGGCCGTCCTCCTCCTGGGGGGACCCGCCGCCCCGCCTTCGCGGGCAGCGCAGCGCACGGACCCGTCCCCCAGACCCGGGTCGAAACGCGCGCGTCAGGCGGCCGAAGACGGCGCCGCGGCGACCCTGTTCACGGCTCCCATCCAGAGGTTCGTGATCTCGTTCACCCCGACCGAGATCCAGAAGCTGCGCGACAATCCCCGCAGCCCCGTCCAGGCCACGGTCACCGTGGGCACCAACCGTTTCGAGAAGGTCCTGGTGCATGTCAAGGGTTCGGCCGGCAGCACCCGCAGCGTGGACGACAACCCCGCCCTGACCCTCAATTTCGACAAGCTCGTTCCCGGGCAACGGTTCAGCGGGATGGACAAGATCCACCTGAACAACTCCGTGCAGGATCCGTCGCTGCTCAGCGAACAACTCGGGAGGCACCTCTACGAAAAGGTCGGCATCCCGACCGCCCGGGCCACCCAGGCGCTGGTCACCTTCGACGACCGCGACCTGGGTCCCTACGTGCTCAAGGAGGGCTACAACCGCACCTTCCTGCGCCGCCATTACGCCGATCCCTCGGGCAACTTCTACGACGGCGGGTTCATCCGCGACATCGACCAGGACCTCGACCGCGACACCGGTGACGGTCCCCTCGATTATCGCGACCTCCAGAAACTTCGTGATGCGGCCAGCGTCGCCGACCTTCGCAAGCGCGAGACCGCCCTGGAGTCGATCCTCGAGGTCCAGAGGTTCATCACCGAATGCGCCCTCCAGGCCATCCTCGTCGACTGGGACGGGTACGGCCACAACCGCAACAATTACCGCATCTACTTCGAGCCTCGCACCGGCAAGGCCACCTTCCAACCGCATGGCATGGACCAACTGCTCGGCAACATCGGCAAGGACTTGGAACTGCCCGGGGGTGGACTCCTGGCGAGGCAGGTCTTCGATGTCCCGGCCTATCGCGACCGTTTCTATTCGGAGGTCGAACGGTTGCTGAAGGAGGTCTTCACGGCCGAGACGCTCGACGCCCATTTCAAGGCGGTCGGGGCCCGGCTCATGCCCATGATCCAATCGCTGCCCCAGGACCAACGGGAATGGCGCACCGATGCCATCCATGCCTTCCAGGACCGCGCCTTCCGACGGATCGAGATCGCCAAGTCCCGGCTCGAGTCGCAGCCCAAGCCCATCCGATTCGAGGTCGGTGGCGTCACGGCGCTGGCCCGCTGGCAACCCCGGTACCAGCGCGGACAGGTCAAGATCGAGACCGCCAAACTGGGCGACCTCGACACCCTGCACATCCAGGCGCAGGCCCCCGATTCCGTCGCCTCGTTCCGGGCCATGATCCGCCTGCCCATCGGCAAGTACGAGGTGCGCGGCCGCATCCGCACCCACGGCATCCAGCCGGCCCCGGACCAGCGCTACCCGGGGGGTGCCGGATTCCGACTCAGCGGCAGTGACCATGCGCGGATCTTCTCGGGCGACACCGAGTGGACCGAATTCGTGCATCCCTTCCAGGTGCACGACCCGCGCGACATCGAACTCGTGGCCGAGATCCGCGCCCATGCCGGCGAGGCCTGGTTCGACCTGAAGTCGTTGCACCTGCGGATGGTGCCCTGACCTCCGGACACCTCCGGACACCTCCGGACACCTCCGGACACCTCCGAACGAATCCGGGCGCTCCACCACCGGGGCCGCGAGGAAGGCCGTCGGCTCCAGTTCCACCCGTGCCACCACCCGTGCCTCAACTTGCCGATCACCCCCGCCTCCCAGCACCCTCGGAGCCGATGTCGCTCCGCGTCCTCATCGTTCCCGACAAGTTCAAGGGCACCCTCACGGCCGCCGCCGCCGCGGAAGCCATCGCGGAGGGCTGGCGGCGGGTGCGCCCCGACGATGCCCTGACCCTGCTGCCCATCAGCGATGGCGGCGACGGTTTCGGAGCGGTGCTGGCCGACCGACTCGGTGCCGAACCCCGGGTCGTGGACACGGTCGACGCCGCCCACCGCCCGCTGAGGGCCCGATGGTGGTACGACCCCCGATCCGGCCGGGCGCTCATCGAGTCGGCGGCGATCATCGGCCTGGCCCTGCTTCCCCCGGGACGATGCCACCCGTTCGACCTCGACACCTGCGGCCTCGGAGCCGCCCTGGGAGCCGCGCATCAGGCCGGGGCGCACGAGGTGCTCATGGGCATCGGCGGCAGCGCCACCAACGATGCCGGCTTCGGGCTGGCCCATGCCCTGGGCTGGCGTTTCTGGGATGCGGACGGACATCCGATCGAGCGCTGGATCCACCTCGACCGACTGCACCGATGGACCCCGCCCGAGACACCCTTCCCCCTGCCGATCACCGTCGCGGTCGATGTCGACAACCCGCTGCTGGGTCCGCGCGGCTGCAGCCGGGTGTACGGCCCACAGAAGGGCCTGCGCCCCGAAGACCTCGGCATCGCCGACGCGGCCCTCGGTCGATTGGCCGATTTCGCGGCGATCACCACAGGATCCCGAACGGATGAACGGCCGGGATCCGGCGCGGCCGGCGGCCTGGGCTTCGGACTCGGACTCTTCCTCGGGGCCACCCTCGAGTCCGGTTTCGAGATCGTCGCCCGGCACACCGGCCTCGCCGAGGCGATCGGGAACGCCGACCTCGTGATCACGGGCGAAGGCTCGATCGACCGACAAACCTTCATGGGCAAGGGCACCGGGCAGATCGCCCTGCTCTGCCGCCGGCTTGGGAAACCCTGTTGGGGACTGGCCGGCGTGGCGACCTCCGACACCGATGTTCAGGCGGATCCGCCTCTGTTCCAACGCCTCGCTGCCATCACTCCCGAACTCGCGCCGGCGGCCGAAGCCAAGGCCGAGGCCGCCCGATGGCTGCGGGAATTGGCCGCAACGGTGGCGGGAAGGTGGGCGTGTCGACCGCCAACCGACACCACAGCATCGAAGGGCGGTTCACCCGAGGGCACCTCCACCGAATGCCGTGCTTGAAATGGATCGTTGGATCGGGGAAACTGTCGGCACTGGAACGCGGGCGTAGCTCAGCGGTAGAGTACTAGTCTTCCAAACTAGTTGTCACGGGTTCGAATCCCGTCGCCCGCTCCACCCTTCCTCGTTGATCGACTCTTCCGACAGCTTTCCTGTGGCTCGCCGGTGATTCGATCCGGTCCCGATGCGGTTCGGCGGTGACATCTCCGGTGGCCAGGCCAAGCACGGGTACCAGGCTCCCGATGCAGGGTAAATCCTCCGCGAATCTCTTCCGACCACACCCTGAACCTTCGATGGGTGCGACCGGGCTCAGACCAGACCGCGGATCGGCTCGCCGCGGGTGATCGCCTCGAGGACCCGTTGGGGCACCCCCGGCAGAAGGCGGGCCTGTCCGACGTCCATCAGCGAGTGCATCACGGTGGCGATGAGGTCCTTGAGCGTGATGGGCTGGCTTGCCGGTTCCCCGCCATCGCGTGACGACTGACCGATCACCTGACCCATCTTCAGCCCGCCGCCGTACACGAGCAGCGGTGCCAGGTTGCCCCAATGGTCGCGGCCGCCGTCCTTGTTGATCATCGGGGTCCGGCCCATCTCGCCACAGCAGACCAGCAGGATCTTCTCGGAGAGCCCCCGCGCCTCGACGTCCTCGATGAAGGCCGACACCGCGTGGTCGAAGGGCCGTCCCACGTAGTCCATGCCGACGGTCATGGGGGCGTTGTTCACGTCGGCGTGCATGTCCCAGATGAAGCTGGTGGTCACCGTCACGAAGCCCGCCCCGCGCTCGCAGAGGCGACGGGCCTGCAGCAACTGCCGGCCCAGGGTCAGGGCGTTGGTTGCGTAGTGATCGATGTTCTTCCACCGTGGGTCGATGCGCGCGCGCGGCAGCAGCGGGGCCGTGTCGTAGCGCTCGATCACCCGGGGATCCTCATGCGACAGGTCGAAGGCGTCGAAGACCCCGCGGTGCAGCAGCTCGAAGGCCTTCTGCTGGAGCCCGCCGAACTCCTGCACCGCCGCCCGGTCGTCCATCCAGCGCCGCCACTGGTCCACCGATTTCAGCAGGGCCTGACGGTCGTGGAAGCGGCCCTCCGGCAGGTTGATCCGCAGGTTCTGCTGGAGATCACCCCCGGCGCCGGGCACGAAGGGGGCGAAGGTCCGCCCCAGGTCGCCCGTCCCCTCGAAGTTGCCGAATTCCCGAACGGCGTCCTGCGCCTTGGGCTCCACCGATCGCGGGAAGAGGGCGATGTTCGTGGGCATGGCCGAATCCGGGCGGCTCGGGCCCGCGATGCTGGAATAGAGCGAACCCAGGTTGGCCTGGAGGGTGTCGGCCCCGACGATGGGCTTGATGTCGTGATTGCCGTCGCCGGTGGCGAACGAGCGCACGATGCTGAACTTGTGGGCCAGCTTGGCGAGCCTCTGGAACGTGCTGCCGAAGGTGATGCCCGGCAACGTCGTGGGAATCTCGCCGGTGGCGCTGCGCACGTGCGAGGGCGCGTCCATTTTCGGATCGAAGGTCTCGAACTGCGACGGCCCCCCGTGCATGAAGAGGAAGATCACCGACCGATCCTTGAGCGGATTGGCGGCCCCGCCCCGATCCGAGCCGATCGCCCGCCCCACGGGCGCTTGACCGCCAGACAACCCCGACCCAGCCGCCCCGTTGGACCCAGCCGCTGCGGCCCGGGTCCCCAGGGTGTCGGCCAAATCCAGGCCTCCCAAGGCCAGCGCCCCGGCCTGAAGGAACTGACGCCGGTGCCATCGCCCACCCCGCCAGAAATGGTCCTGGAAGGTCAGCATCGATCGTGTCCTGGGAATGAACATCCCCGGATGAGGGCTTCAACCATGGTGATGGTCCTCAAACTATCGGCACCGCGTGCGCCTGCCAAGCCTCCGGCCACGTCATTCCCGCCCGTTCAGAACCGGAAACAGGCCCTCTCGGACCGGGACAGCCCCCCCGGGAGCCATTGCCCGGAGGCGACCCGAAATCCCGATGGCCAACCCTTCCCTTCGGCGCGACGGAACTGCCGCCAGACCATGTGAGCCAAAAAGATGCACACCGATTGATCTTTCAAGGTTTCACCCCACGTTGGTGCAAGAAAATGTCCACACATGCACAACGCTGATGATGCCCACCCACGGGAAGACCGCCGGATCGCCCGGGCCATCCAAGAGGCGGAGAAGGAAACCTCCGGGGAAATCCGGGTGATTCTCGCCGGATCGCAACCCCAGGATGCTGCGGCGGAGGCCCAGCGCGAGTTCCATCGCCTGGAAATGCGCCGCACCCCGATGCGCAATGCGGTGCTGCTCTACTTCAGCCCCCGTCCGAACCGGTTGACCATTGTCGCCGACGAAGGGATCCGCTTGCGCTGTGGGCAGGAGTTCATCGACGCGGTGAACCGCGAGACGACGCCCCTGATCGAGGCATCGCGGCTTGAAGAGGCGATTCTCACCGCCATCCGGGCCGCAGGGAGGGAGATGGCCCGGCAATTCCCCAAGAACACCGTGGATCGGAACGACCTTCCCAACGCCGTGATCCGGACCTGACCCGCCGGGGGACCTCCGCTCGCCCCCACCGGGGCGGGGTTCGCGAGGCCTCCGGCCCTCCGGTCGGCGACCACTTATGGAGTTTGCAGACCCGGGGCCTTGATGCAGCGTTGGTCCATGATGACCCGACGGCAGTTCGCGTGGGCCGCCACCGGAGCACTGGCTGCGGCCGCCAGCCTTCCGACCGGATGCATGCATCCGTCCCGGCCGGAAGGCATCATCGACACCCACACCCATTTCTACGATCCCTCGAGGCCGCAGGGTGTTCCGTGGCCGCCGAAGGAGGACTCGGTGCTGTACCGACGGGTCCTTCCGCGCGATTTCAAGACCCTGGCCGCGCCGCTGGGGATCACCGGCACCGTGGTGGTGGAAGCCAGCCCCTGGGAGGAGGACAACCAATGGATCCTCGACCTGGCGGCCCAAGAACCCTTCCTGCTGGGACTGGTGGGTCACCTCAAACCCGGCCGACCGGGATTCCGCGACCAACTGGCTCGATTCTCCGCCCATCGGAGGTTCCGGGGCATCCGGACCGGGGGATGGAATGGCGGATTGCCCTTGGACCAACCCGACTGGAAACGCGACATCGCGCTGTTGGCCGACCGCGACCTTTCCCTGGACCTGCTCATCGGTGCCGAGCAATTCCCCGAGGCGGTGCGGATCGCGGAGGCGTTCCCCAGCCTGCGGATCATCGTGGATCACTGCTGCAATGTGCCGGTGCGGCAACCGCTGCCCGAGGCCTGGGTCTCGGCGGTGCGCGCGGCACGCCGCCATCCGAACCTGATCATGAAGGTCTCGGGCCTGGTCGAGGGCACCGGACGTGCCGACGGCACCGCGCCGGCCGGGGCGGCGCCCTACCGGTTCATCCTCGATCCGATCGCCGACGCCTTCGGTGAAGACCGCATGGTCTTCGGCAGCAATTGGCCCGTGAGCGAACGTTTCGCGTCGCTGGCGACGGTCTTCGGGATCGTGGACGAGTATTTCAGCGCCCATGGCGCCACGGCCCGGTCCAAGTTCTTCACCCGCAACGCCCAACGCATCTACCTGGGCCGCTCCCCGTCCCTTCTCCGGACACGACGGCACCCTCCGGTTCCCTCCTCCATGTCCAACGTCGGTGAATTCCGCATCGGATGAACCCCCTGATCCTTTCCCTCGGAGTGGCCGCCAGTCTGCTCACCACCCAGGCCGCGACCCTGCTGCTGAAGGACGGCTGGATCTTCACCGCGTCGGGCCCGGTGCTGACCAACGCCTCGGTCCTGATCCGCGATGGCCGCATCGAGAAGGTGGGACCCGGGCTGCGGGATCCGGCCGACACGGTCGTCGAGTTGGGCGGCCAGCGGGTCTTCCCCGGACTGATCGCGCCCACGACGGTGCTGGGTCTGCTGGAGATCGACGCCATCCGCGCCACCCGCGACACCACCGAGGTCGGCGATTACACGCCGGACGTGAGCGCCTGGATCGCCGTGAACCCCGAGAGCGAACTGATCCCGGTGGCCCGGGCCAATGGCTACACCCATGCCCAGGTCATCCCGGCCGGGGGCACCGTCGCCGGGTACAGCGGGCTCATCCAACTCGACGGCTGGACCATCGAGGATCTGGCCGTCGACAAGTCCGTCGGCCTCCACGTCCGGTGGCCGGGCTTCGGCCTCGACACCACACCTCGCCCGCCGGGCAAGGATTCGGGGCCCTCCCTCGAGGACCAGATCCGGGATCGTGACCGCAAACTGAGGGAGATCGACTCGTTCTTCACCGAGGCCGCCGCCTACTCGGAGGCCAAGAAGGTGGCCAAGGAGGGGTTCCGGATCGTCCCGGCCTGGGAGGCCATGCTGCCGGTGGTCCGCAAGGAGCGCCCCCTCTGGATCCATGCGAACGAGGCGCGCGCCATCCGTTCCGCCGCCGAGTGGTCGGTGCGTCGCGGATTCAAGGCGGTGATCGCCGGCGGACGCGATGCCTGGCGCGAGGCGTCCTATCTGGCCGAGCACCGAATCCCGGTGGCCTTCGAGCACGTGTTCACCCAACCGGCCCGCGACACCGATCCCTACGACGTGCACTACTCCGCACCGGCCCGAATGGCCAAGGCCGGGGTGCTGGTCGCGTTCACCGAGGGGACCGACCAGTTCGGTGCCAGCAGCATCCGCAACATCCCCTATTCCGCGGCCCAGGCCCGGGCCTTCGGGCTGCCCTACGAGGAGGCCGTGCGGGGATTGACCCTCAACGCGGCCAGGATGCTGGGAGTCGCCGACCGGGTCGGCGCCATCGAACCCGGCAAGGAGGCCACGCTCTTCCTCGCCGATGGAGACATCCTCGACCTCAAGGCCCAAGTCCGGCGCATGTGGATCCGGGGCCGCGAGGTGGACCTGTCGTCCCGGCACACGCGGCTCTACGAGAAATACCGCAAGCGCCCCGCACCGGCACCGGCGCCCAAATCCGAACGTTGAACCTCCGACCGCTGAACCTCGGCACGCGGAACCCCTGACCGAAGGTCAGGCCGGCTTCGGCGCGGAGGCGACCGGGTCCTGCTTCAGGAACACGGTCTGGGTCGGGAAGGCGAACTCCAGTTTCTCGGCATCGAAGCGCTCCTTCACCTGGAGGTTCAACCCATGGAGCGCGGCCAGGTACGTCGGCCAGTCGCGGGTCATGCACTGGTGAGAAACCTCGATGTTCAATGCCGAGGCATCGAAGCGGTTGAAGATGACGTGGCACTCCCCTGTGAGGGGATGCGCGGTGAAGATCGACCGGAGCAACTCTGCGGCGTGATCGACCCGGTGGGCCGGCGTGTCATAGGTCAGGCCGTAATTCAACACCGTGCGGATGAAGGGGCGCGCCGTCACGTTGATGACCGTGTTGTTGCCGACCGACTTGTTCGGGAGGGTGATGAGGAACCCGTCGGCATTGCGGACCTGCGTCGCACGCAGGCCCATCGTCTCCACCACTCCGTCCACGTCGGAGCCCACCTTGATGCGATCCCCCACCTTGAAGGGCTTGTCGACGAAGACCGCGACCGCGCCGAACAGGTTGGCCACCGAATCCTGCGCGGCCAGACCGAACGCCAACCCCAGCACCGAGACCGACCCCAGGATGGCCGTGATGTCCACGCCCAGGTTGCCCAGCAGGGTCAGCACCGTGATGAGGATGAGCACCGCCTTGAGCAACTTGCCCACCAGCAACACGAACTGGTCGTTGAAGGCCACATCGCCACCCTGCCGGGGTTGCTTGCGCCAGACCGCCATCGCCAGGTCGATGACCCGAAGCGCGATGAAGGTCATGGCCACGGCACCCACGATCAGCGACAATCGGGAGAGGTTGACCTCCAGCCAGGCGGGCCAATCGTAGAATTCAAGGCCGATGTGGATCAGAAACACCAGGGTGATCGCCTTCACCGGCCCGTCGGCCAGCTTCACCAGGATGTCGTCCCATTCGGTGGTCGTTCTGGAGGCCCACTGCTTGAGCCGATTCTGGATCAACCAATCGAGGGCCCTGGAGAAATAGAACGCCAGGACCAGATAGACCAACGAGGCGAGGTACTGCCACCGAGGAATCCCGAACAACGGCAGTTCCATGCCCGGAATGGTGTTGATCCAGAACGACAACTCCGTCTGGTGGCTCTGGACGAACTGCTCGTCGATGACCTTCCGTGTCAGCGCACTGGCCTTGGCGGCCAGGTCGCCGTCCTTCGACGCGGGGGCGTTCGTGGTCTCGGCGGCCAGCGACAGGGACCAGAGGCTCCACACCAGGGTGGCGGTGCACAGGAACATCCCGAATTGGAGGACCAGGCGTGGCAGGAGGCGTCGGATCATGGGCGGTGACGAGGTAGTCGCGGACGGCCCGACTGGCAAGGGGGATTCCTTCCGCCGCCCCCGTCTGGAAGTCCCGAGTGAAGGCCTCGGGGGATGCCGATCATTCCAAATCCGCCGGATGGGGACGTCGGGGCATCCCCGGCTTGCGATGGAACACCTTCCAGAGCACCAACCCCAGCGCGGGGGCGGTCATCCCCACCAGGCGTCGGTCGCGGGTCCGGAGCAGCGGCAGGATCTCCTCGGGTCGAAAGCGCCCATGACCCACCTGCACCAACGTGCCCACGATCCCACGGCACATCTTGTAGAGGAATCCATCGGCCTCGATGACCACCGTGATGCGGGGCCCGGATCGGATCACCTCGCACCGGGTCACGTGACGCACCGTGTGCAACCGCTCGTATCCGGGAGAGGCGCTGAAGGCCAGGAAGTCGTGCCTGCCGACCAGGGTCGCGGCGGCGGCCCTCATCGCACCGAGATCGATCGGCTTGGGCACATGCCACTGCTGGCGAAGGCCCAAGGGATCGTGCGCCGAGTCGTTCCAGACGGTGTACCGGTATTGCTTGCCGATGGCATCGAAGCGGGCATGGAAATCGGCACGGGCGCGGGCCGCCGCGGTGACCCGGATGTCGTCCGGCAGATGGGCGTTGGCCGCGAGAATCAGCTTGTCGGAGGTCATCCGCCATTCGGCCTGGGGCACGTCGAAGTGGACGGACATGCCACGGGCATGCACCCCGGTGTCGGTGCGACTCGAACTGACCACCCGGGGCCCGCTGCGGAACAGGCGCCCCAGCGCGGCCTCCAGGCAGCCCTGCACACTGGTGCCCTCGGGCTGCACCTGCCATCCGCAGTAGGCGGTGCCATCGTAGGCGACGGTCAGGCGGATGCGCTGGAACCCCTCCGCCGCCGAATCGGGGCGCTCCCGGGTGCGCTTCCGGTCGGCCTTGGGGGATGCTGGGGTCTCCGGCGACATCGAGGCTTCCTGTCGGGGATCGGCGGGCCGACCCCTCACGGGGCGAGGCTGTCGAGATACCCCTGGAGCAGGATCGCCGCCGCGGCCGCATCGATCTTGCCCCGCTGCTGGGCCGCCTTGGTGCCCCCGCTCCGCAGCGCCTTGGCCGCCGACACGGTCGTCAGGCGCTCGTCCCAGGTGCGGATCGGGACCAGGATCACATCCTTGAGCGCCGCGACGAATTCCCGCGCCTTGGCCGCGGCCTCGCCGTAGGTGCCGTCCATGTTGCGGGGCATGCCCACCACGATGAGCTCGATCTGCTGGTCGCGGATCAGCGCCTTCACGCGATCCACCAGCGCCGGGAACGGCTCGGCCGGGATGAATTCGAGCGGGCGGGCCATCATCCGCAACTCATCGCTGATGGCGACGCCGACCCGGACACTGCCTGGATCGAGGGCGAGGATGCGCATGGCTCAAAGCAACGAGGCCGAATCGGCATCGATGAGCAGCACGGCCGCCGGGTTGCGACGCAGGATGGAGGCCGGGCAGAGCGAGTTCACCGGACCCTGGAGCAGGTTCTTCACGGGCACGGCCTTGCGCTTCTCGGGAGCCACGCAGACCACCTTGCGGGCGGTCATCAGGGCCGGCAGCGTCAGGGTGATGGCGTAGGGCGGCACCGCCTCCAGCGAGGGGAAATGCCCCTCCTTGACCTGCTGCATCTTGCAGGCGTCGTCGAGGCGGACCAACTTGACCCACTCGGAGTCGTCGAGCCGGGCGACGTGCGGGTCGTTGAAGGCGAGGTGGCCGTTCTCACCCACCCCGAGGCAGCACAGGTCGATGGCCTGGGATTGCAGCAGCGCGGTGTAACGGGCGCATTCCACATGCGGCAGGTCGCAATCGCCATGGATGTAGTGGAAGGCCCTCGGCTTCACGAGCGATTCGACCCGCTGCTTCATGTAGTACCGGAAGCTCGCCGGGTGTTCGCCGGAGATGCCCAGGTACTCGTCCATGTGGAAGAGCGTCACCTTGGACCAGTCGATGCCGCCGAGGGCGACCAGGTTCTTCAGGAACTGGATCTGGGAGTTGCCGGTGGCGAGGATGGCGGCGGCGGAGCCGTTGCGGGCGATGGTGTCCGCCAGGTAGTTGCGGACATCGAGCGCCACATGGGACGCGAGGTCGGGCTGGCTGGCGAAGACGTGGACGTCCAGGGCGTCGGCCTTGAACGAACGAACCGGGGCGTGCGATGGCGTTGAACTCATTGGACGGGCCCACCATGGCCCGAATACCGCACCACGACAAGGTCCAGCCACGCCCCCCAGGGGCCCGGGCCATACCGGACGAATCGGTCCCCTTCGCCGCCCACGGCATCATTGATGCCTGCCCCGAGGGTCGGAGGGTCGGCGATGGGATCGGGCGCTTCTTGCGTCCCATCGAAGTCTGCGGCTTGATCGGAGGCATCCTCACCATGACGCGAGCGCTTGAATGGTTCCGACGATCCGGATTCCGATGGTTTCCGGGACTCGACGCCGTGGCTTTGGCGCTGGCCCTGGGAGGCATCTGTCCACCGGTCCGGGGCTCGACCGCCGATCAGCCGGGCCCCCACGGAGCTTCCTCGTCGCACTGGGCGTTCCAACCGATCACCCGTCCCGCGGTCCCCTCGGGCGAGTCGGCCCGGGAAAACCCGATCGATGCATTCGTCCGGGCTGCGTCGAGATCCCAGGGCCTGGCGCCCAATCCGCCGGCATCCCCGCGAGACCTTGTCCGGCGATTGTATTGGGACCTCGTCGGCCTCCCACCGGAACCCCAGGAGGTGGCCGCCTTCGAGAGCGATCCTTCCCAAGCCCGCTACGACGCCCTGGTCGAACGACTGCTCGCGTCACCACGCCATGGGGAGCGCTGGGCCCGGCATTGGTTGGACGTGGTCCGATACACCGAGAGCCAGGGCTTCGAATACGACCGGCCGCGGGACAACGCCTGGCATTACCGGGACTACGTGATCCGCAGCCTCAATGCCGACCTTCCCTACGACCGTTTCATGCGCGAACAGGTGGCCGGTGATGTGCTCGAACCGGTCACCTCGTCGGGCATCATCGCCTCCAGCCTGTTGGTCTCAGGCCCCTGGGATCAGGCGGGAAATTCTCAGGCCAACGCCACGCAGCGGGCCATCACCCGCGAGGAGGAGATGGACGATCTGGTCAGCGTGGTCGGTCAGACCTTCCTCGGCCTGACCGTCAATTGCGCCCGCTGCCACGACCACAAGTTCGACCCCATCCCCCTCGCCGACTACTACCGGGTCAAGGCCGTGTTCGACGGGGTGCGTCACGGCGATCGCTCCATCGAGGGTGCCGAGGAGACCCGGCAGCGCGAGAGCCGGCGCGAACGGTGCCGCCAAGAGATCGAGGCCGAGTCCCGTCGCATCGCGGACCTCGAGGCACGGGGAGCGGCTCGTGTCCCTAGGTCCAGTCGCCCGCAGCGGGTGGCGCCCCTGCCCCGATTCGAATGGCGCTTCGACCGGATCGAAGCCTCCGAGGTCGCCGGAGACACCCACGGCGGAGCGCGGGTGACGGCGGGCGTGCTCGAGCTTCCAAAGGCCGGCGCCTATTTCCAATCGCGCCCCCTCACCCGGGACATCCGTGAAAAGACCCTCAGCGGGTGGGTCCGACTCTCCGATCTCCAACAGGGCGGTGGAGCGGTCTTGTCGCTGGAGCGGGGTGATGGTCGGGTCTTCGACGCCATCGTCTTCGGTGAGCGGCAGCCGAGGAAATGGATGGCCGGCAGCGAGGGATTCCAGCGGACGCGGGATCTCCAGGGGCCCGAGGAGTCCGAGGGCCCGGGCGGCTGGGTGCACCTGGCCGCGGTGTACTCGGCCGACCGCAAGGTGGCCCTGTACCGCAATGGGCGACCGTACGGCGCGCCGTACGAAGTGCCCGCCCTGGTGACCTTCCTGGCCGGCGATGCCCGAGTGGCCTTGGGCCGACGGCACGAGGGCGGTGGCAAGCCCTGGCTGACCGGGGCCATCCGACAGGCCGCCCTGCATGATCGGGCCCTCACTCCGGCCGAGATCGAAGCGCTGTTCCAGGAGGGTGGCGGCGGGCCGTCGCTGCAGGAGGCCCTGGCGCGCCTGAGCCCCGACGAAGTCCGCGAACGCGATGCGGCCCGGCAACGCCTGCAGGAAGCCCAGCGCCGATGGCAGGCCGAAGACAAGCCGGCCGGCCAGGCCTACGCCGGTCGGCGGGAGCAACCGACTCCGACCCGCGTCCTGCGTCGGGGCGACGTGAAATCGCCCGGCGACACCGTGAGGCCCGCGGGCCTGTCCTCGGTGGGTCCCCTGGCCGGTGATCTGGGCCTCGCCCCGGACGCCCCGGAGGCCGAGCGCCGTCGCCGTTTCGCCGACTGGTTGGCCGATCCCCGCAATCCCCTGCCCGCGCGAGTCCTCGTGAATCGGGTCTGGGGATTCCACTTCGGCGCGGGCCTGGTGGCCACGCCGAGCGACTTCGGACGGAGCGGGGCCAAGCCCAGCCATCCGGAATTGCTCGACTGGCTCGCCCACGAGTTCGTCCTCCGCGGTTGGAGCATCAAGGCGCTCCACCGGCTCATCGTCTCCTCGGAGACCTACCGTCAGTCGTCGGAGGCCCGCGACGAGGCCCTGGCCAAGGATGCCGACGCCGTGTTCCTATGGCGTTTCCCACCGCGCCGACTCGAGGGGGAAGCGATCCGCGATGCGATGCTCGCCGTCAGCGGCCAACTGAACCTCCAGTCGGGCGGCCCGAGTTTCCGGCCATTCACCACCAGCGACTACGGGGCCACCTTCTACCACCTGGTGGACCGCGGCACGCCCGAGTTCAACCGACGGACCGTGTACCGGATGAACATCAACTCCGGCAAGGAACCGCTCCTCGACGCGCTGGATTGCCCGGATCCTTCCGTGCGGACGCCGCGTCGCGGGGTGACCACCACGCCGTTGCAGGCCCTGGGCCTCATGAACAGCGGCTTCGTGCAACGCCAGGCCGACCAATTGGCCCGCCGGGCCCGCGCCCTGGTCGGCCGTGAAGAACCCGACGCCATGGTCGAGACGCTCTGGCGCCTGGCCCTGGGTCGACGGCCGAACGCCGACGAAGCCCGGATGGCCCGGGAAACCCTTCGAGATCGCGGCCTGCCCCACGTCGCCTGGGTGCTGCTCAACACCACCGAATTCGTCTATGTCCGCTGACTCTCCCCTGTTGGATCGCCGGCACTTCCTGTCCAGCACGGTCGGGGGGCTCGGCAACATCGCCCTGGCCTGGTTGCTGGCCCGCGATCGCGCGACCGGGGCCTCCGTCGCGGCCGCACCCCGCGGTCCGGGCGCGAACGGCCCGACCCTGCATCACCGGGCCCGCGCCAAGCGGATCGTTCAGGTCTTCTGCTGCGGCGGCGTCAGCCACCTCGACACCTTCGACTACAAGCCGGAGCTGGAACGGGTCCACGGCACCGAATTGAAGGGACGCGGCGAGAACCTGGGCTTCTTCGGTCAGCCCGGGAAACTGATGAAGAGCGTCTACCCGTTCCGTCAGCGGGGCCGGAGCGGCGCGTGGGTCAGCGACCTCCTGCCCCACATCGCGGGCTGCGCGGATGACCTGTGCTTCATCCACTCGATGTTCGCCAAGAGCAACAACCACACCCCGGCGACCTTCCAGATGAACAGCGGCTTCACGCTGAACGGGTTTCCGTGCATGGGTGCCTGGTTGAGCTATGGGCTGGGTTCCGAGAACGAGAACCTGCCCGCCTTCGTGGTGCTGCCCGATCCCCGGGGCCTGCCGGCGGGCGGATCGATCAATTGGACGTCGGGATTCC
>Ga0315904_10006777_pt1 | contig 15560 bp, 9 predicted proteins | sample LakEriMetagenome_6_FD_203529 | JGI IMG/M metagenome (GOLD analysis project Ga0315904, IMG submission 203529) | Freshwater fungal communities from buoy surface, Lake Erie, Ohio, United States - Buoy 12 MA120 | ecosystem: Environmental > Aquatic > Freshwater > Lake | place: USA: Lake Erie, Ohio... | reverse complement strand
GGCCTATTTGAGCAACGCGGCGGGTGCAGCAGACTTCCTCGATGCCATCGAAATTGTAGGATTAGAATGCTCGACTGCGATCCAACCATGGGCTGTCGCGCCAAGCTCGAAGAACGCAAAGCTAGCAGATCGCCTGTTTCAAAAGATCACGTCGGTCGAGAGCCAGAATGTCTTTACGTCCGAAGGCTTTCAATGGAAACTCGGTCAGCCCAAAATGAGTGTTCTGCCCGAAACTACGAATTAGACCAACCAACGCAATCCTGTTCATGTAAGTGGAGATAGAATACTGAAACAAAATCGCTTTAGACAAGTACGGGATACCCTCTTTTTCTTAATTGCCGGCGGACTGTCCAGTTGTTTCGTACTCCTCATCGTCCTGCTGCTGATCGCAGATCTCACGTTCACTTCGACACGTGAGTTTGGAAACGCGTTGATGAAGCCAGAGATTCAGGCCGCGTTCGTCCTAACGATGTTGAGTTGTACTGCTGCAGCCGTTATGTCACTATGGGTCGCAACTCCGCTGGGTTACTTGCTCTCGCGATTCCGATTTCCTGGTAAGCATATCGTCGACACGCTTGTGGATATACCAATCGTACTTCCTCCATTGGTGCTGGGGCTGAGTTTACTCATATTGTTCCACCAGCCGTTTCCTTTTTCCAAGTGGTTTTTTCCCGATTCCAATTGGGAACTGGAGAACTGGCTGAGAGAGGACATGGGATTCCCTTTTTCGTTTCGTTGGCCTGCGGTTGTGTTAGCTCAATTTGCAGTCTCATGTGCATTCGCGATTCGAACCATGCGAGTGACGTTTGATCAAATCCACCCGCGCGCTGAAGATGTTGCAAGAACACTAGGTTGCACCCGAGGACAGGCGTTTTTGTTGATCGCATTGCCTCAAGCCTGGAAGGGAATGATTGCAGCTACGATGATCGCCTGGGCGCGAGCTTTAGGAGAGTTCGGCCCGATCATGGTGTTTGCCGGAACAACCCGTTTTCGCACCGAGGTACTGTCGACTACCGTGTTCTTGGAGTTGAGCGTTGGAAAGCTGGATGCTGCGGTGGCGGTTTCCTTGCTCATGGTCGGAATGGCAGTCATCGTACTATTGGTGTTACGTTGGATCGGAGCAACTCTTTCCTCATGATTGAGTTGATCGACATAGTCATACGCATTGGCGAATTTTCATTAAACAAGATTTCGCTGCGAGTAGAAGATGGTCAATATGCCGTATTGATGGGAAAGACGGGTAGCGGCAAAACCACGATTCTCGAAGCGATCTGCGGATTGCGTCGCGTCCAATCGGGTCGCATCATGATCGACGGCCAAGATGTCACGCGTTGGGCTCCTGCGGATCGCAATATTGGCTACGTGCCGCAAGATTTAGCTCTGTTTCCTTCTCTGACCGTCAAGGAGCATCTCGAGTTCGGAATGCGATTACGTCGAATGAGTTCGGAGCTTATTGCGAACAAAACACAGGAGTTGGCGAATTGGCTGGAGATTTCGCACCTTATGGCTCGCAAACCGAAAGGACTTAGCGGAGGTGAATCGCAGCGCGTCGCATTGGGGCGGGCGATTGCATTTGGCCCGGCGTTGCTGCTGCTCGACGAGCCTCTCAGCGCTCTGGACGCGGCGACGCGAGTTACTGTCCAAGGGTTGTTACGAGAAGTCAATAAGCGAACTGGTATTTCCGTTCTGCATGTCACCCACAATCAAGAGGAAGCCGATTCGCTGGCCGACACTTGCATCCGATTGGCATAAAACCCACGTGAAAAAGCACACGTGAAATTTTGAAAGAAGCATTGCTACCGCTTCGACAGGACGAGGAATTAGATCGTCAACAGGTTATGATGAACGCTTCCGAACATCAAATCCTCTCTCGAGAACGAACATGTATAAATTAAGTATGATGGCTTGTGTTTTGGCATTACTTTGTTGCAACAAACACTCAGCCCAGGCTCAAGAAGCGACTCGGCATTCCCTCTTTATCGCAGGTCCGGACTTCACCGGCATACTCAACGAAGATGGCACGGAAAAGTGGAATGCAGGACGAAAAGCCGCACGCGATGGCTATGTTTTAGAGAACGGAAATGTCTTGATCGCCTGGAGCGATGAAGTCAAAGAGATCAATCCGCAGGAGAACGATACTGTCGTTTTTCATTATCGATTATCTGCCGTCAACAAAGAGATCGGAACTGCCCAGCGGCTCTCCAACGGAAACACACTCATTGCAGAACTGGGTAAGGAACCAAAACTTCTGGAAATCACCACGGATGGCACCGTCGCCGTAACCGTAAATTTAAAGCCTGAGACCGATAATGCTCATATGCAAACGCGGATGGCTCGCAAGCTGTCAAACGGAAACTACTTGGTTCCTCATTTGCTGGCGTTTAATGTCAAAGAGTACAATTCTCAAGGGGAGGTGATACGAGTCCTGAAGACAGATCTCGAATCGCTAGGGGGCCGCGCTGCGGAGAATTGGCCATTCACAGCGATACGGCTTGAAAATGGTAACACGTTAGTGAACCTTACCCATGGTAACAAAACAGTCGAGTTTGATGAGGCTGGCAATATCGTTTGGAAAATCTCGAACGCAGACTTTCCCGACCTAAAGCCTTTTGATGATCCGTGTGGCGGCCAACGATTACCCAATGGAAACACGGTGATTACTTCGTATCATGCTACCAAGGGAATCAAAGTCTTTGAAGTAACACGAGACAAGAAGATGGTATGGAAGTACGACGGCCCCTACCGAGCACACGAGTTTCAAGTGCTAACCACCAACGGTGTCAAACTCCCGGTGCCACCGATGAAATAGGCAGCCGCAGTATGATGAATTGTCGTTATGGAACAATTCCGACTCCCTCTCCCTTTTCGCTTTGCAAAGAGGATGTGGGTACCGAAGGCTGGTGGATACGAGGATACTTGAACGGTGCACCGACTTTTGACTTACCACTAACCACCAAATCCTTGGCCGGGCCAAGAGCCTCGGCTGAAAACACTGGGTAGGTCCACCATGAATATCTCGGCAAACGACATAGTGTGGGAGTTCTTTGAAAAGCACGCGATGAAATAAGTCGGAGATGACACTCAAACCGTCAGCCAATATTCGCGAGATGTCGCACGCGGAGCGTACGCATCGAAACATGCAGTGAATACCAACGAAACGTTGGCAACTACCAGTCGAGAACGAGCAACCGTCGTTATCCCCATCCCCTCGAATCGTTCAACATTCGTTTCTCTACATCGCAAAAATCCTACTCGAATCCAGCAAGCTTGTGACTTCGCAAAGCATGTCGTTTCGTCGAAGGAGGGAGAGGAACGGCTGATCCGATTTTGCTCGCATGAGGACGAGACCTTGCCAAAATGCCGCGATGTTCAAGAATATTGAAGTCATTATGCCACCCGACAGATTTTGCGCGTCTAGAATTGCATGTTCCAAGGTCCTGTCCCACAAGAACGATGGTTAGCTTGCGTCCCAATCCTCTTGAAAGAAATTGAAATTTATGCGTGCCAGTGAATCGACTAATCTGTACTTCGATCAAGCAGCGGATCGCCTAGGCATGGCCGAGTGGCTTCGCAAACTGTTGATCACTCCAAAGCGGGAGGTCACCGTACAAGTTGCTTTTGAACGGGACAATGGGCAACTTGAAACCGTTTTGGGGTTTCGCGTACAACATGACAATTCTCGCGGCCCCATGAAGGGGGGGCTTCGATACCATCCAGCAGTCGACCTCGATGAAGTTCGTTCGCTAGCCTCATTGATGACTTGGAAAACTGCGGTCGTGGAAATCCCCTACGGCGGTGCGAAAGGAGGCATTGGCATAGACCCCAAGACTTTATCTCGAAAAGAAGTGGAGCGGATGACGCGGGTCTTTGTTGATGAGATCCACGAAATTGTGGGGCCAGACACCGACATTCCCGCACCGGATATGGGTACCAATCACGAAGTTATGTCGTGGTTTCGTAACCAATGGGAAAAGTACCATGGCTTTAATCCTGCGGTTATTACAGGCAAACCAGTGGAAGAATACGGGGCACGTGGTCGAGAGGAAGCGACGGGGCGCGGAGTTGGGACGATGGCAGTCAAGCTTATGAAGCGACTCAACGTTCGACCGGATCAATGCCGAACCGTTATCCAAGGGTTCGGAAACGTCGGTTCGCACGCGGCAAAGTTCCTCTCGGAGGCAGCATTCCCGGTGATCGCCGTTAGCGATTTGAGCGGCACCTACTACAATCCGAAGGGACTCAATGTCACGGAGATGCTTTCCTACTCTTTCAAGAATGGTAATCAACTGACCGGCTATTCGGGTGCGGAACAAATGCCTGGTGAGGCGTTGCTAGAAATGGATTGCGATCTGCTGATTCCGGCAGCTCTCGGCGATGTTATCCATAAAGAAAATGCGAGTCGCATTCGAGCAAAGACAATCATTGAAGCGGCTAACGGCCCAATCGATCCCGAAGCGGATGCGATTTTGTCAGCAAAGAAGGTGACGATTCTCCCAGACATTCTGGCCAACGCAGGCGGCGTCACGGTGAGCTATTTTGAGTGGGTTCAGAATCGCCAACACTACCGATGGAGTCTGGATCGAGTTCGGCAGGAGTTAGACAGAACGATGACAGATGCCTTTGAGAACGTCTGGCAACAATCGGCGAACCACGATGTCTCGTTGCGAACTGCAGCGTTCATGTTGGCAATATCGCGAGTGCAAAGAGCGACCGAACTAGCCGGTATGTCTCTCTGAAGTTTTGTGTGACTCGAAAAGGGGTGAGCCAAAAACGTAAACGGAATGGTAGGCAGGGGCAGTCTTGTCTCTGAGATTCGATATTCGCTAAAACGCCCTTGAAAGCCATCTGGGGCCGAAACGGCAACGCAGTCTCGAGCAGCAAATCGTTTTCTGCCTAGTGAATTGATACGCTGGCCCTGATCCTAAAAACCCTTAGCCGCCATACTGCCGGAAGAACCAGAAGTAATATCCTGTGCAATCGCACTAGACTGAAGGATTCAATACATCGAGAGGGGGCTTCTCCTCTAGGAAAAGAGTACAGTCGTAGTTACTCTAATTGGAGACTCCGAAGTACTTCCTTGTCATGGACGACAGCAGTTTTTCTCCATGGCATCGAATGAAATCAGCGAAACTTAGCAAAAAGAAAAGAGGACCTCAACGCCAGGTTTTGGCGGTAGCCGAAACACCGAAAAAAGCGAGTAAAGCGAAAAAAGAGGTTGACCGTTTAATTCCTATAACAGATGAGCACCTACGACAGTATGCCTGGGCGATTACTGCATCCGTCGCCGCAATCTTTTTACTCACCTTGATTCTATACGGGAAGACGCTTCGGGAGTTGGAGTATCAATGGCGTACTGAGGCAGATTACTCTCATGGCTATTTGATTCCTTTTTTGAGCCTCGGGATTCTCTACTCTCGTCGCGACACATTTCCCGGCTTTGATGCAAGGCTTCATTGGCTCGGAGTGGTGCTACTGTTATTCGCTGGGTTGATAAAGACCATCGGTCTTGTTTTCTTCATGGAGTTTCTTGAAGGCTGGTCTATAGTTCCATGGCTTGGTGGGTGCGTGGCTTTGTTATTGGGTCCGCGTGCTCTTACGTGGGCAGCGCCTGCAGTACTTTTTCTTTTGTTTATGGTCCCTCTCCCATTCCAGGTTGAGACTCTATTAAGTTGGAAGTTGCAATCGTTGGTAACGATTCTTTCGTCAGCCGTTTTGAGAATCCTTGGTTTCTCCGCGGTATCGGAGGGGAATACGATTTGGATTGGTCAGTCTCAGATGTTGGTGGAAGAAGCATGTTCAGGTCTTCGCATCTTTGTTGGAATGGCCGCTTTTGCTTTCTTTTGGGTAACTCTCATTCGACGCGCTTGGATTGATAAATTTGTCCTTATCGCCTCAGTCATTCCTTTATCCATAATCGCTAATTGTGTGCGAAGTGTCATCGTTTGCATCTCCTATTATTGGTTTGACGTTCGCTTAGCAGATAGGATACACGACTGGGCTGGGATTTTCATGATTGGGTTGGCGGCCTCGTTAGTGTGGATGGTCAAGCAGTATTGGGAGCGGTTGTATCATCCAGCCTGGGTTTCCATTCCTGCGAATCGTTCGAGGGTCCTTTGACAAGATGTTTCCTCAGTGGGATACGCACATAACTTTTCTAATGATCCATTGTTTGAGCAAAATGAAGAGCCATGAATAAAAGAAAATTGACTGCAACAGGGTTGGAAAATAAGGACCCGCGGCACGACCGAATATTTGATCCCTGGCTCTATGTAGATACCATCCGGCGAAATTGGCGGTGGGCAATGCCCTTGGGGTTGGTCATAGCGTCCTTAGTTTCGGGGTTCGTTTATTGGAGGTTCGTTCCCGAGTATTTAGCATCGCATCTTCTGGAAGCGAATCGGGACTTTGTTGTTTTTCAGGGCGTTATGCAAGGCCATTCAGACCTTTTGCAAAACGAGCGGCCGCTGATTGAAAACCACCTCGTGCTGTCTCCCGTGCTGTCGGATCCCAAGATATGTGAAGCCCCCAGTTTAAGGGATATTCATTCGCGAGAAATGAATATTCGCCGCAATTTGAGTTTGAGCGATGTGGGCTCAAAAACGTTGATGCGTGTGTCCTATAAAGACACCGAACCCGCTGCGGCCGCTAGTGTTTGCAACGCCATTGTTCGGTCCTACTTGCAGCAGCGCCAACGTTTCGATGACCGGCGCATTTCGGATCTCGAGGGTTGGTTGCAGCCAGCTTTAAAGCTTTGGCAGGACGAAGTCGAGCAGCATCGGGAGCGGATCGTCAGTTTGAGCAAGAGAGCTAGGGGTTTCGATCCTTTTCAGGAAACAACACGCCTCAATACCGACGCGACCTACCTGACCAGTTTGCGTGATGAATTGAGTTTATTGCGATCAAATGAAGCAGTAATCGAAGCGGAACTCCTGATGTTGAAGGATGCCCTGTCCAAACCCGGTGAAAATGAGCCTATCGATCTCGATCCGATGACTTTTGAAGCCCTCGTGAAGGAAGACGAAGAGGTCGCTACAGCAAGCCGATTGCTGAGTGAAAAGAACGAGGAAATGCGAATGATGGAAAAGTCGGATCTCGTCCGAACTCGACAGGTATGGTACGAGACACTTAAGAAAGATATGGCCGTACTGGAGAACCAATTGAGCGCAGCAAAGCTTGCAGCTCGCCCGATGGTCCTTTCCAAGTGGCGAGAGTCGGCAGTGGTAGCGAAAACAGCCGAATTAACGCGGACAAGAACGCGACGGGACGTGATCGAAAGCAATTTCAAAGCCGAAGAGGAACGTCTTTCTAAATTCGCTGGTGAGACTGCTGAGCTTTACTTTGCGCAGCAAAAGTATCTACAAGCGCGCAACATACTGGAACGTCTCAACGAACGAACAGCTTCCGTGCGTACGGAACGACAAAAAAGCAGCACCATTCAAACGTTGGCAGAGGCACAAACGCCAACGGTCCCAATCGAGTCTGTTCCATGGAAAAAAATCGTCCTGTATGCCGCGGCCTCCTTCAGTATGCCATTCGTATTGGCGTTCTTCTTGGAATTACAATTGAAACGAATCTCCCAATCGGATTCGTTGGAGGGTGGAAAAGCAATCCCCGTTTTGGGCGAGGTTGTCATGTTGCCAAGCCACTCGGGGTCGGCAAAGAAGCAGCGAGCCTATGATGAAAGTATCGAAAGTTTACGCGCAAACTTTATTCTCTCGGAACCAGGAAATACCCAAACTTTAGTGATTGCAAGTAGTATGCCTGGCGAGGGGAAGAGTACTCTTGCAACTCACCTGGCGATTTCTTTGTCAAAGATGGGTGATGGTCGTGTTTTGCTGATCGATGCTGATTTTCGAAGTCCGGATCAACATCATTTATTCGGTTTACAAATGTCGGAGGGACTGGCTGGAGTACTCCGTGGAAGCGTAACTCTTGACGAAGCAATCGACACTAGTTTGGGAGAACAATTACACATTCTGACTGCCGGCGAGATTCGTAAGGATCTCGCTAGAATCGTCTCGAAGGAACGTATTGAAAGCCTCATGCAACATGTCAAGGGAAAGTACAGGTTTATCATTATCGACACAGCTCCAGTTTTGGCGGCCAGTGAAACGTTGTCTTTTGCGGCTGGGGCTGATGTAACTTTGCTTTGCACGATGCGCGACGTGACTCGGGAGGACAATTTAAAGCTTTGTCTGAGGCGTTTAGATCTGTCTGGAGCGAAACTTATCGGTACTGTTTTCAGCGGAATGCCTGTACGTCAATATCTTTATCGATACGGCGACTATCGCTATTCCCTGTCGTTGGATGCAGAGTCATCTTCGACGGATTCACGACAATCCCTAGCATAATGAAGAACGTGAGAGGTCCGCAATCTACGTGTGCCATGTAACTGGAAGGAAAGCATGACAATTTACCCCAGCGTAAAAACAGAAAATCCGGAACTAGGCTATTTCTCGGAAGAAGAAAGGGAAAGGCCAGTCATTCTTGGGGATGTTACTGAAGCATTAGGGCATGAAGATCGTCAGGTCCGGTGCAAAATTCGGTGGGAATGGAATTTACGACTACTGGGCATCTCTTTCGCTTCAGTAGCCGGCCTTCTTGTTCTAGCGTTCTTCATTCATAACTTGCAGGCTAAGCGGGTTGCAGAAGGTTTGTCCAATCTCGCGAAGAAAGCGATGTCTCAGCAAGACCACGCTATGGAGGTCAAATGGCTCAAGCAGTTAGTGGCTTTTGATTTCCGCTATGATCGAGCTCTGGAGAGATTGGCCATCGCCTCAAATCAATCCGTTTCGTCGCTCGCAGAGATTGATCAGGCAAGGCAGTCCTTGGTACGGGCCATGGCGACACTCAACGATTCGGATGAACTTGAGCGTCTTCAGAAACTGCGACGTCTACTGATTCAGCGTCTGCTAGAAATGCCTGCAACCTGGGCTTTGGAGGCGGAGAGACAGATCCTATTGCTCCAGGCGAGCCCAGATGATCACGAAGTTCTGCGTTGGTTGGCCATGAGTCTCTTCGTACAAGTAGAAAATGGCGAATGGCGGCCGCGCCAGAAGTCGCGATTCAATAAAGATAAAGATTACTGGAACTGGATGAGTAGCCAATGCGTAGGTAACGTTCTAGAGTTTGCGGAAGCGGTGAATCCAAAGGCAAGTGATCTCAAAATCGCTCTCTTGAGCACTTACGTTGAACGCCCAGAGCTACTCGATATCACGCTCAACGACGCCACGCGGCAAGTTCTCAACGACAAGGCACGCCGCATTATCGAGGTTTTGCAAACTTATGACGATGGAAGAGCCGAGTGGGCATGCTTTGCATTTTTAGAGAAGCTAGACAAGCAGCAGTCGGGTGTCTTGCTAACCGAAATCACATCGAAAGCAGTTGACCGCCTGCTAAGTCCAGAAACTGCTTTGCCCCGCACGGAGCGTCAAGACATTCGCCCAGCTACTCGGTACTGGGATATGAATATTGCGATGGCTCGAGCAGCCATATGGGAAACGGAGGGACGCTTTGAGGAGGCCGACGCACTCTACAATCAATTGATCACCGTCGACAAAAACCTGATCCCAGAAGAGCAACGCGCCGACCTGCATCTTCGTTTCGCAAGATCACTTTGGAAGCGACAGGACCATAAGTCGGCTTTGGAGGTACTTCGAAAAGGGTGCAAAGAAACCAGCCCAAGCAGTACTTTGGAGCTATGGGAGTTGATCGCCGTCATTGTCTGTGCGCAGGACGATGGCGATCAAGCAGCAACGGCCATCGCGGAGCTAGAACAGGCGATTGAACTTACTCGCCATGGGTATTTTGCTTCTCCAAATCGCGGTGAAGCTCGAGAGCAGGAAATGAAGCGTTTAAACAACATACGTTGGCAGACAAATTTATTGAAGTCCGAGCAAAAACTGCGTTCCAACCCGACATGGCAGTCTATTCAAGAACTAGTGGAACTGCTTCAATCCCAGCAAGATATTCCAACCTCCCTGAGGTGGCAAGCCCAGCTACTTCTTGCGAGTGCGTATTCCCGGATTGGTTTCTGGGACTTGGAGGCTAGTGCATTGGAAGATGCTTTGAATCTTGTACCCGAGGACAAAGTTGTTCGAAAACGCCTAGCGACTGCGTGGTCAAAGGCGGGTGTGTTGGCCCGGGCGGAACCACAGCTCCAACTGGCCGATGATGGTAGTTTCACTGCTTCTCTACAGCAGTTGCAGGTCATGATTGAGATTCAGCAATCCATCCCCGCTTCAATGCGTAAGATTGACCGCTTGAGACAACTGCAAAACCAAACTCGGCAAAGATTGTCCGACGAAACAGCCGCGGGCAAGGTCAACGAAAAGGCTTGGGTTTTTGAAATGCTTGAAATGTGCCAAGCCGTCGATTCTCTTAGATCGTTTGAGCTTCAGTTGGACATGCACTGGGAAAAGGACCTGCTCCAATTAGTCCAGAAGTATGCAGACCAAAGCGAACTTCAGGCTCTTGCTGCCCAATCATTCGATTCGATTGGAAACGAAGAATCTGCTGCGGTAGCATTGAGCAATCTGGATCGACTCAAGGCCAAAACACCTCAGATTTGGCTCGATACCAACCTGCGATTACAATTGCGAAGGAAGAATAAAAGTCAGGCCAAGGATTTGATTCAGCAGGCCACCACAGAAAAAATCCTACCTGAACTTACTTTACATCGAGTCGCCGCCAACGCATTCTTGGACGTGGGTGATAGCCAGGAGGCTTGCAACATTCTTCTTCAGAGCAAAGAAACGGATGATGTTTTCTACCTCTTCTTCCTTGCCAATAAGTTACTGGAAGTAATACCTAACCAAGGGAAACCATCCAACAGTGAGCCCCCCTTCACTGACTTCACTTTGGCCATCGAACAAGTCATCGCAAGGGTTCAACAGATCGAAGGCCCCCAAGGAATATTAGGACAGTACCTGGATGCGACCAAGCTCTTGCGGTCTGCACAGTCTAATGGGGATTCAAAAGACTTAGATCAGGCTACAAAAATCATTCTTCGAGTTACCGATCTCCGTCCGCGTTGGGCGGATGCACTGAAACTTGCCGGAGATATTCGTGCCGCGGCTTTCGATTCAGAGAAGGCTGTGACCTACTATCGCCGAGCTATTGCCGAAGGTGACCTGCGAGTAGCTACCGTATTCCTTCTGGCGCAACAGCTAAGTCAACTCGGAAGATTTAGCGAGGCGGAAATTGAATTTCAACGCATCTCCCATTTGTCCGTTCAGAGCGGTGCGATCTCAGAATTTGCTATTGGCCTCAAGCAGCAGCAGGGTAAGGATGAGGACGCACTCGATTTAGCCCGACTTGCAACGTCGCGACACCCTCAGAATACCACAGCTTGGTTGCTGCAGGCCCAAGCGGCCGAAAAGCAACACGCTTCTACGGGGGGGCGTGAGGCAGAGCTTCTTGATGAAGCGGAGAAATGTTTGCAAAAGGCAAGCGAAATCTCCGGCGGTGCGGATCCCGCGATTTGGATGGCTCAATTTCGCTTCTGTTTTCGTTTTCGCGGACCGGAAGCCACGGAGTCTTTGATTGAGAAACTTCGCAATAGCTCTATTTCGGAGAAGTCACGGGGGATATTGAGTGCACAAGCTTACACCCGCATGTTCATTTATAATAAAGCCATTGATGCATTATCAATGACCACGAAGAAGCTGCCTTACGATCTTGATATCCTGAACGCACTGGCAGAGGTATATCGACTAAATGGTCAACCCAGTCAATCGTTGGAGGTTCTCGAAAAAGCCTATCGCATCAATCCTAAACGCAGCGACATCGCGCGATCCTTGGCTATTACGCTGGCGACCCACAACCCCTCGGGTGGTGAAGTACCCTGGGCTCGAATAGGTAATATCTCCGAGGGCATTGAAGCTCAAAGCACCGATTCCAAGAGACTCTTTTATGCATTTCTCTTGGCGACTCGTGGTGCCGAACAACAACGCGCCGAAGCACTGAAAATGCTGAGCGAAATGCTTTTCAGCGGAGAGCTTTTGGTCGCCCAGGATGCGATTCGACTTTCCATTACGATCCACCGGCAGGCGTGGGAAGATGCGAAGAGAGCCAAACGGCCTGACGAGATGCTGGTGCGTCAGCGGGAGATCCAGCGATTATTCGATACGCTATGGCGTGCCCCCGAGCGTCTGACATTGATTAACGACTGGTATCAGCATGCCGACTTCCTTTTGCAAGTTGGCGAGCGAGATCGAGTGGTCCAATTGATCGAAGAGTTAGATCAATTATCTTCGGGTAGCCCACTTCTGCTGAATCTTCGATTCCAATGTGCCCTGGCAGACGGAAAAGCCGTACGACTCGCTGAGAAAGTCCACCAATGGGTAGGGAACGAACTTGACAATCGAAATGCTCCACTCCTTGCTGAAGCGGGTCGCTTGCTCTCGGATCAGGGGTTGCATTTAGAAGCACTTCCTTATCTTCAGTCCGCTTACCAAATCGATCCACAATGGTTGCGTCCGCTCATTGTTGCGTTATCGCGAGCCGGAAAAATGGATGATGCCTTTAAGCTCTGTGTTGAACGCTATCGGGTAGAACCGACTGTTGAGACGGTCTCAGTCCTTGTTGATTTGGCAATTTTCAGCGTAGGTCAGTTCCCTCTTGAACCGCAAATCGATCAAATCATTATGGAATCGGTAGCAAGATTTCCATCAAATTATAAGCTTCTGGAACTGGCTGGAACGCTTCGGTTGTTCCAGCAAAGATACCAAGAGGCTTTCGGTTTGCTAATCCTCTCAGAGAAACTCGCTCCACAAAGCGTCATAACCTTAAACAATCTAGCGATCGTTGCATCCGAAATCCCCGGAAGAGAACAGGAGGGTTTGGCACGCATCGAGAAAGCGATCAAACTTTTTGGCCGAACCCCCGATCTTCTCGATACTCTCGGCACCGTTCAATTAACATGCGGACTCGCGGCACAGGCAGAAACCTCCTTAGCCGCTTCTTGGGAAGAAAAGCAGGATGCTCGCACTTTGCTGCATCTGATTCAGGCACTGCTAGCCCAAGGAAAACAAGTGGAAATTCGCGAACGCCTTAAATTCTTGAAGCTTTCCGACCTACGAGGCATTGTGCTCACAACGAGAGAACAGAAAGCCATTGAGTCACTTCTGCAAACCAATCCTGATCTTCTCCATGCCAAGGAATCACTATGACTCAAAAAACACTGCTGCAACGCTTGATGATCATCACTGGGATTGCGGTCTGCGCGAACTTCCTGCCGACCTGGCTCGAGGGAAGATCGCACCATGGTATCTCCAATCAGCAACTGGCACAAAATCTCTGCGAATTCCCCAAACAGTTTGGAGACTGGGAATCTGTCGCCGAAGAACCGCTTACACCCGCAGTGGAACGGATTTTGCGATGCTATGGCTATGTCAATCGAGTGTACTGGAACTCCAAGACCGGACATCGTGTTTCTCTTGCAATCCTTTATGGTCCGCGTGGCCCTATGGCGGTGCATACCCCGGAGATTTGCTACAGTAGCCGTGGTCGGGTACCAATCGGCAAACCTGAAGAGGTTGTGCCTGGTGGTAGTCTTAAAGGCCATTCATTCTGGCGCTTAGACTTCAAACACCCGAGTAGTAAGAGCTCGGATATGGAGGTTTGGTATGCCTGGAGCGATGGAAACGACTGGATTGCAAGCGACTATCCTCGTTTTTGGATCACTCAAAGCCTCTTCAAAATTCAATTGTCAGGTCCCCCGGGAGCACCGGACGAGGTAAGCGCCTGCGATGATTTTCTTCAACATGCGATTCCGGAGTTAAAAGCCTGTCTGAAGCTGTAACCGATCCAACCTCAGATCCTACATCATTGAAATCACCCATAAAAATTTTGATCGAAGTTGAAGGAAGCGATCAAAGAAGTCACTTATCGCCGCATCGCCAGGACAATCACACCGGTGGCGACCAGGGCGATGCCGAGCCATTCGCGCCAGGAGGGCCGCTCGCCCAAGAAGACAAAGGCAAACACGGCGACTAGAACGAGACTGAACTTGTCCACCGGCGCAACCCTAGACGCGTCTCCGATTTGCAGAGCGCGAAAGTAACAAACCCAAGAGGCACCGGTTGCCAGCCCTGACAGAGTGAGGAAGAGCCAAGTTCGCGACGAGAGTGCGAATGGATTGCTCCATTTGCTGGTAAGCCAAACGAACGCGGTCAGTACGAAAACGATGATCACAGTCCGAACGAGCGTTGCAAGGTCGGAATCCACGCCCCGAATGCCGACTTTCGCAAAGATTGCTGTCAGCGCCGCGAAGACGGCCGAGACCACGGCGTAAAAGAACCAGCTATTCGCGTTAATCATGATGGGAAACATTGTTTACGACCTCGGAACCTTGCCGAGTTAATCGCCTCCTTCTCGCGACAAGACTACAGTGTCTGCGTTGACAGCCCTTTGCGGATCGGCGTTTCGAGTTAGCGAGTAAACTGCAAAGCGTTTATTCGAGTATACCTTCCTAGAGTTCTCCACGTCAAAGTTTAGCTCAAGATGTCATTGCGATTGAGGAAAAATGGAACAACTGGGAACTGCTCCACCATTGTCACTATCTGATTCTTGCGAAAAGGCTGTCCGCGAATTCAAGCAGATATTGATACAATCTCAATCAGCGTTTGTTCGTTGTGGAATCGACCGGGTTCCATCCTTCCCTCCTCTTCCATGATCCATAGCATGACCCGTGTGAAAACTTTTCGGATTGCGTTTATTGGCTGGCTTATCGGAGTTCCCCTTGCGTTCTCTAAGGATCCGCTTCCTCGAAGCACCCCCGAATCGCAAGGGGTGTCCTCATCTGCCATTTGTAATTTTATCGAGACGGCAAACAGCAAGATTGAATCGATGCATAGCTTTATGTTGCTGCGTCATGGGCACGTCGTCGCAGAAGCTTGGTGGAGTCCGGAATCGCCAACCAAGCCACACGTTCTGTGGTCTCTCAGCAAGAGTTTTACTTCGACGGCTGTCGGGTTAGCAGCAGACGAGGGAAAGTTGAGCATTGACGATAGAGTCATGAAGTACTTCGATGGGAAATTGCCTGAAAATCCCTCGGACAATCTCAAAGCGATGCGAATCCGCGATTTGTTGACCATGTCGACGGGACATCAAGACGAAGTTCTTCTCAAAGACAAGACCGATTGGGTCTCGGCCTTTCTAGCTCATCCGGTTCCGCACAAGCCAGGCACTCACTTCAAATACAACACGCCAGCTACCTTCATGCAGTCAGCCATCGTTCAGCAAGTCACCGGTCAGACAGTAGTTGATTATCTTCAGACACGATTGTTCGATCCACTGGGAATTGACAAACCCACTTGGGATAAGAGCCCTGATGGTTACAGTTTAGGCGGGTATGGTCTTTACCTTTGCACAGAAGATATCGCCAAGTTTGGACAGCTTTATTTGCAAAAGGGGAAGTGGAAAAATATACAAATCGTTCCCGAGAAATGGGTCAACCAAGCGACAGCGAAACAAGTATCAAACGGTAGTGATCCCGAACGAGATTGGGATCAAGGGTATGGATTTCAGTTTTGGCGATGTCGACACGGTGCCTACCA
>Ga0315904_10006774_pt1 | contig 15561 bp, 9 predicted proteins | sample LakEriMetagenome_6_FD_203529 | JGI IMG/M metagenome (GOLD analysis project Ga0315904, IMG submission 203529) | Freshwater fungal communities from buoy surface, Lake Erie, Ohio, United States - Buoy 12 MA120 | ecosystem: Environmental > Aquatic > Freshwater > Lake | place: USA: Lake Erie, Ohio... | reverse complement strand
GTGCAGCCGTAGCACTCGAAACTGCAGGCAAGAGCGTAGGTAGCGGTCATGTCGAAGTTACAAGCCAACGAGTCCATGCAACCGCACGTCTGACAAGAGCAGTATTCGCAACTGAAGTTGTTGTATTGTGCTGCCGAGTCGAAGTTGCATGCAGCAGGGTCGGTGCAGCCGTAGGTGCCTGTAGGCTGTGAACGCCAGATGTAAGTGAGTCCCGCAAATGGGGTTGTATTTGCAGAGAAAATGCAGGATGCGGTTGATGATGTGCCTGCCTGTGAAGGAAACCAGGATCCATCGAGCACGACCGAGCGGTTGGAATACATTTCAGGCGAATCGCCCATGCCCACGCGAATACCCACTTCGGCAAAACCTACCACGGGTGATATGTTGTTGAGCGGGCCATACACAAACGTGATGCTGGAATCGTACGGCAATAAATGTGCTTGAAAGGAAAATACCTCACCATCGACGTTGTATCTGCGCATGTTGGTCCATTCCACGTGCGTGCCCGCATTGTCGACTGTATAACTAATACGCGAACTGTTATCGATACTCTCCAAATCATCACCGAAGGGCGAGATAGTTGCCGCACCGTTGCCGGTTGAAAGAGGTGTATAGTTATTGAACATCGAACCTTGACCCAGCGTGATAAACCCGTTGGAGTTCACGAACATCGTGTTGTAGGTCACGCCGCCCATAGAGAATGGCGTAATGGTGATTGCCGGTGATATCACATCGTCGAAGTCCGCTACAAACAGAGCAGCAGAATTTGTAAGTGGTGAATAGGCGCCTTGTGTTTCTTCGCTGAAAGCATATTCAAGCACGGCTTGGGCTGAAGAGGCTACCGCGAAAAGCAGGGCAGCGCAAAGGCTAAGTAGATGTGGTTTCATGGTATTGGGTCGCTAAAGTACAAGGCAGCAGGCTTGCACCAACGAATGACGCGATGGTGTGGCTTTGGGTTGCATAACCATGAAAGGCGCTCGATGAATAGGATTCAAAGAAATTTTTGCTAGGGAATGTCAAGACAAGTTTATTGGTTATGTTGAAAAATAATTTTGAATTCATCAATAGGAATCAGCAATATTGATTCACCAATTCCTCCTGATTTTAGGACAGGATTCATTGATTTATATTCGAAGACGGCTCAGTTAAAACGATAACCACAACAGGTAATTAAAAATAGTAGAACCATGAAATTTTGTTATTTGCTTTTTTTGGAAAGAACTCGATTTCTCAATATTTCCCTCTTTTTTTTGGCTCTAGCTTTTCCGGCTATTGGTAACTCCCAAGTCCAACTTTCTTTCGGAAGCTACTTTGGTGGGAATAATATTGATGACCCAACTGACATTGTTAGTGACGACCAAGGAAACATTTACATATGTGGTCAAACAATGTCATCGGATTTTCCTGCAACTCTTGGTGCACATCAAACGCAATACGGCGGTGATGGAGACTGCTTTATCATTAAACTCAATGCTTCCAATGACCTTGTTTGGGCTACCTACCTTGGTGGAAGCGGGATTGATATTATTGAGAAAATGCGGTTTTATAATGGTATAATATACTTTGTTGGCTCCACGAATTCAGCGAGCGGAATTTCAACGCAAGGAGCTTTTTCTGAAACATTGAATGGCGAATTTGATATTCTTATAGGAGCAATGGATGTGTATGGAAATTTGTTGTGGTCGACTTATTATGGTGGCGATCAATACGAAGTTGCTAGGGATTTGGATGTTTCTGGATTGGGTGTTTTTGTAACCGGCTCAACACTTTCTGATCAAGGGTTCGTGACACAAGGGGCCTTGGACGCTTCTTTAGGGGGCTCCCAAGATGGATATCTTTTAGTATTGGGTTTGGATGGACAACCTGCATATTGCTCGTATTTTGGTGGTGAAGAGGTTGATAATGCAGCGGCATTGGAACTTGATTTGAACGGCAACATCTTCATTTCCGGAGGAACTCAATCAACGAACTCAATTGCAACGCCGAATGCCCACCAGCCTTCTATTCAAGGAACACTTGATCTCTTTCTTGTGAAGTTCAATCCCGATTACTCAGTGAATTGGGGAACCTATGTAGGCGGGAATGCAACGGAACAACTGAACGATATGGTTCTTGCACCGGATAATGGAATTGTTTTATTGGGAGAAACAAATAGTAATGAGGGCATTGTATATCAACCAACATTTCAGAACTCAATCATTGGACAATCAGATATGTTTATTTTTCAAATGACTTCGAATGGAAGTTTTGTTTGGAGCACATATTACGGTGGGGAGGACGCGGTGTATGGGCGATCCCTGAAATTTTTTCAGGACAATCTTTTCATGTCTGGCAATACCTCTTCAGATGATTTACCGTTAAGTAATGACGCTTTTCGAGATAGTTTATATGGAGCAACAGATTTGTTCCTTGCAGTTTTTGATTTGAACCATGCCTTTGCATACGGCTCCTACTTTGGAGGCAACTATTATGATTTCGGTCCATGCATGGCTCTAACAGAAAATGGTTTTTATTTCGCTGGAAGCACTACAAGTTTTCAGGATATAGCTACACCCGACGCTTTCCAGCCTATTTACGGTGGTGGCAATAGGGAGGCTTTTATACAAGTTTTTTCTGGTATAACACTCAATAAAGAAAATTCATATAGCCAAGTAAACCTATTTCCAAATCCAGCACATTCATCGTTCTCAATCGATGCCAGCAGCCTGATAGAGAGTTTTAGAATCTTGTCTTTAACTGGAGATCAAGTTTATTGCTCACCTTCCTGCAAATCGAAAAATGTGAGGTTTGACTGCAGTCGCTTGGATAAGGGTTGTTATTTAGTAGAAATTCAAACGGAAAAAGAGGTTTCTGTGTCCAAAGTAATGGTCGACAATTAGTTGTCGAGGTGGCCAATATTACTTTTCATTGTCGTTGAATGTGTGGTTTTAGGCTGTCAGTAACGAATTACGCTGAGTGCGCGCTCCTGGTTGCATGAGACGGCCTCACGCTGTACCTTCGCGCCGCTATGCAGAATTCAGACGACAAACTCAAGAAAATCATTTCGCACTGTAAGGAATACGGATACGTGTTTCCATCAAGCGAAATCTATGACGGCCTCAGCGCTACCTACGACTACGGTCAGTATGGTTCGGAACTGAAAAACAACATCAAGGAATACTGGTGGAAGGCCATGACCCGTCTGCATGAAAACATCGTGGGTATTGATGCTGCCATCTTCATGCATCCTACTACCTGGAAGGCCAGCGGACACGTCGATGCATTCAACGACCCGCTCATCGACAACAAAGACTCGAAGAAGCGCTACCGCGCCGATGTGCTGTTGGAAGACTACATCAAGAAGCTTGAAGCCAAAAACGACAAGGAAGCCGAGAAGGCGAAGAACAAGTTTGGCGATGCATTCAACGAAGAACAATTCCGTGCAACCAACCCCAACGTGTTGCGCAATCAAGAGAAAATAAACAACGTAGAGGGCCGCATGAAGGCCGCTCTAGAAGCTTCCGACCTCGTGGGTTTGAAGCAACTCATCGAAGATCTGGAGATTGCCGATCCGGAAACAGGCTCACGCAACTGGACCGAAGTACGTCAGTTCAATCTGATGTTCTCTACCGAGCTCGGCTCTGTAGCCGGCGATGCAGCCACCATCTACCTGCGCCCCGAAACAGCGCAAGGTATTTTCGTGAACTTCCTCAACGTGCAGAAGAGCGGCCGCATGAAGATTCCGTTTGGAATAGCGCAAATCGGCAAGGCCTTCCGCAACGAGATCATCGCTCGTCAGTTCATCTTCCGCATGCGTGAGTTTGAACAGATGGAGATGCAATTCTTCATCAAGCCGGGCACCGACGGCGAGTGGTACAACTACTGGAAAGACGCGCGCATCAAGTGGCACAAGTCATTGGGTATGGGCAATGAGAACTACAAGTTCCACGACCACCTCAAGCTTGCGCACTACGCCAACGCCGCGTGCGACATCGAGTTCAACTTCCCGATGGGCTTCAAAGAGCTCGAGGGCATTCACTCACGCACCGATTTCGACTTGGGCAACCACGAGAAGTTCTCAGGCAAAAAACTGCGCTACCACGAAACAGAAAGCGGCGAGAGCTATGTGCCGTATGTGATTGAAACATCGATTGGTCTCGACCGCATGTTCCTCGCTACGCTTACATATGCCTATACCGAAGAGACATTGGAAGACGGTTCTGAGCGCGTTGTACTGCGCATTCCACCGCCCTTGGCACCTGTGAAAGTGGCAGTGCTTCCATTGCTCAACAAAGACGGCTTGCCCGAGAAGGCACGTGAAATCGTAGATCAACTGAAACTCTATTTCAACCTCCAATACGACGCGAAAGACGCCATTGGTCGCCGCTACCGTCGCCAGGATGCGATCGGCACACCGTATTGCATCACCATCGACCACGACACCCTCACCGACAACTGCGTCACCATCCGCGAACGCGACAGCATGCAGCAAGAGCGTGTGAGCATCGACCGTGTAAGGGAGATTGTAGAGGCGAAGGTGAGTATGAATACACTGCTCGCTAAGTTGACGTAAGCGCCCTTAGTGTGACTTTGTCGTAAGGACGCGCTGCAGCGCGTCCATGAACTGCTTTGCGTCCATAACATGAAGCCCTCAAAGAAATCTGTTGTAAGGACGCCCTTCAGCACCTCTGCGCGCACCGCAGTGTGTTGCTGCCGAGATATTCGTCAGTAGCAGAGATTAATTGCCGACCTCAGACATAAACTTAATCCGCATCAACCGCAACGGCTCTTCCTCATAGTCGCCGTCGAAATACTCTTCTGCGGCGCGGATTTCGTCGGTTTCAGACTGCATGAAATACTCCATGATGTCGTCTTGCTGATCTTCGTCCAGCTCTTCGTCAATGAAGTATTGAATGTTGAGCTTCGTGCCCGATGAAACGATAGTCTCGAGCTCATGGGTCAACTCGCCCATGGTCTTGCCCAAGCCCTTTGCAATGTCTGGTAGCGGTATACGCTTATCGATGTTCTGTATGATCTGAACCTTCTGTACGCTCTTGATGCCGGTCGACTTCACTACGAAATCAATTGGACGCTCAATCTCATTTTCATTCACATAGTTTTGAATGAGCTCGATGAAGGGCTTGCCAAACTTCTGTGCTTTGCCTTTTCCTACACCACCTATCTGAGCAATCTCGTCGAGCGTGATGGGGTATTGCGTGCACATTTCTTCCATGGCAGGGTCTTGCACTACTACGTATGGCGGAATGCCTTTCTCCTTGGCTATGCGCTGGCGCAGATCTTTCAGCATTTTGAAGAGCGTCTCGTCGACGGCACCCCCGCCTTGCTTTGGGATCACCAAGTCGTCGTCATCGGTTTCACCAATTTCAACCTCCTTCACCACCATAAACGGCTGAGGCTTCTTCATGAAGGCCTTGCCTTCTTCGGTGATCTTCAGTGTGCCGTAGGTTTCTATTTCTTTCATCACAAGGCCACGCACATACATCTGGCGTACAATGGCGTTCCAGTATTTCTCGTCGTGTTCTTTGCCTTCTGCGAAGTGCTTGCTCAAGTTTCCTTTGTAGGTGGTCACTTCCGAGTTTTTCACGCCCGCTATGACTTTACAGATGAAGGCTGCTTTGTGCAGCTCTTTGAATTCTAGGATGCAATCCAGAATCATCTGCACTTGTTCGCTGCCGTCGAACTGTTCTTTCGGTGAGCGTGAGTTATCGTCCATGCCGGCTCCTTCGCCGTTCACGGGATCCCATTCTTCACCGAAGTAGTGCAGCAAGTATTGACGACGGCTCATGGAGGTTTCAGCGTAGGCGATCACTTCTTGTAACAGCAACATGCCTACTTCTTGCTCAGCTACAGGCTTACCCTGCAAAAATTTCTCAAGCTTCTCAATGTCTTTGGGTGAGTAGAAAGCCACACACACACCCTCACCACCGTCGCGACCTGCGCGTCCGGTTTCCTGGTAGTAACTCTCTAAACTCTTTGGGATGTCGTGGTGAATCACAAAGCGCACATCGGGCTTGTCGATACCCATTCCGAAAGCGATAGTGGCGCATATCACATCTACATCTTGCATCAGGAATTTGTCCTGCACTTTGCTTCGCTGGCCACCATCCATACCGGCGTGGTAGGGCAATGCTTTGATGCCATTCACCTGCAGCAGTTCAGCAATCTCTTCGGTTTTCTTGCGGCTGAGGCAATAGATGATACCACTCTTGCCGCTATTGGCTTTGATGTATTGAATAATCTGCTTTCCAACATTCGCTTTCGCGCGAATTTCGTAATACAGGTTGGCGCGGTTGAAGGAAGCTTTGAAGAGTTTCGCATTCAACATGCCAAGGTTTTTCTGAATGTCTTGCTGCACCTTCGGCGTTGCAGTTGCCGTGAGAGCCATAATGGGGCAATCAGCAATCTGTTCGATGATGGGACGCAAACGACGATACTCCGGACGGAAGTCGTGCCCCCATTCCGAAATACAGTGTGCTTCGTCGATAGCTACGAACGAGATCTTCACACCACGGAAAAACTCGACGTTTTCATCTTTATTGAGCGATTCAGGCGCGACGTAGAGCAGCTTGCACTTTCCTTCCAAAATGTCGCTCTTCACCTGATTGATTTCCGTCTTGTTAAGCGAAGAGTTGATGAAGTGGGCCACACCATCGCTGTCCGAAAAACCGCGAATGGCATCTACCTGGTTTTTCATGAGGGCGATGAGGGGTGAAACCACGATGGCCGTTCCCTCAAGCATGATGGCCGGCAACTGATAGCACAGCGATTTTCCTCCACCGGTAGGCATGATAACAAAAGTGTCATGGCCATCCAAAACTGAATTGATAACTCCTTCCTGGAGCCCTTTGAAGTTATTGAATCCGAAAAATTGCTTTAACGCATCTTTCGGTGATAAGTCAGTAAGTGTGTGCATACTCAATCAGGTTACTCGCATCTCAAACATTCGATCGTGCAGTGTGGTTATTAGATTTAATCTCCCTTCGTGCACCCCTTTTCAAAAAAAGGGAAGCGAATGTAGCATTCAAATCGCGAACAAAAAAATCTTTTTTCCGCAGCGTGAAGTGGTCTGAAACGCCTGTTTTATTTGGCTTTTGATGGTGGAAAGTGTAATAATGAAACAATGAATTCCGCCTTTTGTTCAAGATGTTAGATCGAACCAAACTCGCTGCGTCAATGCATTTTTTTCGTATCAACTCATTGTTCTATGCATCTTTGTCGACACTTCTCACATGGCGAAACGACAACATCCAATTCTTACCTCTGCCAAGCGCACGCTTGAGATGGAAGGAAACGCCCTGCTCGCACAGGCAAAGTTGGTTGATGCGCGATTCGAAGAAGCAGTAAGCTTGGTGCTTCGTTGTAAGGGCCGCCTCATAATAACCGGCATTGGAAAAAGTGGGAACATCGCTCAGAAGATAGTGGCAACTCTTGTAAGCACCGGACAACCTGCCGTTTTTATGCATGCGGCCGATGCCATACATGGAGATTTAGGAACCATCCAAAAGCACGATATTGTTTTATGCATCTCGAAAAGCGGTGACTCACCGGAAATAAAAGTGCTTGCGCCGCTTGTCAAAAGCATGGGGAATAAGTTGATTGGAATGGTGAGTAACGAAAAGAGTTTTTTAGCCAAGCATGCCGATTGCCTTATGCACACTCCGGTTCCTGCTGAAGCCTGTCCCAACAACTTGGCCCCAACCGTCAGCACTACGTTGCAACTGGCCATGGGCGACGCATTGGCTATAGCGCTCATGGAGCAACGCGGATTTGGCGCAGGTGATTTTGCACGTGTGCATCCGGGGGGCGCTCTTGGTAAAAAACTATACACACGGGTTAATGACTTACTGGGCTCCGATTCGACGCCACAGGTTTCTTCGTCAAGCTCTATAAAGCAAGTAATAGTAGAGATAAGTTCCAAGCGCCTTGGTGCAACAGCCGTAGTCGATAAGGGAAAACTCGTTGGAGTTATCACAGATGGGGACATCCGACGTATGTTGGGGGGTAAAAATGATTTAGCGAAAACTAAAGCGTCGGATATAATGGGCCGTTCGCCCAAGAGTATAGAGAGCAATGCCTTGGCTGTTGAGGCTTTTCACCTCATGGAAAAATATAATATCACAACCCTTGTGGTGATGCAGGGCAACATCTACAAGGGCATTGTTCATTTGCATGATATTCTGAAGGAGGGAATTTTCTAGTGGCTGACGAGCAGAAAAAGGATATGTCATTTTTAGAGCATCTTGAGGAGTTGCGACGCCGGCTTTTTTGGTCGGTGGTTTCGGTTATCATTGGGATAATTCTTATCGTTATCTATCATGATTTTGTGGTCGATCAAGTTATCATGGGGCCTCGAAAGGCTGACTTTGTTACCTATCGAGCCTTTTGTCATTGGTCGCATTTAATCGGAATGGGCGAAAGCCTTTGTCTTGATCCGCCGCGTCTAGTATTGCAGAGCACCACGATGAGCGGCAACATGAACGCTGATATAATGGTATGCGTGGTCGGAGGAATTATTCTGGCGTTTCCTTTCATTGTATGGCAGTTATGGGGCTTTATTAAACCCGGTCTTAAAGAGAAAGAAACCAAATCGGTTCGTGGAATCGTTTTTTACGTTTCCCTTCTTTTCTTCACCGGGGTTGCTTTCGGGTATTATCTGCTGGCCCCCCTGAGTATTCAGTTTTTGGGCAACTACACCTTTGCCGACGTGCAAAACACCCCGACTTTGATGTCGTATCTGAAACTCACTACCTCACTTGTGTTCGGGACCGGCCTTGTATTTCAACTCCCGGTGGTTGTCTACTTCTTGAGTCGAATAGGAGTGGTAACAGCTGCTTTTTTACGCAAATACAGGAGGCATGCCTTTGTAGTAAACCTCATCGTAGCAGCCATCATCACCCCTCCTGATGTCACCAGTCAAATTCTCGTTTCATTGCCTATCCTACTTTTATACGAAGTAAGCATTCTGGTGGCAGCGCGCGCGGAAAAACGCAAGGCATAGTAGGGTACATCATTTTGATATTGTAACATCCGTAATTCGAAGCCGAATCTTTATATTTGGCGACCAATTAATTGACCTTTAAAATCATAAATCCATGAAGAAAATTTACTCATTTGCTCTTGTAATGTTGAGCTGTGTGGTAGCTCAGGCACAGAGCAATGTTGCTCCTGCCGGCCGCAAAGTGCAGTATCAGGAGTTTCAAAACCGCAACAATGGCGTGTCGTCGGCAGACCGCGACATCATCTGGCAAGATGACTTCTCAAATGCATCAAACTGGATCATCGCTCACGATGGTACTTTCGATTCTGACTTTGAAATTGGCATTGGCCTGGAGAGTGCGGGTGCATATGGCACACCGGCTATCCAAAGTTCTACTGCAGACAATGGCTACGCTATGTACAACTCAGACGGTTTTAACAACCAGGCGGGTGTTGCATACGAGCAGCCTCATATCACTACAGCTACTCCAATTGACCTTTCTGCTTATCCAAACGTGATTCTCGAGTTCGAAACTCAGTATCGCCGTTTTACAGATGAGCAAACGTGGTTGGTAATCAGTACTGATGGTACTTTCCCAACCTTGGATGATCCAACGTTGGACATCAGCGGCCTTCCAGGTGTATACCGCGTTTGGGAAGACGGAGAGTTGACACAGAGTGTATCTCCGGGTAACCCAACTGTTCGTAGTTTCAATATCAGCGAAATGGCCGGTGGCGCTTCTCAGGTGTGGGTTCGTTTCCAGTTCACCGGTATCTGGGGCTACGCATGGTACGTTGACGATGTTCAGATTTATGAGCAATACCAGCACGATGCGAAAATCTTCAATGCTTATGTTTCTTCAACAGGCACCGGAGAGGAATATGCTCGTATTCCGGAGAACCAAGTTCCGGCTGAAATGAATATCGGTTGCTTCGTAAAGAACCTCGGCTATGAGGCGATGACAAACGTTACCGTTAATATCGATATGGACGGTGCATTGAGCACATACACACAGGCGGAACTTCTTCCTGGTGACACTATGTTCGTTGATGACTATGCGACATCTGCTGCTGCACTCGGTCTTCATAACGTGTCATACGCTGTAACTAGCGACCAGACTGCAACAGATGGCGACCCATCAAACGACGCAGCCACTCGTTACTATGAGGTTACTGCTGCAACAGGCATCTATTCAATGGATGGTCTTGGCGTTCATCCTACAGGAACTGAAGTTCTGAGCTCTCTTGGAACGAACAGCTTCACGGATAACGCTGATGAAATCATGTGTATGACCTACTACCAATTGGAAGAATCTGCTGACCTTATCAGCGTGCGAGTATTGCTTACCAGCACAACAGTTGCCGGAGGTGATATCCTTATCCAGGTTCACGACACACTCGATGTATTCCAGGACGTGGTTGACAATGCTCTTGGTTACAGTGATCAATACACCGTAACAGAAACTGACGTTGAAAACGGTTATGCAAGCATTCCGCTTACAGATCCTTTGACGCTCGACGCCAATGGTTACTACGTTAGTGCGGCGTTATTCAGCAATGGAAACGCTAACGATATTCGTATCCTTGACGACTTGACAGTTCCACAACCGGGTGGTGCAAGTTTGATCTACTTGCCTTCTGACGGTGTTGTTTACTCAAATGGTAACGCATTCGCTATTCAGTTGAACTTTGACCCAACTTCTTCAGTAGAGGAAACTACTACTATGGAACTCGAGGGCATCAATATCTACCCTAACCCTGCTGCAAACGGCTCATTCACCATTGCTGCTGACAAGGGTGATAACTTCACCGTTGAGGTGTTTGATAGTGTAGGTGCTTTGGTTGAAACAAAGCGCTTCAGCATGAACACTACCGTTGATGTTTCTTCATTGGCTAAAGGTGTTTACACCGTTCGTGTGAACTCAGCCGGTGCTTCAACAACTCAGCTGGTAACCGTTCAATAATCTTGGTTTAATACCTATAGGAAAGCCGCCCTGCAAGGGGCGGCTTTTTTTATGGTGTCGATCATGGGGGAACTTGCCGTCCTGATTGTATGTAGATCTATAGAATGTCTTAATTTCACCGCTGTAAAATCCAATAACTGCATGAAACAAATTTTTACTTTGTCGATGATGATGCTGACTGCCACTATCGGTCTAGCACAACATAAATCAATTAGTCCGGTTGCACCGCGCCCGGCAGAAAAACCGCGCGTTGCTACAACAGAGGAAATGGAGCGCGCGCGCTTTGAAGGTGCGTTATCGTTGCAAGGCAATCAGGTGAGTGCTAATCGCGATGTGTTCAACGAAGATTTCAGCAATGGCTTTGCAGGCCAAGGCACGAATGGCGCCTGGACCTTTGAAGATACGGGAGGAAACTCCATTTGGATGATGGCCGATGAAAATAGTCCTGCAGGTTTTTATTCGGATCCGGGACAGGCGCTGAGCTCTGCCACTGCCGAGAATGGTTGGGTGATTTTTGACGCTGATTTATACCAAGGTGGAGAAATTACTGCAACCAATGGTGCGGAGGATGTGAGTGGTTATCTTATATCGCCTCCGATTGATTTTAGCGCATGTCCGAGTGTTATTCTCGAATTCCAGCAAGCCTTCCGCTACTGCTGTGCTGACGATAAGCCTTACGTGTTAGAGGTGAGTAACGATGGTGGTTCTTCATGGATAGTTTATGATGCAGCTCCTGAATTTACGGGAGGCGCCAATGACGCGTCAGCTAACCCATTGGTTTCTGCTGTCGATATTTCTGCTGCTGCCGCTGGCCAGAGCTATGTCATCATCCGTTTCGGATGGCAGCCCAATGGCAACTCCTCACACTCCCATTATTTCTGGGGAATCGATGATATCCGAGCTTACGAGAATCCGGTCCAAAATGACCTACGTGTTCTTCAAGTAACCAGCGGTGATATTTTCCTTGACTATGAGTATCGTTGTCTGGCTCTCGAGCAAGCCATCGACCCTTCAATGGGGGGCTTGGTGATAGGTACCATGTTCGAGAATCTAGGTACAATCACGCAAAACGCTACCATTACGGCGGAAGTATTGGATGCTTCACAAACAACTGTTTTAGCATCCGTATCTGAAACGGTATTTGCTTTTTCTAATGCGGAAAGTCCAACACCGGGCGATCCAATTGACACCTTGTTTATTGAAACAAACTGGGCTCCGTCAGAGGTTGGTGAATACTTCGTGCGCACTACCGTGTCATACTCAGGGACCGACGAATCGCCGACCAACAATACCCTTTCTAAAAAATTCCTGGTTGTTGACGGAGAATACGGTCATGATGATCCAACATTGATCAATTCCGAAATGACTCCTTATCTCGGAGCCGGAACAGTAGATGATCCTTACAATCCGACCGGATATGGAAGTTACCTTACGTGTTTCAACCCGGGCTCAACGGCGGGTGGTTTGAGTATTCGTTTCGACAACTCAACTGACGATTTTTGTCCATTCAATATTTTGCTTCTTGCGCGCAATACAGATTACAATCTGAGTGATGCAGAGTATGTGGCGTATGGTGAATACGAGGTGTTGCCTCAGTACGTGCCAACAGGCGCTTCACAGCAGTTCCCAATCTATCTCTCGTTTGAAGAAGCTGTTGAATTGACCGAAGGCATTACGTATTTCGCCGGTATCCAAACTGAATTCGCTACGGAACAGGAGCTCTCCATCAAGGCGATTGACGAAATCGATTCTGATTTTAGCACCGGCTACTGGGCTGAAACAACAACAGCCGGTGAATTCTTGTGGTTTTTTGGTGTGGGCTTCCTTACTGATGCTACACCGGGTATTCGTCTTGTGTTGTACGAATTTGTGGGCATTGAAGAGGAGGCGCAATTCATCAATGACTTCGCTATTAGCCCCAACCCGGCTTCTACCAATACGCAAATTCGATTCGACCTAAAAGAAGGTGCCTACATCGCTTATGAAGTGCGCGACATTCAAGGAAAGCTCGTAACTTTTGATAACATTGGATACCATAACACGGGTTCTAATTCGTTCGATTTAAACGTAAGTGAATACCCTGCCGGTAATTACATTTTTAATATCGTGCTGGATGGCGAAAAGATGTTGAGCCGCCAATTCAATGTGACTCGCTAATAGAATTATGATAATGAAAAAGGGCTCTCCTCGGAGAGCCTTTTTGTTTTCATAAAGCTCGCTTCAGCTACTTTTGCAGTCGTGCAGGTTCATTACGATTTTTCATCCCTTCCGGTTTTTCGCAATGCCGTTGTTACCATCGGCACATTCGATGGTGTGCACTGTGGACACAAGGCACTGCTCAAGCGAATCGCTGAAATAGCGAAGCAGATTGAAGGTGAAACAGTGCTGCTTTCTTTTTATCCCCATCCTCGCATGGTGTTGTATCCCGACGATCATCGAATCTCGTTGCTGTCGTCACCCGAGGAGAAAATAAATGAACTGCAAAGTGCGGGTTTGGACCATTTGGTGATCTACCCATTCTCAACAGAACTTTCCAGGCTTTCTGCCTTTGAGTACGTGCGCGATTTCTTGGTTAAAGGAATCAATGCGCATACAGTAGTGGTCGGTCATGACCATAGGTTTGGCCGAAATAGGGAGGGAGATTTCAACACACTCCTAGAACTCGCTGATGTATTTGGTTTCCATGTCAACGAAATTCCTGCACTGGAAATCGACAATATGGAAATCAGCTCTACCAAGATACGGGCAGCCCTTGAACGAGGTGATGCCATTGAAGCAAGCGCTTTCCTCGGTAGGCCATACAGCCTTACGGGAAGGGTTTTCAGAAACAGGCAACTTGGACGCACAATCGGATTTCCTACAGCGAATATTCAGCTCTTGTTTGAGCATAAGCTTGTTCCTGCGCACGGTGTTTATGCTTCTCGTGTATACACTCCGGAAGGAATTTTTAATGGTGTAACCAATATTGGAATACGCCCAACCGTTGGTCGGGATAGTGAAGTTCACATCGAAACACATATCTTCGATTTTGACAAAGGTTTGTATGATGAGGTCATTACAATCGATATAAGGAAGCGCCTGCGTGAAGAAAAAAAGTTTGAGTCGGTTGAAGCGTTACGAATGGCAATAGAGGAAGATTGCCGGGAAGCAAAAAAATGGTTAGAAGAATTGCGTTAATAGCGGTTTTAGGTTTAGCCACCATACGTTTTTCGATACTGCACACCCAAGTGCTGTCTTCGAAAGACTTGGATACCGCCCGCGTTTATACAAGCCTTGTAAAAGCAATGGAAAATCCGTCTGTTGTTTTGCGGCTAGACCTTTCTAAACAAAGATTGGGTTCATTTCCCGAGGAGCTGTTTAGCCTCACAAACTTGCAAGAGCTTCGTTTAAACAAATGTCGGCTGTCTGAACTGCCAAACAGGTTTCACGAATTGCCCAACTTGCAACGAATCCAATGTCAGCATAACGAACTCGATACTATTCCTTCGAGCATTATGTCGCTGATAAACCTTAAAACGCTTGATTTGTCTGACAATTTCATTGAAATAATTCCCGAGGAAATAGAACGGTTAACCGAACTGGAAACCCTTGCTCTATGGGATAACCCCATTGCATACTACCCGGAGAGCTTAACCGAAATGCAGCAACTTAAAGTGCTCGATTTGCTCAATAACGCAATGAGTCGCGACACACAGCAACGACTAAAGTCGGGCTTGCCGAAATGTAAGATTGTAATGTCTCCTCCATGTGCATGTATGGATGGCGAGGAATAGCTTTAGTTTCCTTTCCACTCCATGATTGCCACGGGCTTCAATGCCAACCTAAACTAGCTGCTGGATTTGTAGAAAGATGTAAATTAGGCGCATGAAACTAGTATCCTTTCTAAACAACTATAACCCGAGGGTATTGCATACCCCCTACGTAATAGCCGAAGCCGGAGTGAATCATGAAGGCTCTATGGAGCTCGCAAAGCGACTCATCGATGAAGCTGCTGAAGGCGGCGCTCAGGCCATCAAATTCCAAACGTACAAGGCTGAAACAATCGCTTCCAAAGACTCACCGTACTACTGGGATATTACCAAAGAACCAACACGCTCACAGTTTGAGCTCTTCAAGAAATACGATAAGTTCTGGAAGAAGGAATACGAAGAACTTGCGCGCCATTGCGAAACCGCAGGCATTGAGTTCATGAGCACTCCTTTCGATGTGGAGAGCGCTACATTCCTCAATGATCTGATGTCCGTATTCAAAATCAGCAGCAGCGATTTGACCAACTTGCCATTCATCGAATACCAGTGCTCATTCGGAAAGCCTATCATTCTGTCAACAGGCGCAGCCTACAAATGGGAGGTGATGCAGGCGGTAGAAACCATCGAGAAGCACGGTAACAAATTGTGTTTGATGCACTGCGTTCTCAACTACCCTACGATGGACGAGAATGCAAACTTGGGCATGATTAAAGACATGATTCGACTGTTCCCCGATGTTGTGCCGGGCTACAGCGATCACACATTGCCAAAAGACATGCACACGCTTGAAGTAGCAACCCTACTTGGAGCAGCAGTGTTGGAGAAACACTTCACGCATGACAAAACCTTGCCGGGTAACGACCACTACCACG
>Ga0315904_10006773_pt1 | contig 15562 bp, 14 predicted proteins | sample LakEriMetagenome_6_FD_203529 | JGI IMG/M metagenome (GOLD analysis project Ga0315904, IMG submission 203529) | Freshwater fungal communities from buoy surface, Lake Erie, Ohio, United States - Buoy 12 MA120 | ecosystem: Environmental > Aquatic > Freshwater > Lake | place: USA: Lake Erie, Ohio... | reverse complement strand
AACCGACGACTGATTCGTGATTTTGAGGTTCTTCCAGAACATTCGGTGGCAATGATTCAAGTCGCAATGATCAAGCTTATGCTGCGCAGAATCGCATGCTGAGATATTTTTCAGACAGGCTCTAAGGAGTCGGATCTTGGGACAGCTCTCTATCGTCCATTTTGCAAAACCAGGATTTACTACAATAGGCAATTCAATGAGTACTTTAAGGAAAAACTTTTTCCCACGGTTCATCATCCCAATATAGCGATATCGACAACAGGAGCCGGTTCTTCAAAAGATTTCTCAGCCTTGATCGTCAACTTGCTGCCTGATTTAGAAGCCGTCTCCAAAGGCCAATGCTTCCCACTCTACCTCTACGAAAAAGACGAGCCGCGCCCCGGCGAACTTCTCCGTGAGGAATCCGAAGGTGAACTCATCGACGGCTACCGCCGCCGCCACGCCATTACGGATGGGGTATTGCAGGAGTTCCGCCAAGCCTACGGCAAGGATGTGAACAAGGACGACATCTTCTACTACGTCTATGGCATCCTGCATTCCCCGGAATACCGCAGTCGCTTCTCCTCAGACCTCAAAAAGATGCTGCCACGCATCCCGCTCACCAAGGAGACGGCGGACTACAAAAAATTCACCAAGGCCGGCCGCGCCCTCGCCGAGTGGCACCTCAACTACGAAACGAGCGAGCCCTATCCACTCGCCGAAGTCTCCCCGGAACTCGGCCTCGATCCATGGAAGCAATTCCACGTCACCAAGATGACCTTCGCCAAGCCCACGCCCGCTCAGAAAGCCGCAGGCCTCAAGGCGGACAAAACCCGCATCCATTACAACTCCCACCTCACCCTCGATGGCATCCCGCTGGAAGCCTACGATTACATCGTCAACGGCAAGCCCGCCCTCGAATGGATCATGGAGCGCTACCAGATCACCATCGACAAAGCCTCCGGCATCAAGAACGACCCCAACGACTGGTGCAAGGAACACAACAACCCGCGCTACATCGTGGACCTCATCAAACGCGTCACCCGCGTCTCCCTCGAAACCAACAAAATCGTCAACGCCCTCCCGGCTTTGAACGAACGCAAGTAGCCACCAGTCGCAGCCATGGCCGCCAAGCGCAAATACGCCAAACGTGGCACCGGCCAACGACAACCATCAACTCCCGAGAGTCAGCGTGAATGGAACATCGTCGAGGCGCTGAAAGATGATCCGTTGTTTCAAGAAATCGCCCAAGAACTCCTGCATCCGAAGGAGATCAGCAAAGAGGACAAAATCCTTACGGACATCGGCGATTTTCTCGATTCGCTGTGTGATCCCAGTGGCGAATCAGAAGATGAATCCGAATTTGAGAAACGGTGGGAACAGTTTCTCAGGCTGAACGTCGCGCTCGCCCAAAGGCAGCTCATCAGGGCTGGTGTGCCGAAGGACAGACTTGTGCGTTTGATTGTTTCTGGCTGGGCATGTTTCGATGAGAAGTCCGGCGACATTCGTTTCCGCTTCGGCCCCCCGCTGGATGGCGGCAAGGCCGTGCTGGTGATTCTGGTCTTTCGAGATGCGATCTGGCACCCGCCGTCGCATGTCGAAGCCGCGGTATGGCAGCACCCCACAATCCGCACCGCCGCCGGCAAGAACGAGTATATGGGTTGGAAAGAGCGTGTGGAGCGAAGACTCAAGTGGGCGGCGTCCTTAGCGGATGATGGAGATTCCTCGCGCAGGCTCCGGGAACTTTCCGATGCGATAACCAGTATGCTCCACGTATCTGCTCACACCGAACCTGCCGAAAAGGCATGGATATCGTCCGCAATCCAGAGTGAGCGCTTCTGGGCGATACTCGCTCATGCAGTCGATTTCGGCATCCACCAGAATGCACTCCGTCTTTTCATGGACGGGAAATTGCTGGGTGCCGCCCAGCAGTCAGCCCTCAACGAAAAGATCAAACACCTCTCGTGGTATCTCATCATCGATGAGGCCATCCGGGAAACATTTGCAGAAACCGGCAGGATTCAGACACCTTCCGAGTTGCGAAAACTCTTCGGACTGGAAGCCGCCCCTGGCTCCGAGAAAGTGATTCTGGAGTTTCCAGACCCACGATTCAGGCACCATGGCGAGATCACTTGGGGGCCGTTCAAAAAGTATGCCAAACAGGCTGGAAAAATTGGGTCCGATGATCGGACCCAATAGTGAATTTGCCGCATTGGGTGTCCATGGTGCCTATTGTCGTCGATGTCACACGAACTCGACAACAAAGCCGGAGCCGCCCAACACGGTGAGCTGAAACCAGAATATCTTCGCCCGAAAGGAATGCTCTTTCATTTCGGGATCGGACGGACCCAAACCTACGATCTGATCGCCTCTGGCAAGATTAAGTCGGTCTCCCTGAAAAAACGCGGTCAGCGTCATGGGACCCGCCTGATCTGCTACGACAGCGTGGTCCGTTACCTGGAAAGCCTCAGCAACAGCAAGCCATGAAACGCGAAGAACCCACCCCAAACGGAGCGGGTTCTTCGGGAGAGTCGAATGGAAGCCGACAACCCGAAGCTACTCGCACAAACGCCCCGGATCAAGCCGGATTCTCAATCGATCAAACCTCCGATGGTCCGCTGCCCGTGGATGACGCCACGGTCCGAGCAGGAGCAGGCGAAGGCATCATGCCATTCCCCATTGAACTGCTGCCGCCCGTGATGCGTGCGATGGTCGAGGAAACTGCCAGGCAGACCCGCACACCGCACGCGCTGTCCGCAGTGGTGGCGCTCGGCACCGCGGCTGCGGTCGTGGGTCGCGGGCTGTTGGTGAAGTCCGCCGGTTCACGCACCACCCCCGCAAATCTGTTCCTGCTGGCCATTGCACGCAGCGGTGTCGGCAAAGGCCAGACCTTCGGGCATATCACCGGTTCGCTTTACGCCGCTCAGAAGGAGGCGGTCGCAAACTGGAAGAAAGAACAAATGCCGCACATCGAGGCCAGCTTCGATGTCACGAGAGAGCGAGCGAAGAAGGAAAAGCAAAGGGCTGTTTCTGCGAAGGATGAGGAATCGAGAAAAGCAATCATCGCGGCGATTGCGGCATTGGAGGAGGAGCAGAAGCGGCTTGAAGAGCTGAAGAACTCTCCACCCTGCTATGTCGTGGGAGATATCACGCGGGAAGCTCTCGCTTTGACCCTGGCATCACAGCCAAACGAGGCGCTCGCCTGTTTCTCATCGGAAGCCAGAGGAATCCTCGATGTCATCCGCGGACGGTATGGCAAAGGGGAATCCTCGGACGAGGACATCTATCTGTCTGCCTACTCGGGAGATCCGATCAGCGTAAGGCGAGTCGGAAGGCCGCCGGTCACGCTGGAGCATCCTTGCCTGAGTGTCGTCTGGATGACCCAACCGGATGCCGCCCAACGCCTGCTCGGGGATGAAAGAATGACCGCCAGCGGACTGCTGCCGCGGTTCCTCATGTGCGACGTCAGGGCTGAGCATCAATACGAACCAGAACACTGGGATGAAATGGATGCATCCGTGGTTCATGCGTGGGATGGATTGGTCCAGAGCCTTCTGGCTTATCGGAACACCTGCGGAGAACCGATACGCATAGACGCCGAGGATGCCGTGCGACGCATGATCCGGAAGTTTCACAATCATGCCGTGGATCGGATGCGAGTGGGCGGCGACTTGCGCGATGTGGATTCCTACGTGTCCCGGTGGACGGAGAACGTCTGGAGGCTCTCGTTAGTGCTCCATTGCGCGACCCATGGCGCGGATGCTCACCGGGTGCCATTACGCGAGGAAAACGCAGCCAGAGCCATCGGCATCTTGGAGTGGTTCGTCCGTGAACAACTCGCAATCCTCGCGGCCGGCAGGACCGATCAATTCAAAGCCCGCTTGGACAAGCTGCTTGGCATCCTGCGTGATGGCGGTGGATGGAAAACCCTGGGGCAACTCAAAGACGCTAACGGATTTGAAGCCGACGAAGTCCATTCACTGGCGGATCGCTTTCCTCAGCAACTGGCAGTTGAGAAGCGGGACCAGCGTGGACGCCCATCCTTCATCGCTCGCTTGGCAACAGCTCCGGGACCGACACCGATAAATCCGACAAACCCGAGTAATGACACCTGATGGCAAGATTTATCGGATTCACCGGATTTATCGGATTCGGAACCAAGTTCACCCATGACCACAACGCACACCAGCCTCGATCTCACCCGCCTTGAGAACGTCCGCCATTCGGGAGACATCACTACCGCCCGGTGCCCGGCCTGTGCCGAGGGGAATGGCGACCGGAAGGGAAAGCACCTGATCATTTACCCAAACGGAAAATTTGGCTGTGCCGCCATGCAGAAGGACACAGAGCATCGCCGCCGTATTTTCGCACTGGCGGGCATCGTAGGCGAGCGGGAGCATGATCCCGAGCAAGAACGGCAGCGGCGGCAGCAACGCGCCACAGAGCGCCGAGAGGCCCAGGCACGGCAGTGCCTCCTTGCCACCATCCAAGAGAAGCGGAAAAAGATCATCGCCCGCCACCCATGGGAGCCGGCCGATGTCTGGGAAAACAGTCCACAGCGGATCGACTGCGATCTGGTGGAGTTCGACCCGCGGCATTTCCTCGCCACGCTCTTCCCACAAGATGCCCTCGTCTGGGCCGGCGACGTTCGCCACAGCGGCACCCGCCACGCGGACCACTGGAGAACCGTGGCGGAGTGGCAGTACGCCCCATCAGAAGAAATCGGCCCCTTCACCACGCCCGCGGTCTGGAAGCCGGGCACGTGCAGCCGCACCGCCGCCAATGTCCACGCCGCCCCCTACGCCGTCCTCGACTTCGACGGCTTCGATGGCTGCAAGCCCGAGAAACCCGACGAAATCGAAAAACACCGCCTCGATTCCCTGGCCATGGTCCGCTGGCTCCGCGAGGGCCTCCACTGGCAACTCGCCGCCATCGTCTGGACCGGATCAAAGAGCATCCACGCCTGGTTCCACACCCCGCCGCCCGCCGTCCTCCAATCCCTCCGCAACACCGCCGCCGCCCTCGGCATCGACGCCGGCCTCATCGGTCGCCCGGAACACCCATGTCGCCTCCCAGGGCAGCGCCACCAGAAAACCGGCGGCATGTCCCGCGTGCTATGGTTGAAGGAGCCGAAGCAATGTGAGTAGCTCTTGCGTGAAGCCATTGAAAACACCCAGCGCAATCTGCTACGGTACAGCAGAATCCTTAGGTGGCGGAACTTTCTCCAAGTCAGACAAAATGCGCTCGCGAAGATCAGAGCCAAATTCCACATTCTCTTCGACCCAAAGCATGACATCGTCCTTCGTAATCTCCCTCTTTTCGCAACAACCCATGAGTGAGATGAGTGTGAACACAAGGCAGACGTTTCGTAGTGCTATTTTCATTCTGGTATTTTTGGAGTAGTGATTTCTGATCAATTACGAATTGTCTGCATCAGGGTGAGTTCGGATCAGGGAAAAATATCCCTGACATAGCGCTTCAGCAGATACTCCCTCGATCCAGCATCGAGATTCCCATTTCCGTGAAACGATGAATCTTGAAGGCTGACGAACAGCACCGGGCGCTTCCTCGAAAATTTATCAAACTCATCCGGCGGCCATGGAATGGTGATGTGGGTTGCCTGATTACTCGCGGAGATCAGCAGGAAGCGCAGCGAGGTGTAGCGGTTCATATACATGGTGGTGCCAATCGTCACCACTTGCGGCGTGTCGGCCTGGGTATTTTGCTTCAGAGCCTCCTCGTCAAATAGGGTTTGAATTCCCAGATTGGTCAGCTTCATGTCGTCGATCCACGCGAGCGGCACATCCACATAAACCACCGCCGCATCCGTCCGCTGGTCGAAAACCACGTAGGCGCTGATCTGCTTGCATTCCTGCATCGGCCGCGTCTCGATGGCCTTTACGCCGCCGGGCAGGAGATCGGAGATGGTCGCGAGAGTCGGTTTCTTTTTCCCTCCGAACAGGTTGCCTAAAATGCTCATGGCTGGATTGTTTTTTGAGTTTGATTCCAGGGTTGATGGGCTGAAACGGAATGAGGATGCGCCGAATCCTGTCCAAGAGGCTGCCGTGCAGCAGCTGCGTCAATCTCGATGGATTTCCTTATCAGTTCGTGGGTATCGCAATCAAAAGACATCCAAGCCGTCGTTAGGTCATCGGATACATTCCATTGCGAAACCTGATGGAAAATGCGTTCTCCGGATCGATTAACGATTTCCAGATCTTGGCTATCCCAGTCGCTTGTGATGTCGGAGTCTTCCTCCTCTTCGCTTTCGGCGATGTCAGGCTCCCCGAGAATCACTTTTCCATCGCTCGCTGCCCGCTGCACCAGGGCAACCGCGTAGTGGATTGCATCATCCAAATCGAAAAACACCCCATGCGCCGAAGTGTGGGTATAGCTGCCACAGGAATAATGGTGCCAGAATACCACCCAAAGGTCTTGGGATTCATCCGCCAAAACCTCAGAGAGCCACGACTCGACTGGGGGAAACTGCATGAAGGTGGTTCTTTCTCAAATCCAGCCACCCCGATCTCTCGGGGTGGCCGGGGAGTTTAGAACCCGTGTTAAGACGAGCGCGGGGGCCTTTAGTCGCCCCCGAAGAGGAGACCTGGACATGCGCCACCGCCTCCCCGACCCTTTCGGGCCTGGAGGCGGCGCTATTTCGGCAACGCCTGCCGCTTAACACGGGGTTCTAACGCCCCGGCCCGGATCTCTCCGGACGCCATCACAATGCGCATTTGGACTGCGCACGGGCAAGCACAACTTTACCGTCGTGGATAGCAAAACGCATCCGTGCCCGCCTAATAGCTCCGAAACTGCCATTCCTCTTCAGCCGTTCGTGACACCGAACAATTCTGGCGTCCCATCGTCTGTGTCAGGATTCTCTGGCAGGGGATCGCCGTCGAGCATGTGGGAGCGCTGGCAGGCCAGACTCACCAGCGCCTTGTCATGGATGAAATTCACTTCATCAAACACGTTGGTTGCCCCCTTTTTGCTGGCCGTCCACTCCAGCTTGGAGTGTGTGGCGGCTTGGTTCAGGGATTCGAAAGCCCGCTCACCAATGCTGCAGCGGCAGGGCGCAAGCTGGCGGGAGCCGGCATGGGCGAAGCGGAGGTCCTCCTCCAGCAGGATCGGCACCAGAGGGCGGTCCGGCGACTTGGACAGGAGCGGGCGATGTGACTCGCGGTGAGCCACCCAGAGAGCCCACAGCTTGTCCTCGTTCTTCACCGGGTTGATCGGCAGGTAGAGCCAGGTGCCGGCCGGGAACATCAGCTTGCCCTCTCCAGTGGACGTGGTGGCAGTCGGTGGAGCAGCGACGGGCGCGGTGGGCTCCCCGGCAGCGGCCACCGGCAGGCGCAGCAGGAATTCCGTGCCAGCCTCCAGCCCATGCGGCGGACCGGAGCTGCTGATTTCCCATGTGGCACCATTCCAGATTACTCGGATTTCGCAGAGATTCATGATCGAGGGGGAGGTGAGTTGATTGATCCAATCGCCCCGCAGCCGCCAGCGCCATCAGAAACTCGCCAACGGCGGTGGATTTGCACCTTGCTGGGACGGATCACACAGCGCATCCTGCAAGCACCATGGATACGGCCATTGATACATTGCTGGTCAGCTTTGGGACTGCGCCATCTTGAAAAAACCGCACATCCTCAAGAAAGGGCAGCAGCATGACACCCCCCACGGCAGCACCAGCGAAGCTCACCCTCGAGATCGAGGTGGCGGGAACCTACTCGCGCTCCTCACGCTATACCACTTACGAGGAGGCGGTGCAAAGCGACGGAAAACAATCGATATCCCGGCTGGAGGTCACCCTCAAAGGGTACCGCGAAGGGGAACAGCAGGAGAATTACAAACCCGAAATCTATCACCATTCCGTCATTTTCGATCCGGCAGAGCGAATCAAGCCACACGAGTTTCTCCTTTTCCCGCCCGGCACCGGATCCTACACCAGCGCAGACTGGTATTCATCTCTGGTCACAATCATCGAGAAGCCACCACCGCCGCCCTATTTTCTGAATGTCACAAAAGAGGGAGTCGAGATCGGTGGAACCCTGATTTCTTGGGGCGACATCGAGAACAATGCCCGATGGCCCGAAGGGGATTCGTTTGGCGTCTTTGTCGGCGGCGAATACGTCGGAGATCAGGATGAAAATTTGTTGGTGGCGATTGAGGGCTCCGACAATGAGCAAGTCAGATTTCTCGCGCCCTCGCTTGTTGCCGAGTTGGACTATCTGGTGGCGCATGGCCGGCTGGATTCCGGGCTATCAAGTGAGGCGCAAATCATGCGCGAAGCACAGACGCGCCCGGAAGTTTTACTCGAACTTGCCCTCTCCATGCCGTGGGAACACGCCCGTCGCATTTGTGGACCGCCCGGCCTCGCGCTCTGGCTGGAAGAGAACCATCCGCAATCGCCGCACCGGAAACCGCCATCACAGATGCCGGAGGAGTCCGCAGAAACCGAGGAAGAAGCCGAGTGGCCGCCCAACAACATGCGCATCGCCTTCGCCATGTTCGCTGCCCGAATGGCCGGCACCTTCAGTCAGGCGGATGCCGACCGCATGGACGAAGGACCGCCGGAGACCTGGCCGCTTGAAATTTGGCAGAAACTCGGTTTCGCGCCGCCATCACCTGCCGCAACCAACGAAAGCCCTATGTCCGAACCTCCGCCCCAAATGGAGCCATCCGACGAAACATCCGGTGGTCTGAAGCCCGAACTCCCGACCACCGCTGAGGTGAACATCCGCGCATCCGGCGACCTCTACCGGATTACCAGGGACACAACCTCACATATCTGCGATGGAGAGGAGGTGCTCGTCTATGACTCGGTGAAGGTGGATGTTTCGATACCGCCGCAGGACGAAGAAGGTGTGGCACAGGTTCTGGAATCGGTGGCCTTTCACCCGGAAGACGAGGACTTCCCGCTTCCTCACATTCCACCAGAACCACCCGACATCGGCCAGGTAGAACGGACGACCTTCACGTCACGCATGCAGGCCGACATCCGGCTTGCAAACTCCGAGCGACCCAATGTCAGGATTTCCCGTTCAGGAGTGACGGTAGGCGATCACCATTATTCATGGGAAACGATTCATGAACGAGGCGGCCTCGATCAAAGCGACCCTTCGACGGCCTATTTCCACGGCGTGGGTCTCTCTACCGAAATGGAAGATCTCATTTTCCATTTCAGATCTGGCAGGGCTGCACCGCGAGAAACCATCATCCATCACCTTGCCAACGAGATCGACTTCATCGCCGCGCACACCCGTGCCGACGGTTTTGATGGTTCGCCCGCCGATCTCGTCGTGGCGATGCATGACGATCCTGAGATCCTCATGCGGGCCGTCCTTGCCATGCCATGGGATTACGCCCGCCGCATCTGCGGCCCGGCAGAGGTGACTCGGTGGATCGAGGAAAACCATCCCGCTTCACGAACAAGACTACTGGCGCTGCGGCAAAAGCTGTCAAACCCAGATGGAAGCTCCATGAAACGCTCGGACTCCACAACCCCGCGGGAAGCCCCGTGGCCGCCTCCCGCTCCAGCCGTCGCCTCGGCGATCTTCGTGGCAACAATGAGGGGCCAGGTGACGGAGGAGGAAATCGCAGCGGTGGACGGCCTGCCGCCGTCGAAGGTCCCCCGCGAACTGATGATCAAGCTGGGCTTCAATCCCCCGATGGAAGAGCAGCCGACATAGACCCCGACCTCGCCGACGAACTCCGCCGCATGGGGCTCATGTCCCCCGCCGCATCCAATAATCCTTCCAATTCCGCCCAAAACTTACCACAATCCATCCATGGAACCGACCTCAAAATCCTCCAAAACCAGGTTGGCAACCCCCTCCGAGATGCGCAAGATCGTCTCCAAGCAGCCATCGCGCACCTTGGCAGCGATGGAGAAGGAAGCGGACGAGCGCAGGAACAGAAAGCGGCCCTCGTCGAGTGGGCCAAGTCCGAAGGAGTCCTGATTGATCGCTTCCCGTTCAAGCTGGACGGTCCGCGCGACAAGGGCGGGGCAGAGCATCACGTTTTTGGCGATCCAGCAAACAAGCGTTGGATCAAACTCACCCGCGGCACGGGCGAAGGCATGGGGAATTTCCTCAGCCCGAAATCCAAAACTTGGGGCATCACCCGTGGAACCCCACGGCAATATCTACAGTCTATCGCCGACCGCAACGCGTTGATCGGCGACGACACCCAGGTTCATGCGGTCTTTCAAGACAAACACGGCAACGTCGGCATTGTCACCAGTCAGCCCGACATGCAGGGCGCGTCCATGGAGACTGACGAAATTTCAGCCGTCATGCAGGCCGATGAATTCCTGCCCCTTGGAGACAGCGCCTACTACCGCTCATCCGACAACACGCTGGTTCTAGACCTCAACGATACCAACACCGTCCGCAGCGCCGCCGGCCCGATGCTCATTTACGATGCCAGCGTCATCCACCCGACAGCCGCAGAACTCGCGCAACTTGGAATCAAAGCCGCAAGTCAACCGCTCTTATCCCCCTCCGCCGCCCCGCTCCGCCCCATCACCCCGGAGAACGCCTTCGGCGAGTGGGGCGCATCCTTGAAGGAAGACGGCATCCTCTACGGCTACCGGGGCGAGAACGGCAATGGCCAGGCCGATAACAACTTCGGCTCCAGCGAAGGCATCGGCCTCTACCTCGCCAAAACCGAGGAAGACACCGCCTTCTTCGGCAAGGCCCGCATGGTCAACTTCCCGCAGCCCAAGCGCCCCATCATCGTGGACGAGGACGGCGGCATCGAGACCATCCCGCTCCTCAACGAGGAAGCCGAGGCGCAATGGAATCGCATCTTCTCCCACCAGACCCGCCCGGGAGACTCGGACTGGATGAAGGCCCACATCCTCGCCGCCAAGCGGATCGGCCTCACCGAGGACACATGGCTGGAAAAGATCGACGCCTACCCCCGCGCCCTCACCGACAAGCTGCTCACCATGGGCTACGATGCCGTCTACGTCCGCTCCGGCGGCATGGAATGGGTCAACCTCCTTGCCAAGCCCGGCCAGCGCTTCAACCGCGGCACCCGCAGCGCAGGCGGCACCGCGTTGTATTCGCCGGCTGCATCCAACCCCACCGCCCTCGCCAAATCCCTCTTTGACTCCATCGGCGAGCAAGCGCTCCGTGTGGAGCAACCCGGCAAGTCCTATGAAGACAAACGCCAACTCATCCTCGACTTCTCCAAGTCAGTCATCCCAACCGGACCAGAAAGCACGCCCGACGTGCGTCAAGCCCGTGTTCAAACCATACGGACGCTTCGCCAGCGAGTCGCCAATACCGTCGCGGTCGATCTCAAAGTCCGCTTCATCGGGGATGTGATACCCGACACTGAAACGCGCGTCGAAAAAGCCCAAGCGCTGAGAACGGCTGTAAAGGGTGATGGAACCAAAAAGGGGGGGCGGGGGTGGCCACCAGCACCCGAGCCGGCATGCCGCGGCAGGCTCGCCAATGGACTGCCGCCAACCCTCTGGCTTTCAGCGGATTCTGGAAGGTGCTGCCTCCGCATTCGCCAACGCCACATCCGCCCGCAGGATCGCCTTGATCCGCTTCACCGTGCTGGTGCCTTTGCCCGTCCGCGCCGCCACATCGCGCAGGCTTTTCCCAGCCCGCAGCAGGCGCACCACGTCGGCGTGTTTCGCCAGCAACTGCTCTGTTGGCACGGTGGTCCCCACCGGCCGCCCGAGCCGCCTGCCGCGCCTTCTGGCGGCCTCCAGGCCCGAGACAATCCGCTCGCGCAGGGTTTCCCGCTCCGCCAGCGCCATCTCGGCAAGGACCGCCAACATCATCCCGGCGGCCGGGTTGCGCTTGCCACTGTCGAGCATGGTCTCGATCCGCTGGCTGTGCCAGTAGAGCGAAACCTTCAAATCTAGCAACCGCTCCACAAACCCATGCACTACCGCCGGGCGGCGACCTACCCGCGAAACCTCGTGCACCAGCACCTTCCGGATCGACCCGACCGCGGCAAGCGCCTCCACCCGCGCCAGCCCATGCCGATCAGCATCCTTCGCCGCACCGGACACGCCATCCTCCTCGACCACCTCGACCACCGACCATCCCCGCGCCTCCGCCACGGCACGCAACTCATGCACCTGCCGCTCGGTTTCCTGACGCTTGGTGGACACCCGGACCAGAATGGCAACCGGGACGACGGGGCATGGCTTCGTTTCCATGTCCCGCGCGTTCGCTCTAACGGACCAGGTAATCAAATGGTTTCCTCGTCCCTCCCAGGTCTATTTTCAGGCCCCGGAGATTGGCGAAACCGCAACGTTTCCGGTTTGCTGAAACGCCAAGAAATGAGTGGGGTTTATTTGGTCCCTAGCATCCACTTTCCCCCGGACAGCATCTGCCATCCGGAGGCTATTCGGCAAGCGATGCTATTTCATGAGATGGCTCGAATTAAGAATGCGCTCAATCTCGGAAGCCGAGACGAGCATGGCCCCGAAACCCGTGATGGCTTTGATGCGCCCCGCTTTCACCTGCCGATAAGCCCAGGTTCTCTCTTTTCCGAAGAACGCCGCGGTTTCCTGCAACGAATATGCACGCCGATTTTCAGTCGTTTTCTGTTTCTTCATCCGGGAAGGATGGGGAACAACCTGCCGAGTCACAACCTTGGGCCTTCGATGACTCTGCCGGTTTCCGTTTCACCGTCATGGCCTCAAGCGCCACATCCGCGCCTTCAAGCTGCGCCCGCTGCACGGCACGTTCACCCTCGCGCTCCAGCCCGCGGAGCATCCGCTCGGCCGCGCTTCCCTCCAGCAAAGGCGACTTTGCGCCAGAAGCCCCCACAGCCCCCTGCACCGAGCCTTCCACAGGAACACCGCCAAGCGAGAGCGCAGGAGCATCAGACTGGCTGTGATCGCCCTTATTGCCCGTGAGTTCGCGAATTTGATCGAGGCGATTCAGCAGGAGCGGGGAAACCACGCGCACTTCGCGCCCCACATCCTCCAGAGTGGTTGCAGGTTGGCCAGTCTGCTCGTCCTTCACCCCATGCAACTCCGCCAGCGCCTTGCCGGCCGCAACGACCACCGCACCATAGGATGCAGCCTCGCCGACGAGCTTCTGCGACTCCTCCATCACCCGGCGGAGATGCCGGTCCAGATATGCTCGGATGGACTGAAGGTGCTCCTCGGGGGCACCTCTGGAACCGTGAACCTCCGAAACCACGCCCTGCCAGACGGCAAGCGTCCGTCCATAACTCAAACCTAATTCCCGAGCACACTCTGGCAAGCGTTTCCCAGAGAACACATGAAGTTCAATCAATCTGCGGCGGGTCTCGAAGCCACGGACCCGCTTCTTTTCCGTCCCTCGACGGAGTGCAGCGCCCTGGCGTCCCTTGCGATCAGGCCGGGGATCGGAAACAACCGCGGCATCGACAATGTCAATTGGCTCCGGTGACCCTCTGATTTTGAAAATCCCTGAGTCAACGCCACAGGCGGATTCAATGGCATCCTCCTTGGAAAACGGGGCATTCTGGTGGTCTTCGTGCGAATCGTTCATGCAGCAGATGGTACTACACCAGCGCCGAACCGGGAAGGGGCGGGACAATCAGAACAATTCCCTCTGCGCTCCACCTTCATCCGGCGCTCCGCGCCTCAGTGGGCTCTCACATGGACTGGCGATGATTGCCCCGCTGTAGGGCATGAAGGAAAGATCATCGCCAAACAGGAACCGCTCGCCGTCGGCGAAGTCCACAATCGCCAACATGCGGTCATGGATCGGTTCGACCAGCGCCGAAGGCTCCGTAGTGATCGTGGCATAGCATGGGCCGAATTTCTCGGATTCTTCCCAGAACCCAGCAATCCACATCCACTCGCCATCCTCGCGCCGGAACTCGAAAGCCTGCTTGCGGCCGTTGGGCAGCGGCTGCCACTCATAGAAGACCGAGATCGGAACCAGGCAGCGACGGGATGCCAGCGCATCGGTCCAGACAGGGGACTTAAGGTTGTCTGACCTGGCGTTGTTGATCGCATCGCTGAAATGCCGGTGGAAACCCCAGCGCATCGTGCAAGGGGCAGGCTGCCCGCCATGCATTCGCAACACCACGCCAGCGCCGGTGCGGCGGACCAGTTCCGATGGCAACCGGCGGATAACGTCCGAGACCGCAGCATCCAGCCCGCGACCGCTCCTTTTCGGAATCACCCTGTAAGCATTGCACATGGGATCACAGCGCCGGCAGCTTCTTGGCCGCTTTTTTCAATGCCTCCTGTCCGACGTTCACGTAGATGCTGTGGATGTCCGCGCTGTCGTGCCCGATGAGCGCCATTGCGACACTCTGCGGCACGCCGGCCTCGTGGAGGTAGGTGGCGGTGCTGCGGCGGAGCGAGTGGAAGGAAAGCCCGTTGGTCTCGCGTTTGGCGCTGCGTCCCTTTCCGGTGGTCTTGTGGGTGGTGACCTTGCGGAGTCCCGCTTTGGCCAGAATCGCACCGAACTGGTTGGACAGGTGGCCGGTCTTACCCTGCGCCACGACTATGGCATGGGCGTTCGGGTGGATCGGTTGCTCGTCGTTGATGGGCGAGGGCAGAGACTTCAAATGGCCGAAAAGGTCTTTGGGCAGCGGGATCGTGAGTGCCTTGTCGGTCTTGGAAGTGACTAGGGAAATGGTCTTGCGCTGGAGGTCCACGTTCTTCCACTGGAAGCGGGCGATGTCACCGAGCCGCTGGCCGGTGTAGAGGCCGAAGAGGACCATCGAGCGCCATTCAGAATTGCAATGCTCCAGCACGGAGCGGATTTCGTCCATGGTGAATGGTCGGCGCTCCAAAACCTTGCGGCTCTTCACCGTCTTCACGAACTCGGTAGGATCATCCACCAGCAGGGCGCGGTCGCGTGCATCACGGAAAAGCATGCGCAGGACCTTCACATGGTGGTTCACCGTCTTAGGCGCGAGGTGGCCCGCCAAGTGATCGCGGAACGCCTCGATTTCCTCACGGGTGATCTGGCCGATCTCCTTGTCAGCCCGGTCACCGAGGTAGGAGAAGAGCTTCTCGCTGACACCCTCGTAGAACTCGACAGTCTTGGAGGAAACCGAGGTTTTCTTGCTCCGCAGCCATTGTTCGGCATGCAACCGGATTGAGACGATGGGCATGTCCTCGTTGGTGAGTTCGCGGTAGAGAGTCGAAATGGTGCGCCGGACCTGCTGGGCCGCCTGCACGTTTCTGGCGGCACCTTCATACTCGAAGGCGATCTTTTCGGCTTCGCGTCGGTTGCGCTCCTTGGCAAGAAGACCAGTCGAGCGATTGCGGCGATTTCCCTTGGAATCCCTGAATCCGGCAATCCAGTTCTTTGAGTTCGGGCTTTTGAAGATGAAGCTCATTGCTTATACTCCTGCTTATACCACTGCCGATATTTTCCGTCAATGTCAATAGTGTTCGGATTTTCGCAAGTCTTTGTAAATAAAGCTAGTGGTGAACAGTATGGAACACCAACAAACGTGAAATTCGAAACAGGGGTTCGACTCCCCTCGCCTCCACCATCCTTCGCCCGGGGCTACGGCTCGGCAGGCCAGCCGTTCGCAAGGGCCATGTTCCGCACCTACATCGTCGAAAGCCAAACCCACCCGGGTAAGGGGG
>Ga0315904_10006770_pt1 | contig 15566 bp, 9 predicted proteins | sample LakEriMetagenome_6_FD_203529 | JGI IMG/M metagenome (GOLD analysis project Ga0315904, IMG submission 203529) | Freshwater fungal communities from buoy surface, Lake Erie, Ohio, United States - Buoy 12 MA120 | ecosystem: Environmental > Aquatic > Freshwater > Lake | place: USA: Lake Erie, Ohio... | reverse complement strand
GCAAAGTTTTTCTCTGCGTTCTCTGCGCCTTTGCGGTTAAATAAAACCCACCCTTCGCAAAGGAATATATTCCTATAATTTATAGGTTGCATGCCTCCACTATTCTACCGATTCTTGCCGCCAAAAATGAACTACAAAGAAATCTCCTACGCTGTTATTGGCGCAGCAATGAATGTTCACAAAGAACTCGGTCCCGGTCTACTGGAAAAAGCCTACCAGGAATGCTTGTGTTACGAAATCGCCAACATAGGATTGTACGTAGAAAAAGAAATAGCCATGCCACTGGTCTATAAAGGCGTACAACTCGAATGTGGCTTTCGATTGGATATACTTGTGGAACATTGCCTAGTTGTTGAAACAAAAGCTGTCAGCGTGATTAACGAGATACACCTCGCACAGCTTCTTAGCTACCTCAAACAGGGGGACTACCGACTTGGACTCTTAATAAACTTCAATACCGTTGTACTGAAAAATGGAATTCAAAGGGTGGTGAATGGGCTGCATGAATAATTTTTACCGCAAAGGCGCAGAGAACGCAGAGAATAACTCTTTGCGAACTTTGCGCCTCTGCGGTTAAAAATAACCTCCGGTTAAACAGCCCGCAGCAAAAAGTAATTCTTCTTACCACGCTGCAACAACACCACTCCACCGGCCAATACATCTGTCGTCAAAAGCATTAGCTCGGCGTCGACCTTAACCTTATTCACGCTAATGCTGCCTTCCTGCAACGCACGTCGCGCCTCGCCGTTCGACTTCATAAAGCCACTCTTCACCAACGCATCTACAATCGAAAGCCCGGCCGATAATTCATCGCGTGTGATATCGCCCTGCGGAACACCCTCAAAGATTTCCATCAACGTTTCGCTGCTCAACTTTCGCAAATCTTCGCCTGTGCTTTTGCCAAACAAAATATCGGATGCAGCCACCGCCGCTTCATAATCCGCCACCGAATGCACGCGACACGTGATGTCTTTCGCCAACGCTTTTTGCATCGGGCGCTTGCCCGGGTCTTGCGTTTGTTCGGCCTCGAGCGCTTCAATTTCCTCGCGCGTCATCAAGGTGAAAATGCGGATGTACGTCGACACGTCAGCATCACTCGCATTCAACCAAAACTGATAAAACTTATACGGCGATGTGCGTTTCGGATCCAACCAGATATTGCCGCTCTCGGTCTTCCCGAATTTCGTTCCGTCGGCCTTCTTGATGAGCGGCGTCGTCAACGCAAATGCCTGACCACCGTCTTTGCGACGAATCAACTCGGTACCGGTCACGATGTTTCCCCACTGATCACTGCCTCCCATCTGCAACATCACGCCCTTGTTCTTCCATAAGAAATAGAAGTCAAAGCCCTGCACCAGCTGGTAGCTAAACTCTGTAAACGACATGCCCGTTTCCAAGCGGTTCTTCACCGAATCTTTCGCCAGCATATAATTCACGCTGATGTGCTTACCCACATCGCGGATGAATTCCAAAAATCCAAACGACTTGAACCAATCGTAGTTGTTGACCATCTCAGCGGAATTCTCACCGCAGTCGAAATTCAAAAACTTCTCAATCTGCTTCTGCTGACACGCCTGGTTGTGACGCAGTGTTTCCTCATCGAGCAAGTTGCGCTCGGCACTCTTACCGCTGGGATCGCCCACCATGCCCGTCGCGCCGCCAATCAACGCCATCGGCTTGTGACCGCATTGCTGAAAGTGCAACAGCGTCATAATCTGCACGAGATTGCCCACGCCGAGTGAATCGGCTGTGGGGTCGAAGCCAATGTAGCCACGTACCATGCCCTTCTGCAATTCGTCTTCCGTGCCGGGCATCACGTCGTGCAACATGCCGCGCCACTTCAATTCTTCAATAAAATTCTTGTTACTCATAGTCGGGTACAAAATTACCGCGTCACAGCGCGCTTACTACCTCTTCCAATTTAATTCCGCGCGATCCCTTTATCAATATCACATGATTGCTCATCGACTGTGCTTCGAGAAAAGCCTTTGCGGCCAAGTTGTTCTCAAACACATCATAGTCGCCGTCTTTCCAAACTGACTTGAAAATGGGCCCAACCAGAATTCCTTCCAACCCCAATCGCTGCGCTACTTCAATGATGTGTCTGTGTTCAGCCGGTCCCATATCCCCCAACTCCAGCATATCGCCAATCACAAAAAACTTCTGTGCGGCTGATTGCTTGCTCAACGCTTCCAAAGCAAATTCCAAACTCGTCGGATTCGCGTTGTAGGCATCCATGATGAGCGTATTGCGCTCGGTTCGCTTCACCTGCGAACGATTGTTCTCCGGTGTGTACGCACATATCGCAGCATGTATCTGTTCGTTCGAAACACCGAAGTGCTCACCCACCACGATTGCTGAAGCTATGTTATACAGATTATAGGCACCTGCTAACTGTGTAGCATACTCGCTGCGCAGACCATTGTGTACATGCGCATAGACCAGCGTTGGGCTTTCTGAAACGCAAGCCAAATCGCTGCTTTTGTAAGGAATTATCGTCATTCCCTCCGATGCCCTGCGAAGTTTTTCTAAATCCGTGTTCACAAAGATCACTCCGCCTGAAGTATGCACGTGATCATACAATTCTTTCTTGCCCTTCACCACGCCCTCTTCACCGCCAAAGCCCTCCAGATGAGCCTTTCCCATATTAGTAATCAGAGCGTGAGTCGGCAATGCGTATTCACAATAGCTGCGTATCTCTCCCTGATGATTCGCCCCCATTTCGATTATAGCTAACTCGCAATCGGCCGGTATAGCGAGTAAGGTGAGCGGAACACCTATGTGATTATTCAAATTGCCGATCGTCGCACTCACTCTAAATCGCTTGGCCAGAACATCGCGAATCAATTCCTTTGTCGTTGTCTTTCCGTTGCTGCCGGTGATGGCCAGAAAAGGAATCCTCAAACTTTCACGATATAACTTAGCTACCTGCTGCAAGGCCAACAGCACATCATCCACCAATACCATGCGACTATCGATAGGTTGCTGCGGCTCATCAATGACTACCATGGACGCCCCCATCTCAAGAGCCTTCGCTGCGAAAACATTGCCGTTGAAATTGCCACCCTTCAAAGCAAAGAAGATATCTCCTGGATTGATTTTGCGCGTATCGGTCGTTACACTGCGTACTTTTAGGTATTGCTCAAAAATGCGTTGAATCATAGGTTAAAAGTAAAAAACCCCGATCGCTGGGACCGGGGTTTCAATATCGAAATTTGAACAAGCTTTTACTTATTCGCCTGAAGCAATTCCAGTCGGACTTCCAAGGCGATCCATTGCACAACGGAAACCGAGGGTCGACATAGAACGACGCTCATCAAGGTAGCGACGTGTGCCCGGGATTGTATAGTAAGCACGATCCCTCCAATTACCGCCCTTGTATACACGAGCGCGATCATTCACAAGTGTCGTTACTCCCCACTCGTACATACGGTTTTTATCCTGTTCCATATCGGCGTTCGCGTAGTATATGCTGCTGTTGAAATCGCCATCTCGGTAATCAATGTAATCGGCCTTGCGGTAGTTGCGGCGATCGATGTTCTCTTCAACACTTACATTGCGACGCTTCACTTCACCAGGAGTGCTAACAATGTAGTCAGACATTCCATCGCGCAAATCTGCCGCTACTAAGTCTTCAGAATCAGTTACCAAATCCATAGCTTCCTGCATGGCGTCCTGTGCTTCGTCATCCTTGCGCTCCTTAATCTTCTCCTGAGCAGCTGTAATCTTCTGATTACATTGATCAAGTAAAGTGAGCGATGTCTGGGTCAGTCGAGCTCCTGCCTGTTCCTGATAATTCTTAAGGAAATAAGCTACACCATCAATGTCATAAATGTTCTTGTCATGCTTATCTGCAAAGCTTCCGTCGCTATTCAAGACACGAGTCTTATAGACATTACCACGGAACGGACGGAACTCACTCTTGTCTTCAGGAGACAGTGGACGATAGACATCCATTACCCATTCCGAAACGTTACCGGACATGTTATACAAACCGTAATCGTTTGGCGGATATGCGTATACAGGCGCTGTAATATCAGCATTGTCATTCAAATATCCGGCAACACCCATGTAGTCACCACCACCACGAACGAAGTTGGCGCGAATAGTACCAAAAAAACGTCCACCGTTATCGTCATTACGAACATAGTGGCCATTCCACGGATAAGTGCGGCGATCTGTAATCAATTCTTGGAAAGAGTTGCCGATTAGACCCAACGCAGCGTATTCCCACTCAGCCTCGGTAGGCAGGCGATAACGAGGCAAAACAATACCGTCTGACATTGTTACCAAACGTGTTCCCGTTCCTTTCGGGTTGTAGTCCTTCAAACCGCCGGAAGCTGCATCGCCCGAGTACTGACCGGACAAATATGAATCCGTCGTGAAATGCTCCTCGTCAGCCTGGCCGGTAGGATTGTATGCCATGAGGCCTTCGCGAATCAGAATCAGCTCATTCACGCGGTCAGTTCTCCACACGCAGTACTCGCTGGCCTGCAACCAACTAACACCCACTACCGGATAATCACGGTAAGCAGGGTGGCGCAAGTAATAATCTACAAAAGGCTCATTGTATTCAGTAACCTCACGCCAAATATTTGTATCAGGCAATGCTCGGTTAACCAATTCAGGATAAGTATCACCGTAAACAAGCTTCAACCAGTGCAGATAATCATTCCAGAACTGATTGGTTACTTCCGTTTCATCCATGTAGAAAGAAGAAACTGTTACGCGGCGAGGAATGTTGTCCCAGGCAAATTTGAGGTCGTCTTCCACTCGACCCATAGTAAAGGTTCCACCTTCCACGAGAACTAAGCCTGGACCTGTCTCCTGTTCAATGTAATCCTTGCGTTCAAAACCTCCGTTTTTCTCGTCATTGTAAGCCCAACCGGTAGCACCCGATCGTTCTTTGTCGCACGACGTAAAGATGGACGCTACTGCAATGGCGGCCAATCCGAAGAACATCTTAGAAACGGTTTTCATGATTTCCCTTTGATTTTGATGGTTCGTTTTATCGTTTAAACAGTGTATTCAACTAGAAAGAAGGACACGCTATTGTGCGGAACTTCTTTTTTTTCTGGCGGCATTCGAAGTTGATGCCCAGTGAAACTTCGTGAGAACCTCCGGTAGAAGGGGTCAACTCAGAAATAGTCACATCATAGCTATATCCAAATCGCACAACATCGGTCTGAATTCCGATGGTGGCTATAAAAGCATCCCTGTAGGTCTGTCCAAACAGCAGTCCGCGAAACCAAACACCCGCTACCAATGGGCCTTTGCTTACATACATACCCAAATTCAATTGCTGGAACTCCCCTTGACGGCGATACAGCAAGTTAGGTGAAAGTCTTGCGTCATTATCCCTGCTCTTTTTCTCAATCGGAATAACGGCACCCGCATGGACGGTATACTTCATAGGCAGACGGCTAGTGCCGAGTATGAGTGACTCATTGGGCTCATTGAGGTGATGCACGGCAAGACCTCCGTAAAATTTATCGCTGAAGCCCAATAATCCTGCTGAAAAGTCAATAGCCTTCACCTGTCCTCCGCGCTGAACGTCGTTTGTTTGATAAATGAACCCTTTGCGAGGGTCAATCATATCGCCAAAGGTCAGCTTACTCCAATCCAGCGTCTTCTGGAAATAACTCGCCTGAAAACCCGCTTTGATAGAGAACTTGCGCGAAATAGGTTGCTGATAAGAGTATATACCACTCACGGTGGTAGTATTCAGCGTTCCTTGCGCCGCTCGGTCATTGAGAACGATAAGTCCCAAACCACCTTGAATTGTTGGCACATGCTGATCATAGGTTGCACTGGTTGTAACGAAATTTCCTGTTAAAGAAGGCCATTGGTTACGATAGTTCATCACCAAACGCGGACAGCGATTAGTTCCTGCAAAAGCCGGGTTTAAGTAGAGCGGATTGGCGTAAAACTGCGTAAACTCAGGATCCTGAGCACGCATATCGTTGGCCAGCACCAGCACCGACATAAAAGCAAGAATCAGTCTTAAGCTTTTGTTCATAGAGAAACAATTTCTTTTTTAGGTGGTTGAAAAGAATTAGCAATAATACAACAACTTTGCGAGGAAAAAAATTGCACCGCAGTTGCAATAATAAGACTACCAAATGGTTTAAGCCGTTGCGCCAAACGAAAAAAATCGCATGAGACTACTACCCAAGCTTCTGATAATCTGTATTTTAACCACGAGCAACTCACTCCTCTCCCAAACTCGTGAAACTATATTCTTGCATAAAAGGTTACAATGGACAGGCATTAATTCAGATAAAATCGAAAATGCAGGTATTCTGAACTTCGAAGAGTCAATGCCTTCGGGCGATTTCGGGAATTTACCTGTGATTGTGCACAGAGAGAAGTTAAAAAGTTCCGGCCGCATACTTTCTGTCCAAGTAAATGCGCTGACAACTGAGATGGCACGCACAAAACTGCCAAGCGATGCGTTAAGTAAAATTTCTACTGATTGGCTTTATTCTACTAGGAGCACCGACGCTCGAGGTATTCCATACCTGGTCGTTGAGATTTTACCTATGAGAAAAACAACCGCAGGAATCGAATGCATAACCGAAGCCGATATAACCATAGAATGGGAAACGGCTCCGTTACCCAATCTGCGCATGCTCGACTTCGCTCCGCAATCGGCACTCAGTGAAGGACAATGGTATAAAATCGCCATAGCTAAAGATGGGGTATATAAAATAGATAAGAACATCTTTAATCAACTGGGCCTCAGCATCGACAACCTTAGTCCACAATCCATAAATGTATATGGTAATGGCGGTGAGCTTTTACCTTCCTCCAATCTGGAACCTCGTTACGACGATCTTCAAAAATGCGCAGTCTACTTTCAAGGCGAAGAAGATAATGTCTTTCAAGATAATGACTACATACTTTTCTACGGTAAAGGGCCCGATACATGGAAAAGAATAACAGGCAGCAGCGAAGAGCCAAGCAGGTGGACCCACAATAAACACTATTACTCTGACTCGGCCTATTACTTCATACGCATCGATGACACCGAGCCACTGCGCGTTCAACCCACGACAGTTATCGATTTGCCGTCGACACATCTAGTAAATCGCTTCCAGGACTTTCAATTTATTGAAACCGATTTGTACAATATAGGAAGAACAGGAAGGGAATTTTTCGGAGAGCAATTCGACCTAAACACTTCCGGATCATACAGTTTCACAATACCAAATCTCGTTTCAGAAACGCCTGCTCTTTTAGAAGCCAACATGGCTGTTCGCTCAGTCGGCGGTGCCAGCAACTGGACCATTTCCGTAGCAGGAAGTACAACTCAAACTGCCCCCGTGACCACTGGAGAAGGCGTTCTTTCCGCAGTAGCTACTACCGATTTGGTTTCCATTCCTTTCAACCCGTCGGGATCTTCCGTTACAACTTCCGTTCAATTCAACAAGTATAGCAATACCGCCGAAGTGATTGGCTGGGTGGACTACTTGCGGTTAAACGCTACACGCTCATTAACGATGTCAGGCACGCAAATGAAGTTTCGTGATACACTCAGCGTGGGCCCGGGTAACATCGGACTATTCCAGCTTAGCAATTCGGATAATATCTTTCAGTTGTGGGATATAACCGATATGATCAATCCGAAAAGTGTTTCATACGTTACCTCCGGAAACACATTGGAATTTAAGGCATCCACCTCTTCGCTAAACGAGTACATCGCTTTTGCCAATAGCGGCTATCTGGTTCCTGCAGCAAAAGGTGCTGTCGCCAATCAAAATTTACACGGACTAAACAATATAGACTACGTAATTGTGGCCGCTCCCGCCCATAGGGCGTCGGCCGAGGCCTTAGCCGAGATACATTCCGGCCTTGGCACTTCCACCATTGTTGTCTCGCAAGATGAAATTTTCAATGAATTCTCCAGTGGAAATCCCGACGTGACTGCTATTCGAATGCTCATGAAAATGCTCTATGATCGTGCACAAGGCAACCCCGACTTGATGCCACAAAATCTTCTCTTATTCGGTGATGGCGATTTCAGTAGAAACAAGGGGACAGACTCTTTCAATAGCGCTAATGTTATAGTTTACGAAACCAGCGAATCGCTCAGCTTGGCCTGGTCAGCCGTAAGCGATGATTACTTCGTTTTTTTAAGTGACGACGATGATGAAAGCAGCTCTAACCTGTTAGATGCCGGCATAGGTCGCATCCCGGCGTCGGATGCAGGAGAAGGTTCCGCATATGTCGAAAAAGTGCGAACCTACTTGGCGCAAAACACGAATACAGGAGGAGCAGCAAGCTGTTTGGGTGTTGAAGCTCAATCGCCCTTTGGTTCATGGCGAAACCTCATCACCTTCGTGGCAGACGATCAGGATGGAAATTATGGCGCCACTGAGCAGATACATCTTGAGGATGCTGATCAATTAGCCGATACAGTTCGACAATACTATCCGGAATACGATGTAGTGAAAATCTACATGGATGCCTACAAGCAAGAGTCCACACCGGGCGGAGAGCGATACACGGAAGGCGAAGAAGCCATTCGCAACCGTGTGCAAAACGGCTCTTTGCTTGTAACCTATCTGGGACACGGCGGAGAGAGAGGATGGGCACATGAACGCATCCTCGATTTAAACACTATCGGATCATGGTCCAATAAATTTAGGCTACCGGTCTTTCTTACTGCAACTTGCGAACTAGCTCGCTACGACGACCCGGGTGTTAACAGCGCAGGAGAAATTTTGGTGATGAATCCCAGCGGCGGTGCCATTGCCATGCTCACCACAACCCGAGTAGTTTTCGCGGGCTCGAATATGGAAATGGATTTGGCCTTTTTTGACGTAGCATTGGAAGACGCTAACATCAACAATCTTACGCTGGGCATGATTAACATGCTTACTAAAAACGGAGTTACCCCTTCCAATAGTAGTAAACCGAATTTCAGCCTGCTGGGCGACCCTGCGCTGAAAATGAGCTATCCCAAATTCAAAGTCGTCACATCGGCCATCAATGATATTCCGTTAGAAAACTTCACCGATAACCTCAAGGCACTGCAAGAAGTTAAATTTACCGGATACATTGCCGATAACAATGGCAATAAACTCAGTGATTACAATGGGTTTGTATATCCAACCGTATTTGACAAAGAAACCCGAGTATACACGCAAAACAACGACTTTGATGGAACCAATGGCGATGTTCAGGAGTACGATGTTTTCAATAAAAATATTTTCAAGGGAAAAGCAAGTGTAATTAACGGCGATTTCCAATTCGAATTCGTCGTGCCGTATGACATTAACTATGTCATTGACACCGCGCGTGTGAGCTATTACACGGTTGCCGGAAACACAGATGGCCATGGCTATTCCAATCAATTTCGTATTGGTGGTTCATTGAGCGGAGCTGAATTGAATCGAGTAGGTCCTGAAATCGATTTGTACCTGAATGACACTCTATTTGTGTCTGGCGGAATCAGCGATACTCGTCCTATTTTGTTAGCACTTTTGCGCGATGAAAACGGTATTAACACCGTTGGAAATGGCATTGGTCATGATCTTACCGCCGTCATAGACAATGATTCGCAGCAACCCATCATTTTAAATGAATTTTACGAGACTAACCTCGATACGTATAAAAGTGGCGAAGTAAGGTATCAGCTTCCTGAACTTGCAGAAGGTAACCACACGCTTTCTCTCAAGGCCTGGGACGTTCACAACAATTCATCCGCTGCATCTATCGAATTTGTTGTGGCCGATAATGGAACCATTGCACTGGATCATGTTCTCAATTATCCGAATCCTTTTACCACTTACACGGAATTCATGTTCGAGCACAATCAAGTCTGCACGGCTCTCGATGTGCGAATTCAGATTTTCACCGTCAGCGGTAAGCTAGTAAAAACAATAGAACAACAGGTGTTACAAGATGGTTATAGATCTGAGCCAATACCGTGGAACGGAACAGATGATTTCGGTGACCGCATAGGAAAAGGAGTTTATGTGTACCGACTTGAAGTTAGAAACGAAGAGGGGCAGTTCGCTGAGCAATACGAGAAACTCGTCATTCTGAAGTAAAATAACCTTGTCTACATCGCTATATTTGCAAATACGTTGAAAAAGAAAAACATGCATAAGTATTTCGTTGCCCCGCTGATTTTAGTCTTCAGCAGTTTTTCGGCACTGGCGCAATCGTCACTTAATAACACAGGTGATGACGTGCGCAGCACCTGGCAGTTGAACACTATAACCACTGCTGTTCCATTTCTACAAATCACCCCCGATTCACGGTCGGGTGCCTTGGGAGACGCCGGCGTAGCTTTAAGCCCGGATGCCAACTCAACATTCTGGAATGCCGCTAAACTAGCTTTTGTGGAAGAAGACCTAGATTTGTCGCTATCCTACTCTCCTTGGCTCCGCGCGCTCGTAAACGATATGAGTTTGGCTTATTTAAGCGGTTATAAAAAACTTAGTAAAAACCAAGCAATCGGCGGTTCCTTGCGCTACTTCACATTGGGAAATATCACATTCACCGATGAAGTAGGAACCCAAATTCGAGACTTCAAACCCAATGAATTTTCATTGGATATGTCGTTTGGTCAAAAATTCAGCGAAAAATTCAGTGGTGGTATAGCGATACGATATATCTATTCGAATTTAACAGGAGGACAAAACGTGTTAGGTGCAGACAGCAAGCCGGGTATGGGTGTTGCCGCCGATGTAAGCATGTTCTACTCCAACAAACGACTGAAGGTTAGCGGACGTGATGCACGTCTGAACTTGGGTATGAATATTAGTAACGTAGGAAACAAGATGCGCTATACCAATAGCGACAAGCGCGATTTCATTCCTACTAACTTGAAACTAGGTAGTGCCTTCACCGTAAACCTGGATAAATACAATCAGATTACAACACTGATTGATTTCAACAAGCTTTTAGTTCCTACCCCACCCCGATACAGTCTAGATGGCGACTCAATCATTGCAGGAATGAATCCGGATGTTGGTGTGGCAACGGGCATGGTTCAATCATTTTATGATGCCCCCGGTGATGTAAGCAACGAGGGAGAAATTATACCGGGCACTGTATTCAAAGAGGAATTGCGCGAAATAAATATTGGTGGTGGATTCGAATATTGGTACGATCAGCAGTTTGCATTCCGTACCGGATACTTCTACGAAAACTATACGAAAGGAAATCGTCAATTCATCACGTTAGGAGCAGGCTTGAAATACCAAGTCCTTACCATTGACATGTCATACCTCATCAGTACAACCCAGCAAAACCCACTGGCCAATACATTGCGCTTTACTATGCGTTTCGCGCTTGGCGCAGGAACTGGCACTAACGAAGAACCAACTGAGTAATTCTCAACATGAATATTCGCGTCGGATTTGGATTTGATGTTCACCAACTCACTGAAGGACGTGAATTATGGCTGGGAGGTGTCAAACTTGAACACGTCAAAGGTGCATTGGGGCATAGCGACGCCGACGTACTTCTTCATGCCATTTGTGACGCACTCCTCGGAGCCGCCAATATGCGCGATATCGGGTTTCATTTTCCGGATACACAGGGGGAATTCAAAAACATAGACTCCAAAATCCTCTTACAGAGAACCGCTCAATTGCTGAAAGATACAGGTTGGCTGATTGGTAATATCGATTGCACTCTGGTGCTTGAAAAACCAAAAGTAATGCCTCATGTAGAAGCCATGAAAAATGCAATTGCTAAGGCGGCAGGCATAGAAACCGAGGATATATCTATAAAGGCAACTACCAACGAAAAAATGGGCTTTATTGGCCGAGAAGAAGGTGTCGTAGCGCACGCTGTTGCTCTCATTCATCGTTAATCAACTAACCATATGCATACACAGACGTTTTCATGCTCATTTGAGCACTACGCATCGCGCGAAGAAATTGCGTCCGACAAACAAGCTCTCATTGACGCTTGTCTAGGTGCCATGAATAACGCCTATGCTCCCTACTCTCATTTTAGTGTAGGTGCAGCAGTGCTTCTGGAAAATGGTGTTTTGGTTCTAGGCAATAATCAGGAAAACGCTGCCTATCCGAGTGGTCTATGCGCTGAGCGTGTTGCTTTTTATGCTGCCGGTGCCAACTATCCCGGTATTCGAATCCTTGCGGCCGCAGTCACCGCCTCATCAAGTCAATACCAACAAGGCAATCCGGTCACACCCTGCGGTGGGTGCAGACAATGCATGCTGGAATACGAACTGAAACAACGCACAGATATTGAACTTTTCATGATTAGTCCATCGGGTGAAATTCTTAAATCCTCCTCCATTAAACAACTTCTTCCTCTGCATTTCGAGAGCATTGGGAAATTTTGAATGCATTAGGATGAGAAAGTAGGAGCAAGGTATTTTATAGAAAACAAAAAGGGCTGTCTTTCGACAGCCCTTTCTTATGAGTGATATTAAAATCTTAGTTCGGGCAGATTGTACCGTACGCTGCGATGAAGATCAACAGGTCAGATACACCCACGAAACCATTACCATCCAAGTCAGCAGGGCAATCACTGAAAGATCCGCTGAATTCGCAAGAACCATCATCTACGGCAGCAGTAGCATCGTAGTTAGAAGCTTCTTCATATGTACAACCTGTGCAAGATGAGAAATCGCATAGTGTGCAGTCCCCAATAGTAGCAGCAGGATCGTAGTTACAAGCAACCGGAATAGTACATCCAGGGATACAGTCGGTACCGGCAGTGCTGAAACCAACTCCATCAGGATCATTAGCTGAACCGTTTAAGATTCCACCGGTAACACCGGTAAGAGTCCAAGTGATTTCATTATCGAAGGTTCCGCCACCCACAACAATCGTGAAGCAACCATCGCCAAGACAGAATGACGCTGTTGCATTGTTACCCGCAGGCAATCCGGCTGTTCCTACAGCGTTTCCTGAAGCATCTAAAATTGTAGCAGTTGCGCCATTCCATCCATCACCAAATGTATCGTTCATGATGAGTGTAACACAGTTCTCATAACAGCATTGTGTCGCGTCGTTAATAGTGGCATCAGCATCAAAATTACAAGCTGTAGCATCCGTGCAGCCTGCGCATGTGCTGAACTCGCAAGAACCATCATCAGAGGTAGCAGCAGCATCATAGTTACAAGCTGTAGCATCTGTACAACCGCATACTCCGGCACCAATCGTGAAGGAGAAAGTACCATCACCATTTGGAGCAGTTCCTGTAAGGATAACGTCTCCGTTTGAGTCAGAAATTTCCCATCCAACTTCGCCTGTGAAAGCACCACCACCAACAGTCATATTGTAGCAACCGTCAGCAAGGCAGATGATATCGAAACCGGCATCTGTGCCATCGGTGCACTGGGCTTCATCAAGATCACCTGTAGCAACTACGTTTCCGGCCAAATCAGTAATTTCATACGTGTTACCATTCCAACCGTCACCAAACGTATCGATCATATCGAAACGGTAAGCGTTTTGTCCAGCTGGGCATGATGCACAAGAGAAAAAGTCGCAGCTACCATTATCTACGTTCGCAGCAGCGTTGTAATTGCAAGCACACTCGTCTTGACAACCTTGAACCACAGGTTCACACGTAAATGACATTGTGAAGCTACCTTCAGTCAAATCATCAATACCATCACCGTTGGTATCAACACCACCTGCAGTGATATAAACATAATACTGAGTGCCTACAGTAGAAACGAAACCTACAGAAGCATCGTCGCCATCGAAGAATCCGCAACCTGCATCGGTAGCATCGTCGTCTTCAGAGATAACACAAGTGAAAGGACCCGCGCATCCATTAGCGGAGCTAACCACAGTGATACGTGAATCTATCGGAGAACCGCAAGTGCTCAAGTTAACGAATTGACCATCTCCGGTGAATGAATACCATACACCAATGTCGCCGGCGCCGGCAGGACAAACGTTTGGAGCACCTGTGTTGGTGGCAGCACCCGTTGAACCGGCAACATCAACACCGCATACGAGTGGTGTGGCTGTTGAGCAAAGGTCGTTCGGAGTAACCGCACCACAAGAAACGTATTCGCATGAACCATCATCCAACGTGCAATCTGCACAGTAGTTACAAGCTGACGCATCTGTACAACCGGCATTGGCCAATGATACATTGAGCACAAAATCACCACAGTTTACAGGATCTGAAGTCGATACGCAGATGTAATAGTTAGTGTTAGCGTTCAATCCCAAACCAAACTCAAGTGAATTGAAAATGAAACCATCCAATGGGTTACCATTGAAACCTACACCACCCACCAATGGGGTGAGCGCAGCGCAACCGGCACCACCCTCGAAAAGGCCGATACCTACGTCTGTTCCGTCTGCGGCGTCATCGCCTTGGCCAGTACCATTGAAGAAAGAAATATCAAGAGCAGTAAAATCTGCTGAATTAATTACATACCAGATACCGTATTCAGTTCCGAAACCTGCCCATGCACCCATGTCGTCATCAGGGTTAGCACAGCAAAGGTTACCGGGGAAGTCTACTCCGGTTGGGAGTGGAAGCGCTGCTTCACATATATCGTTAATCGCAGGATTGTCGCACTCTACGCATGTCATGGCTAGTTCGAAATCCACGCCTGTACCAAATGTACCGAACTCAGAAACGAGAACATAATAAGCGAAACCATTGATTGCCGTGAATGAAATGCTAGACAAGAAGCCTGCTTCGCAACCATCATCATTTTGCGTTACGCAAACGGGTGCAGAGCAATCACCAGTGAAAATGTGGATTTTAGTATCACCACCGGCGCTTCCACAGGTGCTGAGATTTACGAGGTCACCAGTTCCGATGAACGTATACCAAACACCTGGAGCGGTAATGGCATTGCCTGCGTCACAGCTAACAGCCGTGGGGTCGAGTGTGGCATTCACGGTAGTTCCGCTTACGGTCACATCACAACCAATAGGAGTTGCGTTTGCACACACGTCGTTCGATGGAGGACAGATACATGATCCATCATCGCTGGTAGCGTTTACGTTATAATTGTTACAGCCGGGATCAGTACAGCCGGGGATTTCGCAGTTGGCACCAGCCCATGGGAATCCGATGCTCATGCCTGCACCACCTTCCGCAACTACAGTTCCGGAGATACTTACGATTTCCCAAGAAACTTGGGTCGGCTGATTACCTTCAGTGGTAATCATCGTGTAGCAGGCGGGTGACAAACACTCGCTGTATGAACCTGAACCGCCGCCTGGAAGGTCACCAGTGTCAACTAGAGCTCCTGTGCCGGCATCAACCAGCGTCCAAGTAGCGCCGCCCCAGCCATTGTTGCCGGAGTCAAACATATTTACAGTATAGAAAGAAGTACCACCTGAACAAGTGATACAGCTACCATCGTCGCATTGAGCATCCGGGTCATAGTTATTTGCACCCGGGTCGGTACATCCTGAGGTAAAACCACCAATGGCAATTACCGCTGTTTCAGGTCCGTTGCCATCAAGCAAAGTACCTGTAGCTTCTACGTTACCATTTTCATCAGTAATTGTAAACGTGTTTCCGTTCCAACCATCACCGAAAGTATCGTTCATGATGAACTGAAAACCACAACCTGGAGTAACGCAAATGGT